>Ga0209044_1001835_pt1 | contig 12354 bp, 15 predicted proteins | sample SaaInlV_130m_DNA_FD_184655 | JGI IMG/M metagenome (GOLD analysis project Ga0209044, IMG submission 184655) | Marine microbial communities from expanding oxygen minimum zones in the Saanich Inlet - SI037_S4LV_130m_DNA (SPAdes) (version 2) | ecosystem: Environmental > Aquatic > Marine > Intertidal... | reverse complement strand
TTTCGCCAACTTGTTCAATAACTCCACTCACATCTCTCCCAATTCCTTTTGGAAATTGTATTTTTCTCATAGCTTTAAAGTCGCCTCTAACAATCTTATAGTCTAAGGGATTAAAGCTTGAAGCGTGAGTTTTGATAAGTATTTGATTTGGAGCAATAGAGGGTATAGGCACTTCTTGTATTTCTAAGCTTGTACTTAGTTCACCGTATTTTGTTATCATTAATGATTTCATGTTTTAATATCCTTATAATTACCATTAACCCGTCAATAATCATTCCAATATAATTTATATGTCTAATTGACAGAAATAATTCTGTTTGGGGTTTTATTGGTTTACTTTGTTGCAGACTTCCTGTACCGCATTAAAGCAAGCGTCATTGAACCTAATAAAAACCCGGGGATAATTTGAACGAGAGCTCCGTAAACGACATGATTTAAAAGTGCCTGTACCCAATTATCAAAATAAAGACCATAATGAGTTCCTATTGCCCATTTAGTATCAATCCACCAAACAACAAAAACTGTAAACCTCGAAACGGGTGAAAATATAATCAAACTTAAAAGGAGTAATAGGTATGATTGTTTTTCGTTATATAATTTTACTCCCCAGTAAATGGCAACGGCCAAAGTAAGCCAGAGGAGTCCAATAATGAAAATAACATTTTCAGGTAGTCCAGCCATTTCTAGGAAAAAGCGAATTGGCGTTACAAACATGGCTATCAATACAGGTGTCTTAGCAAGATTAAGGGCACGTAGAAACATTGATATATACCGCTAAAAACCTTTCATTTCAGGAAGACCATCTTCCTTGTCTTAACAAAGTTTTCAATTAGGAAACACCCTCTCTAACATAGACATAGTATTAAGTAGACAATGTGCTATAATTAGTGGCCACAAATTTCGACCAAAAACCATATATGCTATTCCCATAATTAGACCAATAAGGCCAACGGTTATAGATCTTTCAGACAAATCGTACGAGTGTCTAAAGCCGAAAATGGCTGCCTGAAATACCACTGCAAGGATGGTAGCAAAAGAGGTCTTTGAAAACAACCTTTCAAACCAATTCATCAAAAAGCCTCTATCTAATAATTCCTCTAAAAATGATTCAATCCAAATAAATGTAATAATTGAAAAGAAAAGAGTAAGATTTCCTTTAAGGTCTCCAAATTTAGATACTGCACTCGTTTCGGATGTGTCTGGAGCTATAAAAAATGGAAATTGGTCTTTAATAAGTTCAAAAATCATTATAGATACAGGAGTAAAAACGAGAATAAAGCCTGTGACCATTAATGTTGTTTTAAGGCTTTTGGGATTGGTCAAACCCAATTCTTTCCACGTCACTCCTCTCACCCTCATTATCAAAGAGGCTACAACTAAAGTGGTAAATGAATTAATAAGACCGTTTGTTATAAATCCAGCATTAGGTATTCTTATTTCTCTAACTAAAAACATTACAGATATATAAATAACTAAATCGATGAAAAAACTTTTATAATTATATTGTTTCAAAATTTTAGTATGGAGATTTATGTAGCAACTTTATTGCTATTAGATAATTCTATATATTTATTTGACCCAGAAGCGTTTTATTTAATCTTAGGTGGTAAATAAGTCAAATACATTTGCAAGCTTTGAAGCTGGCTGATCCTTAAAAAAATCCGTATAGGAACACTTTGTGCATGACACTGCACTATACTTTTTATTTTGTATATTAAATATCTTTGTCCAAAAGCTACCCGCTACTCGCATTTCATCCAAATCATACTCTCTATGACTGCATTTTGGGCATGACCATTTCTCATGTTTCATTTTCTTCTCCTTTATTTTAGCCAGAGGCGTTTCATACAGGAAATTACACAGAATCACCCAACAATGTGGGTGTCTCTTTTATAAACAAAAAAACCCCACGCTTAGGTGAGGCTCATTTGCGATTATAGCGTTCAGACTACTTCAATAATACCATCTTCCTTGTCTTAACAAAGTCTTTGGTCTGCAAATGATAAAAGTAAATACCTGCAGAAACTGGTTTGCCGAAATTATTCCTCGTATTCCAAATAATGGATTGATAACCTGCATTCATTTCTGCATTTAAAATGGTAGCCACTTGCACCCCTATATATATACCCACTTCAAGGGTCGGATACGGGGGTATGTTCCATTCTGGCATGTTCCATATGACATTCCCTGCCATACTAATGAGCCAATTTGACACTTTGCTCATACAGGTATTAGCATCTTAACTTTGGTTAACAAATTATACTTAACCGAGAAAGGATTGAGGACAAATGGACGGATTTACAATCTATCATAACCCACGCTGAGGCAAGAGTAGGGCAACCCTACAACTGTTGCGTGACAATGGTATAGATAGTCCTATTTTCTCTCGGTAACCTCTAACAATCCACGAAAGGTGTGGTTCAAATAGGTGTGGTTCATCACCGAATCTGTCACTTTTAAGCGTGGTTCTAAGTACTTCTTAAGACTTGGAAAATGAACTAACAATTCGTGAGGTGTAAACCGAGCATATTCAATCGTCTGCTTGATATCTGAATGACCAACAAATGTACTCACCAAATGTATATCTCCAGTCATCGCCCACAACCTAACTATATATGTATCACGCAAATCGTGTAAGGTTTTTTTGTCTAATCCAATTTGCTTACAAGCTTTCTTCAAGCCTAAGTACCACCAGTCCCAATTAGCTTTATTTGATTTAATAAATGTGCTACGCTCATTGAATCGTGTCATCATTTCATCGTGTATCTGACATAGGACATCAGTTAGCTGAACTCTACGTTCAATAGGATTCTTTTTCATTGGTGGAATGATAAGAGTATTACCAATTCTTTTAGCAAGAAAAGGTTCACTCTTTCTACAACCAGTTTGATGATAGAATAGAATTGCTCTTTTTAATTCATCAGTATCTAAAGCATTGATGACTGCTTTAAACTCATCATCTGTAAAGTATGATACTGGTTTAGCTTTAAGCGTAGATGAAACATTTTGATACTGAGCCATCCATCTTTTATTCACACAATAATTCAAGAATGCCTTGAACTTGTTTAAGGTCTGATTAATAGTATTAGGTGCGTGTTTACCAGTCCAATATTCTTTAAACATTTCAAGGTCAATACCTCTAAGTGATTTTATTGGAAGGTTAGGGGACACACACTTTGATAATACCATTCTACGGTAAGCATCTTTTGTACCAAGTATAGTCTCTGGCTTTAACCCATTTGTCTCTTGGGATATTATATACTTATCAAAAGCATCTTGAACTGTTTGAACTTTGACTTGAGATGTTTGACTCTTGCGTTGCCAAGACCAAATGAAAGACATTCCATCCTTAAGGTCTTGTATTTTGGATTCAACTTCACTGTATCTTTGCCAAGCAACTTGCTTATCTGAAGTACCAAGTGAAATCATTGAGCCACTAAGTCTGCCATCTTCAGTTCTATATCTAATGCGACATTTCCAATTCTTGGAACGTCCTTGTTTGAATAGCTTTCTCGTCTTTTTCGCCATTGTATTCTCCTAACTAAAATCCCCAATCGGATGACTTCCGTTCATATGAATAAACGGTGGGACATTGCTGTTGACCACATCACGAAAGGGGAATATTGTAATTAAGATATTCATATGATTTAAGTACCATAAGTATACGGAAAATGTGCCTAAAATGGTAGTAAATACGGTATGCCACCCTCGGTAGGTTGTCTTTGTTACATTTACCACAAATAACCTAATCTTCATCATCCAAGCATCCAATTTCTGCTAACATTCTGATATGAGCCACGCTTCCGTTTGAGGCTTCATACCATATTCTTTCTAATACCTCACTTCTATAATCATCTTTTTTTGGTGCAAGATTCCAAGCATCTTTCTCTTGTCGTCCTACCATATCCAATGCCTTCTTAAGTTTAGCATACTTGGTTGGTCTGCCACTTGGATTGCCACTTATACCTTTTTCAAAAGGCTTAAGATTTGATTGAGAATTAGGATGTTCACCACGTTCATAGTCTTTCTCTGTTTTGAGTGAAACATCTTCACTTTTTAACCGTGTTCCCTTGTTTATTTCTCTATGTTCCTTATCTTTATTATTTAGTTCATTCATTCTATTTCCTTTCGGCTGTTTGCTTGGTTCGTTCCTTTTAGTGTTTTTGTATGTGAGTTCTTTCGGTTTAATACCTTTGTGAGTACGCAGACTTAATAAAGGCTATTTCATATACTCAGTGTTATACACTTCATTAAAGTATTCACTAATCCTTCAATAGTGATAATCTGATAAACTCTTGTCTAAACTTTATCACTTTATCACTCTTCTGATACTTGGATATAATCCAATACTTCTTGGTTGATTCTATATTTACCATATTCAACTTTGATTAACCATCCCATTGGCTTAACTAATTTCTTTAACCATCTATCCGTTGTGGCAGGAGATATTTCATTTGTTAATTCTGCTCCTACATTTAGTGCAACATTTCTGTCAAATGGTTGTGGATACTCTGCCAACTTTTTGATGAACTCTGTCTCTTGTTCAAACTTATCTAAAGCTTTAAAGTGCATTATCCAATTAGTGACTGTAAATCTGCCAGTAAATAAGAGGTCATCTTTCTTATTAAACCACACCGCTTGAGGTAGAGACTTTGAAGATATTCCATCCTCATTGTGGATGCTGCGAACTTTTGTAACCTTCATTAATACAAGCTCTGGATTTAATGATGAGGTATGCAATTGAACTACATTATCAGCCCAATCCGTCACTGGCTTACCACCTTGAATTTGAGTTTTAAGTATATCCATACACTTAGCCCAATCAACCTTAACGTGATGAGCAACTAATATGAAGGCAACGTTATGTTTTCTACATAACCCCTTTAGTCTTTTCAATTCATTACGGATTTCATCTGGGTTGGACATAGCCACATTGGTACTCATTCCAATATTGTCAAACACACAAACTTGAATATCTGGAAAGCTTGTAAATGTTTTATCAAGCATATCAAACTGGTCTGTAATCGCAAGGTTATCTCCATCTTGAATCATCTGCATTTGAAGATTCTCTACAAATAATTCTGGTGATTTATCATAGAATGAAATTGACTGTTTCTTTAGTCTATCTATCTGTTCACCATTCTCCATTTCGTGTTGTACTAATAATACTTTGTAAGGCTTTGGTACTTTATATCCCAAGAAATCCTCACCAATTGCAATAGAACAACCAATTTGATTTGCCATCATTGACTTGCCAACATTGTCCTCTGCTGATAATAATGTATTACCACGCTCATTGAGTATATCCTCTATAATCATTGGAGGCTTTTTAATATCTAACTTTAGTGCATCAAATACGCTTACCACTGTATATCCTTTCATTAGGTTTGGTTCATTGGATAACGGTATGTCCGTTTGCAACGGATCATACCTTTTAGAATTATTGATTGCTTGATGAGTTTCTTTAAGGTTTGGGTTTCGCTTGTAGTCATCTGAACAGTCAAAGCCTTTAGGTAGCCCAGCAAACCATTCAGCTATATATGGTAATACACCAAGACTTTTATAAATAGCATCAGCCATCTTAACTGCACCTTTATCACCAGATTCATCAAAGTCATATAAGATTATAATTTCTTTGAACTCTTTAAAGATTGAGGGGATAGGTGGAATTGTATTTGCACCACCACTGCCACTTACTACTGCACCAAACTGTGCTTGTTTTAAAGTGCAAACATCTTTCTCGCCCTCAACAATAAATAAGGTTTCGTCTTTGGGTTGATGTTCAATGTGCCATATACCATACCATCTTTTCTTCATATTACCCCAAGACTTCGCTTTAGGCTTGTGACGTTTTATACCATCCAGATTACCATCAGAATCAAAGTAAGGATAAGTCAAACAACCATCGTCCATACCAACTTCATTAACGCTATGAATACGGTTAGCTAACTCTTTAGGTAGTTGCTTAACAAACTGGTCATTCATAATCTTTAGTAGCTTATCAACTTTGACTTCAACCTTGACTTCCTTTTTAGTTTCTTCCAAAGCGTGATAAGATGTTTTACTACCAATTACTTTAGTTGTTTGATTATCATCTGAATAAAAAGGTTCTGGATTCTCACCCATAGCTTTAGCAAACTTGATTGCGTTCCCTTGTTCACCACATCCCTTACAATTATAAAGTCCGTGTTCTGAATTAAAACAGAAACTTGCTTTACGGTCTGGATGATTTGGGAAAGGGCAATTTCCTACCCACTGATTTGTACCACTTGATTTGATATTATCAACGTACTTTTCAAACAAGTGAAAGACATCCGTGTTTTTCATACCTCGTCCTCCGTTTTAGAGTCGTTCTTGTAGACCATTTCGGTACTAATCAGACCGTTCCTGACCGTAAAATTATTTTTACAACCCGTAAGTCGCTTAAATGACTGCTTGGCAGTAGAGGGCTTATTATATCTAACTCTAAAAATGAGCCAAAAGTGCGTACTACTCACTAAAGTCTTTCCAACTATTTGAGTTTTATTCCGTTGTCTTAGTTTTCTGATTAATGGTGGGTAGTTAGTTTGAATCCGATACCAATCATCATTGAACTCTCGCCACATATAGACCATATACTTTAACCTTTTATCCATCGGTCTATCCATTCTTGCCTAAACATTCTTTTACCACCAGTCTTGACACTTTGGACTTGCTGTAATTTTAAAGCACGATTTATTGAACTCCGTGAAAATCCAGTGCTTGTCATTACATCATTTATTGATAGCCAGTTCTTTTGAACTCTGTTATCAATCTTTTCTTCAATCCTATCAAGTTGCTCTTGAAGGTTGTGAATAAATATATCTGTCATCTCTGACTCCTTAATTTCTTAAAAAATAGTTCCTATACTTATAAAGGGGTGAGGCTTGAAGGATGTTGAAAGGATATAAGGAAGGATACCTATTTAGTTTGATTAGGATACATTTTTAAATAAAAAAAACCCCAAAATCTATCCGACCTTGAGGTTTAAATATCCTTAACGCTATGACCGTTTTCAACGGATCATAGCTCTTAGTATAGTATTTAGTCTATGTGTCTAAAATATCATCTTTTAAATCTTCTATTTCTTTGTCATCATTTAAATTGTCCATCGCATCTTTTTTATCCCATCCTTTTTCTACATATAGTCTATTAGTTTCATCCAATGTGTACATAGTCAGATTGCAAACATAATAGAAATCATCTGGGTTATCCATACCAACTGGTGAGGCATCTGCATTGACTCGTGTAAATATGCTATCAATTATAGGGAAATGCATTTTGAGCCATTGATTTATAAAATTCTGATACCTTACAATTGAGGATGGCTTAACATTTCCACATACAACCTTTTTCCAAGTTTCATAAACTTTGTCACTTGGTACATCATTCATTATTTGATTTAGCTTAGCATACCTTACTAATACTTCAAACCAAGAATCAAGAACACCTTCATTACTAATAGCAAGAAACTCAGTTTGAACAGACGTCTTTGATGAAAATTTTATTTTCTTTTCAGCTTCATCAAGCACAACAATCAAATCTTTAGCGTGTTCAATCTTTTTTAATTCATCTTTTCCTAAAACAAAGTCTTTATTCTCAGTCCAAGTCTGGAAATCATCTAACTTTATAGATTCTTGAACAGTAAGAATGGTTTGTTCATCTTCATATCTAAAACCATTCATATCAGCATAGTTTAAAAACTCCTTAAGTGGATAATAGAAAACATCATCCTTTTCTAAAGTTCTACCATCTACTAATTTCATAATGTAGTCATATATGGATGCGTTAATAAGTCTAACAAATTCTTCTGGTTTCCAATTCCATACATAGTCAAACATCCAAAACTTTTCATTGGTAACTGACCTATGACCAAGAGCATTCATATTTTGACCTCTGGTCTTTCTTTTTCTTTCTATATCATATTGACCAATGGCAGTGATACATATAAAGTCATAAAAATCAATTTTAATAGGATATTGCTTTGGAGTTAATCGGTGAATATGTTGTTGCTCAAAATCGGTAACACCTTCTTTCGTCCAAGTGGCTTCAACTTTTGCATTGTATTCTTTTGTATAGTTATCTAAGTCTTGAATAGCTTGATATCTTGATTCTTGTTGTCCATCCCATTTTCCATCTATTGGAAAACAAATCATCTTGCCTTGTATAACATCATCAAAATCATAAGGAGGAACAATCATAGGAGGATAAACTGATTCAACAGGAGTAAGTGTGTGCAAAGCCTTTTTCAATTCTTTATATCTTTGATAGGGGTGTTGACTTACCAAGTCAAGAATGAACTCTTGCATTCCTATATCTTGATACTGTTGTAGTTTAGTGTACTTATCTTTGTCTGACATACTATGATTCTATTTGATACTGCTTAAAGCTACAATGCGAATAGTTTTGTGGCAATAGATTGCGTAAAAATAAAATACAAAAAAATTTTATGAGTGAATCTTAATAAGTGTCACAGTCTGCCCTTGTGGATTCAATCAAAGGTTGAGAAAAGAGTAACTTAACAGTACACAAGTAACTAATGCTATTTATATAAAAGATTCATTAAGCTTTGCAATGATAAAAATAGATAGAGTGTTCACACCATATCTTTTCTTAATAGTTACTATTGTGACTTGGAGTTCGTTCTTTAATGGTGAGATAAGTATTTGGATTCCAATAGTATGTACAGGACTTAATGCTTTTGGTTTTTGGGACATTTATGGGTAAAAAAATTGCTCAACAATGTGTGTTCACCTCTTATATATAAGTGCCGCCCCCTTGTTTCTGTTTCGCTGGTTGAAAATTACGTTGAATAAACTGAATTGAGTTGAGGCGAGGCGTTTATTTATTCTTAAATAAACTGTCCGCATTTACACTATCTAAAGAGACGTCATTTATTCTTATGTCAGCTACTCCTTTCAAGCTTTCCCAGTCATCCAGATAAATTCTTGACCAAAGTTTCCATTCTTTTTCTTCTTCCTTAAATATCCAAAACTGCCTTAGTTTTATTTTTGAACTCACTTTACCTTTATCTGGAAAACCTAATTTTGTATTTGTATCAACTATAAATTTTGTAATCAGAAATTCACTGTCTTTAAAAATAGTTTTTACTTCTAAAATATTGAAATAAACATCAATTGAATCCAATATTCCACCTGCACCTCCAAATAAGTTTTTCATACCTTCAACTAATAATAATTCCTCATATAGTTCGGAATTAGAATGAAAATAATCCTTTAATTCTGTGTATTTAAATTGAGCTTCAAGTTGATAAAAATTTTGAAAATATTTTTTATCTGGAACTCTTTGGGCGAAAAGGGGAATTACAAATAATATGACCCAGAGGCGTTTCATACAGGAACTTACAAAAAACCTATACAAACAAAAAAGCCTCTACGAGGAGGCTTCTTTGTTTGTAAATGATAAACACTATTTAATCTGTACTCAGCTCTGGTAGAAATTCTCTAATATATGATTTTCTATATTGAATAATATTTGATACTTGGTCTAACCATTTTTTATGTGCGCCTTTTCCGTGGGCCTTATCAAAAATATCCTTTGAAAATATAGGAACAAGGTTCCCAAAATCTTCCCAGGAGTCAAAAGGAACAACCATATGAATTAGATGAGTTTTACCACCAGAAATTCTATTAAAGTGAGCAAAGCGAGCTTTGCTACGAGCTTTTTTATGAGCCGCTACTAATTTTTCTCTTAATTCATTCCATTCACTTAGTTTCCCAGGTTGAATTAAATATTCCGTAACCTGTCTATAGCGTAGTCTTTCATTATTTCCTGATTCATTATAATCTTGCCCATCTACTTCCAACCATAATGTTGTACCCTTGTCTTTAGTCATATCTGCATAAGGAATTACATTTTTTTGAAAATAATCAACTTCGGCTTGTCGCAAAGGATATTTATCTTTTTGAGAGTATGTTTTGGAACTTATCCTTAGTACTGCGCCCTGATTTTCACCCGTTATAACTCGGAAGGAATACATGGCATAATTTTCATTACCAACATTGTATTTTTTGGTTTTTTTTGCCATACCATCTTCCATTTTATCACCTTGCATTGGTTTTGGATGCCAAAGCCTACCCTGATAAAGAGTTTTTTCTTGTCCAAATATAAATGATATCATCAAAGACGATATTGATAACAGTTTTAATATATTTTTCATTTTATTCTCCTTTGTTTTTAATAAAGGAACTTACAAAAAATAATCTAACTATGTGTGAGTGTCTTTTATTTGAAGGGTACGCCCCCTAAAAGGTGTTTTAGGTTGAGATTTTAGGTTGAAAAAGTATAAACAAAAAAGCCCCACGCTTAGGTGAGGCTCTTATTAATTAATAGGATGAAGTTTTATTCTTTAGTGAATTCCATTTGGGTACAAGAAGCTTCTTCCCAGTTATTCCCGGCAGTTTCACAAGTTGATTGGGTGTCATGATTGGTTTCATTACCATCGTCATCTTCACATATAGCTTCGTTCGGTTCATCCACAGTAAATGAATCACCATCCAATTTATAGGTTAGACAATCACCCATAATACAAATTTGACTTTTGCTATCATCCCAGGTTAGGGGCATTTCTTCTTTTTCGTCCCCGAAGGTCATCGTCATTGTCCCTGTTCCATCTTCCTTAATTACGATGGTCACCTTAACCCCAAATGCCTGGGCAAATGCCCAGCCGGTATAATCTAAAGCACCAGAACAGTTTGCATTTTCATATTCTCCAAGGTTTGAAACTTCCCACGTACCGATTAATGGGCTGATTTCGTCTTTTTTATCTTCACATGAAAATGCAAGAAGTAACGTAAACAACATTATAATTTTCTTCAAAATATCCTCTTTTTTAAAGTAACTTATTTTAATAACTGTTCAACAAAATACTATAATAATTTACAAAAAATAATGTAACAATCTGAGAGTTTCTATTATTTGCACTCACCTTCAATCCAATCAGGGACACCTGCATTATTAGCAACACAATCATTTGAATAGGTTTTACCATCACAACCACAAACGGGGTCATATTCCAAGGTACAAGGATTATTTTTTATCTTTGATTCATCAATGCAGTTTTTCTTATTTTCATCCTCACAGGAAAAAATTAGTATCGTAAATAATACGAAGAAAATATACTTGACTCTATTTGACATAATTCTATTTCCTTATTTGGCTTTTCAATGATTAATGTATCTAATAATATATTTTAATGGGGTGCGAACTTGGCATCTTTAAAATTATAGTACAAACAAAATTACCCTACTATGTGTGAGTGCCTTTTATAAACTGATGGGTGGTTTTTTCTTTTTAAGATGATGGGTAGATTTGAGTATGAAAAAAATAAACAAATTTATTTCTGGAGTTAAAATAAATTTACTTTACTTAAGTATTTCATGAAAAAAGTACCTTGGCACTTTCTATTATTACTTATTTTAGCTGGAGAGTCTGTATTTATTCTCCCGTTTGTTCTCTCTCGAATTTTTAGGCCCACGGTGCTTGAGGTTTTTGGTATTGATAACACTCAGTTAGGCCTATGTTTCTCAGTATATGGTATTGTAGCTTTATTTTCTTACCTCTTTGGAGGCCCCTTAGCAGATAAGTTTTCTCCTGGAAAATTGATTGCGCTTTCACTATGGACAACGGCTTTAGGGGGATTAGCTTATGCTACATTCCCTCATTATACAGTATTAAAAATAATTTATGGTTATTGGGGTTTTACAACCATTTTTTTATTTTGGGCTCCAATGATTAAGGCTACTAGAATTTGGGGTGGGTCGATTTCGCAAGGTAAGGCATTTGGCTTTCTTGATGGTGGACGCGGTCTAGTCGGGGCTCTATTCGGAGCCTTGGGAGTACTTATTTTTTCATTATTTATTACTTCAGAAATTTCTGAAGTGACAGTTTCTGAAAGTAGAGAAGCCTTTAAGCATGTTATTTTGACATCTTCTGGTATAGTTATACTTGTAGGTATTTTAGTGTGGTTCTTTATGAAATTAGATCGTGTAATAGAAAAGAAGAGCACACTAGAAAAAATAATGATACCACAAATTCAAGAGGTGTTACGTTTACCTTCCGTATGGTTATTAATGATCATTATTCTATGTGCATATGTTGGTTATAAAATCACAGATGTCTTTTCTCTATATGCTCGAGATATAATGCTATATGACCAAGTGCAGTCAGCTCAGGTAGTAACCTTGTTGTTCTTTGTCCGTCCTTTCATTGGAATCTTAATCGGTGTATTAGCAGATCGTTCAAAAACTACCTATTGGTTAGTCGTTAGTTTTATTTTTTCATTCTTAGGCTCTTTATTATTAGGGTTTGGATATA
>Ga0209044_1001820_pt1 | contig 12417 bp, 13 predicted proteins | sample SaaInlV_130m_DNA_FD_184655 | JGI IMG/M metagenome (GOLD analysis project Ga0209044, IMG submission 184655) | Marine microbial communities from expanding oxygen minimum zones in the Saanich Inlet - SI037_S4LV_130m_DNA (SPAdes) (version 2) | ecosystem: Environmental > Aquatic > Marine > Intertidal... | reverse complement strand
GGATTAAATCCAGCACCAATTCCATGCTTTGGATGTTTTAACATCTCAATGTATTCATCACCAAGATAAACTGTTTTTAAATTCACATTAAGATCATCTGCCCTTTCTCTAATTTCAAAACCACATCCTCTTCCACAATCAAAATCACAAAATGGAGTTTTAATTGCAACAGCTGACACATCAAAGCCTTGTTCTTGCATCATTCTAACTGCAAGCTGACTATCTAATCCACCTGATAGTAATGCAACTACCTTCTTCTTTTCTTCAGTCAATGCGATCTGACCCAATTTTCCATATACAAACTTTACATCATACATAAATTGAGAAACGGGAATTTTCTTATGTGAAACAGCGCAGAAAGAATCTTTTAAAATATGCTCAAAAAATTGATTGCGATACTCTAGTCACCTTTGAGCCTGAAAATTTGTTTTACATGACTGGGTTTTGGGGTGAAGCAATAGGGTTACTAGAGAAAAATGGGAAAACTACCATTATTGCTCCAGAACTTGAAGTAGGAAGGGCAAAAGATGAATCTCAAGATTGCACTGTAATTACTGCCGAACGCGGTTCTGGATTAATTTCATCATTAATTAAAAAAATTAAAAAAAACCAAGTATGTACTGATTGTCAAAATTATTCAGTAATGATATCTCTAAAAAAATCCATTCCTAAAATAATATCCACTACAGAACCATTTTACAATTCTAGAATTGTCAAAGATGAAAAAGAAATTAAAATTCTAAAAAAAGCATCCAAAATTATCGATGAAATGTTTGATGTTTGTTCAAAAAAGATGAAAGTTGGACAAAAAGAATCTGATTTACAAACAATTTTGATGAAATATGCATTAGAACAAGAAATGTTTGATACTGGATACAAATCCACACTTAATCCTCTGATAATTGCTGGTGGTCCAAATGGCGCTTTACCTCATGCTCAAGTTTCTCAAAGGAAATTCAAAAAAGGAGATCTTGTTGTTACTGATCTTACATTAAGATACAAAGGATATGTTTCTGATGCAACAAGGACATTTGCATTAGGAAAAATTTCATCTCAAGCTAATGAAGCTTATGAAATTGTTAAGGAATCACAAAGGTTAGGATTAAAGTCTGTGAAACCAAATGTATCTTGTAAAGATGTAGATAATGCATGCAGAAAATACATTGAAGAAAAAAATTATGGTAAATACTTTATTCATTCAACTGGTCATGGTATTGGATTGGAAGTTCATGAACTACCCACTATTTCTTACAGAAGTGATACTAAACTAAAAGAAAATATGACAATTACCGTTGAACCTGGAATCTATATTGAAAATAAATTTGGAATTAGAATAGAAGATTCGTTAATTGTTAAAGACAAACCATTTGTAATGCATAAATTTACTAAAGATTTAGTTACACTTTAAGATTATAGCCTCAAAATTTAATCATAAAAATCAACTACATCAATTAGATGTTTTGATTCAGAATTATCTGATGTAATTTTTTTAGTTTCAGTATTTACATTCCAATCAAAATTCATTTCACCTTTGTGAGATTTAAAATTCAAAACTAAACTATATTTGTCTAGATCTACATTAGAAACACTCAACTCTACAATTGTTTTTCTATGATCAAAGACTTTTTCATCTGGATATTCTTCTTCAATTTGATTACTAATCGCATCCATCATAGTATAACCACCATTACCTCCATCATATTTCATCAAAATATCTACTGCCTCTTGTTCTTCAGCAGAAAACTCTGGTAAACTACTTTCCAAATTCTTCTCTGATAGAATACCTTGTGCAGATATTATGATTAATGCAATGGCTGCAAGATAAAACGGTGCTCTTTTTTTAAGAAATACTACTAATCCATTTTTCTTTTTAGGAACTCCTTCTTTCTTTTCGTCTTTGACCATTTCTATTTCCTTAGAATTTTTAGTATTTTGCAGTTAAAATTAAAACTTCCCAAGGAAATTGAATAATTTCATTTCTTTTTGTGTATGGTTTTGTGTTTTCTCTCACCATTTCTTTGAGCTCTTTTCTTTGAGATTTCTTTAATTTGTTTAGTTTTTCTTTGATTGGCTTTGCAACGTATTTCAAATAATTCACCCAATATTGCTCAAATGTACCTGGACTGTATGGAAAATTATAATCATTAACTTTGATTTTTGTAAAGCCTGCTTTTTTTATCTCATTTTTGAGTTGTTTTTTTGTTCCAAATCTATCAAAATCTGGAGTTCCTGGTGGAATATAATTTGGAATAAACTGAGTAACCGCATCAAAGATACTATCAAAATATGGAACTCTATCAGGATGCCCATGTACTGATATGCCTAATTTACCATCTCTTTTGAGACTATTTCTTATATTTTTTAGAGCCTTTTGGGAATTTGGGAAAAAAAATAATGCATATTGGCATGTTACAATATCAAATTTTTCTTTAAATGAAAAATTTTCAGCATCAGCATTTACAAACAAAAGATTTTGAGATTTTTTATTCCATTTTTTTGCAACCTTTATTGCAGTAGTTGATGTATCTACACCAATCACATAACCTGTTTTTCCTACTTTTTGTTTTAATAATTTTGTAACAACACCTGTTCCACTTGCAACATCTAAAACATGATCTCCTTTTTTTATACCAATTAACTCTACTAGTTTTTTTGTACTTTGAAATGGTCCATGTTTTGCAGTTGCCCATCTTTTATGATATCTGGGAGCAACTTCATTCCAAATAGTCATATTTCGTTTTTTATATTCAGATGATTTTACTCTCAATTTTCTTTAAACTCTTTTAAATCTGATTTTAATGTTTTTCCCGTCTCATGAAAGTATCTATGCTCAATATCTTTTAATTTTTCAGATAGTTTTGCAATATCTACATGTTTCTTTTTTTGTTTATTGATAATTTCTTTATACTGTGACATTAATTTTTTTAATTCAGAATTTCTCATTCTAACTTCTTTTCAATTTCATTTTTAATAATTTTTACAATCATTTCTTTTTTCTTCCAACCAGATATGATTGATTTTTTATCATCGACAACAATTATCTGATTATAGTTAGTATTTTTTTGATATTTTTTTCCAATATCATTTGCAATAATCATATCAGCTCCTGTCTCTTTGATCTTCATTTTTGCTGATTTGATTAGTGCATTTTTTGATAGATTGGTTTCAGCTTTAAATCCTACTAACAGTGTATTTTTTTGATATTTTTTTACAATGTCGATGATTTTTGGAGTCTTTTTGAGCCTAATCACCAGTGATTTTTTGTCACTTTTGATTTTAGATTTTGATGGATTTTGAGGTGTATAATCAGAAGTAGCTGCAGCCATGATTACAATATCATATTTTTTCTGTAGTTCTTTTTTTACTGCATCAAACATTTCTTTACTTGTAATGACATTGATTACCTTGATTCCTTTTGTAGGAATTTGATTTCCAGGACCATAAACTAAAGTTACTTTAGCACCTGCTGAAATTAATTCTGAAGCTAAAAGTGTTCCTGTTTTTCCAGAACTAAGATTAGTTATTGCACGAATTGGATCAATGTACTCTATAGTTGGTCCTGCAGTCATTAACACTTTTTTATTTTTTAGTACAGATGAGAATCCAAATTTTGCTAGTACATTATTTAATACATCTTCAGGTTCTGGTGCTTTTGCTTTTCCTTCAACTATTTTTGGTGATAAGAATTCTATTTTATTTTTTAGAAATTTGATATTCTTTTTTACTGCAGAATTCTCATACATTGATTCATGCATTGCTAAACACATTAAAATTGGAATTTTTGATCCAAATCCTACAGTAAGTACAGTAGAAACAGGAGTATCATCAATTCCATTTGCTAATTTTCCTAAAGTATTTGCAGTTCCAGGATACACAATTAGTAAATCTGATTGTTTGTAATCTGCTAGTTTGATATGTTCTAGTTTGCCTGTAAGTTTTGTTATTACATCATTACCTGTAGCCCATTTGAAATAATCAGGCTGGATTAATTTTGTTACAGCCTCACTTGTAACACATCTAACGTCTGCACCATGTCTCATTAGTAATCTTGCAAGCTCTATTGCCTTGTATGCTGCAACACTTCCTGCAACACACAAAACAATTCTTTTTCCAGATAATTCTATCCCATGTGAATTAACAATATCTAATGACGGATGATCATTTTTCTTTAATTTTTTAACTACCAATCTGCTCACGTAATTTCTTTAATTCATCATCATTCATTGAAAACCAATTTTCTTCTGCAGGAAATACTCCTGTTTTTACATCCTTTTTAAAATTCTCAAGTGAATTTACAATATCTTCAGATAAATTCATGTATCTTTTTGCAAATTTTGGTTTAATTTTTTCATACATACCAAGTAAATCTTGAACAACTAGTACTTGGCCATCACAACCAACTCCAGAACCTATTCCAATAGTAGGAATATTGATTGATTCTGAAATAATTTCAGCTACTTCATGACTAACCATTTCTAATGCGATACTAAACACACCTGCATCTTCAAGCTCTTTTGCATCAGCAATTAACTTCATTGCAGTATCCTTTGTTTTTCCTTGAACTTTGTATCCTTGTGAGAGCATTGTTGTTTGCGGTTGTAATCCAATATGACCCATAACAGGAATTCCAATATCTACAATAGCACTAATTGTTTCAGCCATAATTGAACCTCCTTCAAGTTTTATTGCATCAGCTCCTGCTTTGATTAATTTTCCTGAATTAGTAATTGCATCTTCAATGCTTGCTTGGTATGACATGAATGGTAAATCAGCTACTAACAATGAATTTTTCCTTGCTCTACTCACTGCTTCAGTAAACATTATCATTTGATCCATAGTTACTGGAATTGTGTTTTCATAACCAAGCATTACCATTCCTGCACTATCTCCAACTAACATTACATCAATTCCTGCTTTATCACATAGTGATGCTAATGTGTAGTCATAACTAGTAATTACTGAGATTTTTTGGTTCTCTTTTTTCATATTGATAATATCTTGAACTGATTTATGCAATTCTTGCTCTCCTTGAAAGATTATTTTTTATTTGAATCACATTTTCTGTGAGATTTTTCTTGTTATCAAAATCATTAATTATTTTCTTTAGGTAATTTGAATTCTTTTTAGATAATCGTTTTGATTCAGAAATTAATACATCAATTGCTCTAGTTACATTATCTACAATTGTAATATTTGCAGTCTGTGATGTTCTTGATAATGGATTTAGATCAAATGTGATTACAATTTTCCCTGCTTTTCTTAATGCAATTGTTCTATCTCCATCCTCTAATGGCACTACAACCACATCTGCTGCAAAAATTCCATCTTTATCTACAATTCTTCTTGCTGAATCAATTCCTGGTAGTTTTGTTGATGATTTTTTATCAATACCAAAAATCTTTTTTGCACCATTTTTTTTGAGAGTCTTTATGATTGTCTTTTTTCTTTTTTCATTTGCATAAAATAGATTTACTTCGAGTTTTGCTTTGGTCTGTTTTGAGAGTCTTATGATTTGTTTTGGACATAGTGCTGCAACATTTCCATTAATTGAGATTACTGGTATTTTTGCCAAAAGAAGTTGAGCAGCAGCTGCCCTTATTGCCAATTTTGCAGTCTTGCCTGTTTTCTCGCCTAATAGATAATCAAATGCCTCACCTCTGCCTTGAGCTAGAAGTCCTTCTTTTGCAACTAGACCATTATCAAATCCATTAACCAATTTTTCACGAATAAGTAAAGACTTGACTCTTGGATGTGACTTTGGGATTAATGACATATGTATTCAATTAATTATTTAGAACTCTTGCACCATCTTCATCTAATTCTGATTTTATTATAATTCCTTCAGGATATTTTTGTAAAATTTCTAAGACTTTATTTTCATTATCTTTTGTAATCATTGAAAAAACTGTTTCACCAAATAATGCAATTCCACATTTTAAATTATTTTTTGTAAATTCATCTATCAATTTTTGCATTTTTGGAGTCATTACATTTACATATTTTGCAAATTCTAAAGACATGTCTTGAAAATGTTCATAGTCTTTTGATTCTAATAGTTTGTTTACCATTTTCCCACCTAAACCATTAATTTGAGATAATCTCTCTTTGATGAATTTGTTTGTAGATATTGGTGAAAAACAAATCATAATAATTGAAATTTTTCCTACAGGGATTTTCTCAACGTTACCAATTCCTGGTGCCCCTGCCTTTATACGAACTTCAAAACCACCATGGTATGATGCTAATACATCTCCTAACCCTGTTTTACAATTAACTTCTGCATTATGTGCAATTTGTCCTATTCGTGTTTTATCTAATTTAGTTTCAAGTGCTTGATCTAAAGCATATGATAGTGATAATGCAACTGCACCACTAGAACCTAAACCGTATCCAACTGGAATTGAAATCTTATGTTTAATATCAAAAAATTTTCCAGAAAATTCACCTAGTTTTAAAAATTCATTTAAAACATATTCTGAGATGTCTGTTTTATCTGATTGATACCCTTGTGTTGAAATTTCAAAATGCGATTCTTGATTATTTTTTGTTTGAATTTTTACTTGTGTAGTAACACCTTGTTTGATAGAAAAACCTGCACCCATGGAACCTAAGTTTTCTAAATTATTTTGATCATCTTCCAAGTGAGCCTTGAAAAAGCCAGTTACATGTGCTGGACAAAATGCTTTTGCCTCCATCATTGATCTAAGTTTAAACTTTACACAAAATATAAGAATATGGATTAAATTAATTAAATTAATATAAATTGACTAAATTTGTTCGACGCCTACAGAGGATTGGGAGTAGCCTACTAGTTTCATTGCCAAAAGAATGGGTTGATGCTAATAATCTTGGTAAAAGCAGCCAAGTTGAAATTGAAACTGGACAAGACAGTATTTCAATTTCTGCAAATAAAGAAACTAGACCTACAAAAGAACTTCAAATCACATATCCCCTTCCAAAAGAAGAAAATATTGTAGCTGATATTACTGGAGCATATCTTTTAGGATATGATATTATTCAAATAAATTCAAAATCAACTATTCCTGGAGAAGATCGAGAAAAAATTCGTAACTCTATGAGGAGATTAGTTGGAATGGAAATTATTGAAGAAGATGCATCACACATTAACATGCAATTTCTTTTAGATGCAACAACACTTAATCCTGAAAAAATTCTAAAAAGAATGAGCTCCATTGCACTTGGAATGTATGATGATACATCAAATGGATTAATTTTAGATGATAAATCAAATTTACAAACATTATCAAATCGAGATGTTGAAGTTAATCGGCAATATTTTTTATTAGTTAGATTAATTCGTAGTACTCTTGTTGATAAAAGATTAGCTAATGTATTTAATTTAGAAAATATTGATGTCTTAGATTATAGAGTTGCAGCAAACCTTCTTGAAAATGCAGGTGATTCAATAGTTGAACTTTCAAATTTTATCTACAACTCTACTTTGTCAAAAATTCATTCAAAAAAAATCTTTGATGTAGTTAAAGATTTTAACAAACTTGCAGAAAAATCAATTGATGCATTTACAAAACCTGATAGATTATTAGCAATTGAAGCAATTTCATTACATAAGCAATATGAGGAAAATCTTAATTCACTTAAAACCGTATTAGGTAACAAAAAAGAAATCCCAATAGATTTTTTAGATTTAGTATACATGTTTGAACGAATTGGACAATCATGGGCAGATGTTGCTGATCTTGTACAACCTATCTATAATCAATAGTTAACATATTTTCTTTTTTGTAGCATACATCAAAACCGCACAAATTGTTTTTGAATCTTGAATTTTTCCAGTTTTAATCATACTTAGCAATTTTTTCATCTCTATTTTCTCAACTGATAATATTTCATCTTCATCTAACTTCAAATCTGAAATTTTCTTCAATCCTGAGGCTACAAAGCAGTGAATCACTTCTTCATTATACCCAATTGAAGGATAGTATGTTACTAGTGGAGTCATTTTTTTGGCTCTATAGCCTGTTTCTTCTTGTAATTCTCTAAATGCACATTTCTCTGGCTTTTCTCCTTTTTCTAGGGTTCCAGCAGGAATTTCCAAAACATAACCGTGTGGATATCTGTGTTGTTTTACAAGAATCACTTTTTTATCTTCATCAAATGCAAGCATTGCTGCAGCACCACGGTGCTCAATTATTTCACGTTTTACTTTTCTTCCTTCTATTTTCCCTTCATAAACACTAAGACCTAAAATTTTTCCTTTGTAGATTTGTTTCTTTTTCATATAAAATCTTAGAAATTATTATTATTTAATTTGTTTGATATGTCAAATGTAATTTTGGTGATTTTTTAGAATCATTAATAGTCTTTTCTAACCATTTAATATAAAATGAAATCTTTTTTGGAATAAACAAATCTGCTGATTTTACATTTTTAATTGTTCTAACTTTTTGTGTAAGCTCATCCATTTTGAAAATATTTTCACTATACATTAACAAAACAATCTGATTTTTTGCTATAAATGGAATTTGTAAATATGATTCTGAAAATACTTTATTCATTTTATCTAGTGTTTCTTTAAGATCTCCTTCTATCCAAGCAAGTATTGCATGAGGAATAAATTCATCAATTTTTTTTGGATCATAAACTAATGTAAATTGAACTCCATCATTATTTTGTAATTTTTCAATACATCTTGTAATTGTTTTTGCTGACATGTTAGTATTACTTGCAATTTTTTCAATTTTTTGTCTTGGATCTTTGATTAACTCTTCTAGAATTTCAAAATCTGTTTTTGTAAAATCAGAATCATATCCCGGACTCTCAGCTTCAAAAATTGATAATACTTTAACATCTTTCATCAATTTATTTGCAAGTTCAATTTTTTCTTCTGGATTATCTTTAATTACTATACTACAAACTGTTATTCCACCAATACACGGTGCTACAAAATATGGTTCTCCAACTAGACTAATTTGTTCTAATATTTCATCAATATTTTCACCTGATACCACAAAATACAATACACCATTTCCTAAAACTGGAGGTTCAATTTTGATGAAAAATTCCTCAATCACTTTCTTTTCTATCATTTTTTGAATTCGTTTTTTGACTGCACCGCCTGAAATTCCTAATTCAATTCCTATTTGCCTACTTGATTCTCTACAATTATTCAATAATTTATTGAGTATCTTCATATCTAAATTGTCCATTATGTAACTCCAAATATCATAATGATATAAGAAAATAACTAATTGGATATAAGATTGTCCATTATATTATTCTTATATCCATATACATTAAATATCATACATTTTATTAGATATTGTGGATTACAGACTACGATTAGCCAAAAGAATGCTATTCAACAAAAAAGGAAGTCTAATTGGTGCAGTTTTAGCTGTGACAATTGGAATTTTAGTAATTCATGTTAACTTTGTAATATTTCAAGGACTCTTTGATGCTATAGTTAGAGACATTAGTGATTACAGAAATGGTGATATTCTTGTAACTGATGAGGCAGATTATATTGATAAATCTGATTTATCACTTGTAAATTGGTTTGAACGAATTCCATTTGTTGAAGCAGCAACGCCCCGGCTTTCATCAACGGCTGAAATGAATATGACAAAAAATGGAAAATTAATTGAAGAAACTAGAATTCCTATTGTTGGCGTTGATCCCTTTCGTGATATTAGGGCATCAACTGTTCATGAAACAGTTACAGAAGGAAACTATGTGTTTTCAAGAAATACTATTGTACTAGGATCTAATGTTGCAAGAGATCTTGGGGGAGCTCAAGTTGGTGATAGTGTTAAAGTTCTTGTAACTGATAGATATGGTCAAGATCAAATTAGACGATTTACTGTATCTGGTATTGCTAATTCTCCTGGTGGTCAAGGATTTGATTATTCTGCAGTTATACATATTGATACTTTACGTGATATGATGAGCAGATCTGGAGATACTGGTTCACTTATGGTGAAACTAAATGATCCTTCAAAAGCAGATGAAGTTAAAGAATTCTTTTTACGTTCATTCCCTAATGATGATTTCCTTGCAGAGACTATAGAGGAATCAGCTGAAGAGCAACTTGCTGGTTTTAGATCTGGCATTGCAATGATTAGCATGATAGGATATTTTGGAATGGGGTCATCTGCATTTGCCATTCTTACAATTCAGATGATGTTGGTTAATGGAAAAACTAAAGAAATTGGTATTATGAGAGCAATTGGAGCTAAAAGAAAAGATATCCTAATACTTTTTATTTTCCAAGGAATAATTATTGGAGCAATTGGAGCCTGTATTGGAACTGCAGCAGGCTTGGGTTATACTGTCTATGCAGATATCACAAAAATGTCATTCAATAACAGCCTCCCTCTTGAAGTAACGTATAACTGGGAAAAAATTATACAAACTGCTCTGACTTCATTTATTTTAGCAATAATCTCATCACTATACCCATCGTATAGAGCTACAAAGCTGTTACCCGTGGAGGCAATGAGAAGTGTCTAGTGTACTTGAACTTGTTAATGTTAGTAAGATTTACGGCGAAGGAGATAGCGAAGTCAAGGCACTTGATAATGCATCTTTTTCAATTAAACGAGGAGAAATTGTTTTAATTGTTGGTAGCTCTGGTTCTGGAAAATCCACATTACTAAACATGATTGGATTATTAGATTCTCCAACAAATGGACAAATATTCATTGATGGAACAAATACTACGTCACTTGGAGACAATAAAATTTCTTCATTTAGAAATACCAAATTAGGATTTATTTTTCAATTCTCTAACTTATTAACAGATCTTTCAGTTTTAGAAAATGTGTTACTGCCAATTCAAATTGCAGGATTAAGTAGTACTGCTGAAAAAGATGCTAAAGATTTACTCAAAGCAGTTGGACTTGAAACTCAAATGCATAAACGTGCAAACAAAATATCTGGAGGACAAGCTCAACGAGTAGCTATTGCAAGAGGATTGATCAATAAACCATCAATTGTATTAGCTGATGAACCAACTGGTAATCTTGATTCAGTAACTTCTGGAACTATCGTACAATTAATGAAATCAATGGCTAAAAAACTTAATCAAACATTCATTATCGTTACACACGATAGAGAACATTTTGGTGATGTTGATAGAGTTATTACAATTAAAGATGGTAAAGCATTTGAAGGTGATCAACCATCAACAATGGAGGTTTTAGCATAATGAATTGGAAATTATTATTGTCATTATTTATTTTGTTTCTCACCCCGTTAATTTTTGATGAATCATATGCTCAAATCACCTCTGGTGGATTTGGAGACTCTCCTTTTGAAAGAAATTTTGGAGACATCAAATTTTTAGATGCATATTTTGGTACATTAGATGATAAAATAGAAATCGAGTCTGGAGATGCCAATGTTCCATTTACAGTTGTATTTGCAAATGTAGGAACTCAAGATATTACTGGAATTAGAGGCCAGTTATCATTACCTTTGGGTTTTTCAGCATCTGATGGTCCAGGTTCAATTATTCGTGCTGATAGTAATTCAAATTCTGATGCAGGTGATAATTTTCACTTGACATTTTTTGTAAATTTAGATAAAAATGTGAAAATTCAACAATATCCTGGAACTGTTAAAGTCGATTATTCTAGATTGAGAGAATCTGGAGTTAGAACAGCATTTGAAGATTTCAATTTTAAAGTAACCGGTGATAGTGTAATAAATGTAAAAGCATCAGATCCATTTCTAACATCATTAAAAACAAATGACGTAGTTATTGAAATTGCAAATGATGGAACTGCTCCAATTTCTAGTGTAGATATTATTGCAACAAATACATCCACAGAACTTGCATCAACTTCATCATCAACTACCAATATAGAAAATGTAGTAATTTTGGAATCAAGCTGGGATGTTGGAAATATTAATTCAAAATCATCTAGATATCTAACTGCAACAGTTTACATTCCTGAAGGATTGAAGGGTGATACTTTGAGAATTCCTTTGGCAATTTCATATTATAATGCACATGGTGATAAACATGAAATTTCAAAAATAGTTGATTTCTATATTAAAGGATTAATTGATCTTCGTATCTTTAATGTAGATGTAATCGAACTATCTGGCACACAAATGGTTGTTGGAGAAATAATTAATGAAGGAAATGAAGATGGGTTGTTTGGTTTTGTAACAATTGAACCTAGAGGTGATTCTAATATTAAATCAAATACACAATTTATTGATGAAATTGAAACAGATGCCCCTGTACCATTTAATCTTCCAATTGAATTTGAAGATGAATTAAGATCTGGAGAGCATGACATTACCATTACTGTTAGATACAAAGATAGTACAAGAGATGAAATTTTTCTAACACATGATACAACCATTTTTGTCAAAGAACCTTCAAACAATGATGAGGAGGGACTTGATCCAACAATCATCATTATT
>Ga0209044_1001817_pt1 | contig 12459 bp, 9 predicted proteins | sample SaaInlV_130m_DNA_FD_184655 | JGI IMG/M metagenome (GOLD analysis project Ga0209044, IMG submission 184655) | Marine microbial communities from expanding oxygen minimum zones in the Saanich Inlet - SI037_S4LV_130m_DNA (SPAdes) (version 2) | ecosystem: Environmental > Aquatic > Marine > Intertidal... | reverse complement strand
CGGCCGCAGGAACCGATACCCCGGGTGCCGCCAACAGTTGTCTTGCACCGCCTGACAATGACGAGTGCGACACGGCCTTCGCTGCAGCGCTCGGGCCCAACTCGGTCTACAACGTCAGTGCCACGGATAGTGCCGATCCCTGGGACGCAGCAGCTTGCGCCGGTGGTGCCATGGCCGCAGACGTCTGGCATAGCTGGACTGCAACTGCCGACGGAACCTTGACGGTCAGCACCTGCGACACCGGAGGTTTCGACACCGACAGCAGCCTCAGTGTGGGTGCCTGTGGAGCTCTGACCCAGATCGCCTGTAGTGGTGACGCTGGCACCGGAGACGGTAACGGTGGAGCCTGTCAGCCTTGGTACTCCGAGTACTCGGCTGCGGTGACCAGCGGGACCACCTACTACTTCCGTAATGGAGGCTGGAGTGCCGCTGATCAGGGTGAGACCAACATGGAATTGAGTTTCTCCCCGGTTGGCGACAACCCATGTGATGCCATCGTCGTGACCGATGGAGTCACCGTGGTGGACAACACCCTCGCTACTAACAGTGGTACGGATATCGACACTACCATGTGCGACGGGACCTTCATGACGCAAGGTGGTGCTGACATGTGGTACAGCTACACAGCGGCTGTCGATGGCACGGTCAACGTTCACACTTGTGACATTGCTGGCTTCGATACCGACGCTTCGGTCCACCTGGGAGACTGTGCTGCCCTCACGATTGCGGAGCAGATCGCCTGTAACGGTGACTCCACTGGCCTGATCGATTGCCAGAACTACTACTCCGACCTCGAGTTTGCGGCCACTGCCGGTACCGAGTACCTGATTCGTATCGATGGATACAACGGCGCCCAGGGTGTCACCAACATGACCATCACGAATACTCCGGATGCCATCGACCCGACTGCAAACTTCGTGCTCAGCGGCTACTCCGAGTTCAGCATCAACTTCCGTCCGGTGACCTTGACCGACTCCTCCGATAACGGTGGAGATGAAACGGCGACCATCACGGTCGACTGGGGTGACGGTTCACCGACCGAAACTGCTGCCCTCGGCAGTTCGCTTCCGCACGTCTACCAGATCGCTCTGGTACCGGGTGCGGCTGGCTTCCTGGCCACGCCTTCAGTGACGGTCAACAACATTGTCGGCAGCAACACGCTTTCCGGCGACACGTTGACGATCCTGCTGATCGGTGACGCCAACAATGACCTCAACTCCGATGCGGCGGATGTGGTCACCGTTCTCACCTACCTCTACGGTGGCGGCAGTTACAACTGCTACCAGGTGGCGGATCTGAACGGCGACGAATACGTCGACCTCGGAGACGTGGTCTATGCTCTTTACTACTTCTTCGTTACGGGATCGGACATTCCAGTACTGCCGTCCAACCCGAACTGCGATCTGTAGTCGAGGGGATCCATACAAGGGGCGGTCCTCGATTGAGGGCCGGACCATGGTGACCCGGCGGTACCCGGGAGAGCTCAGGCTCTCCCGGGTACTTTTTTTTTGACGGTCACCGACCCGTTTGATCCGGCGAATCGACGGGCGATCCTCTGAAATCAAGCATCTCTCCCCATGTACATCGATTTCCACTATAGTTGAGCCGACGGAGTGGAGTCCCACCCCCACCCCGTGGACAGGATCATCGAATGACGCGCATCCTCGGGCAAACTCTGAGCCGGACCTGCCTTCCAGGCTTTCTGCTACTTCATGCGCTGTGGCTCGGTGGGTGCGGTCCTTCATTGACCATTCCTGCTGCGCTCCCCAGCGGAACCGTCGGCGTACTGATGAAGGAACTGATCACTCCGCAGATTCAGAAGATCGATTCTGATCCGGGCAATGCCGAGCACCACGGCACCCTTGGGCTGATGTATGAGGCCAATGAGATGTGGGAACCGGCTGCCCGTGCCTTTGAAGCCGCTGTAACACTCGACCCGGCCAATCCCCTGTGGACCCTACATCTTCACACGACCAGAAACTCGGTGGGAGTCTCTTCAGGAGAACTGGCTCGGCTCGAATCACAAGCTTCGCGCTTTTCCGATGAGCCATCCTTCCTCTACATCCTCGGCCTGGCTCGATTCGATGCCGGGGATCTCAACGGTGCCCGCAGTGCATTCGCCCAATCGTTGCAACTCGCCCCCGGGGTCGCGGCGCCCTTGGTTGCACTTTCCAAGTTGGAGTTGATCTCGGGTCAGCCACAAAAAGCTCTCGAACTCGCCAGCAAGGCTCTCCAGCAAGCTCCGGGTCACCCTGCCGTGTTCAATGCAAGAGGTCAGGCATACCGCGCACTCGGTCAGGATGAACGGGCTGCAAGCGATCTGAAGGCAGGGCTCAATGCCAGCAGGATCAGTTATCCCGACGAGGGTCGCCTCCGCTTCAGCGGTTATTACGCCGCTCCACAGATGTTGATCAATCATTCGGCAGATCTGATCGAGGCGGGTTTCGCACCTCGAGCAGAGATCTTGTTGCACAAGGTGCTCACTGTGAATCCAGACGACAAGGACGCCCTCAACAATCTCTCCCTGGCTCTGCGAGCGATGGGCCGAAATCCAGAGGCCAGTAGCAGACTTCTGGCCGCCTTGAAAATCGATTCTGATTACTTCCCCACCCGCATCAATCTCTCCGATCTTCACCTGGCACTCGAAGACCCTAGCACCGCAGAACTCCATGCCACCAGAGCAGTCGAGATCGACTCCGAGAATCCGATCGCCTACAAGTTGCTGGGGATGAGTTTGATTCGGCAGCGAAAGTTTCCTCAGGCGATCGTAGCCTTCGAAAAGAGTCTGAGTTTCCAGCCCGATGATTTCGAGTGCCATGCCGCCGCAGGAGAAGCCGCACTCGCCAGCAGGATCCTGAAAACAGCGACCAAGCACCTGCGAGCCGCAGCACTTCTGAATCCAGATCACCTTCCGGTGCAGGTCAATCTCATCTTCACGCTGATTCGATCGGAGCAATTCGATGAAGCGGACCAGCGCCTCAAAAAACTATTCAAGCAGGTCGGGCAACACCCACAACTGATCAAGGCTCATGACGCCCTGCAGCAAGTTCGAAGGACTGCCGGAGAAAAACAGTGAGGTCTCGTTCTCTTCTGTGGATCATGCTGCTGATTCTGACTGCGGGCTGCACCGACACCTCCTATCCTGGCAACCAGCCTTCCGCAGTTCCCTCGAACTCCCCATGGTTTCGAGTCCTCGCAGCGGACTCGGGGTTCGATTTCGTCCATTCTCTCGGACCATCACGCCGTTACTGGCTTCCCGAAAGTGTCGCAGGTGGAGTCGCCCTGTTCGATTTTGACGCCGATGGAGATCTCGACATCTACTGCGTTCAAGCGGGAGGAATACTCGCAGGCGACCGCAGCGAAGCACCGACCAATCGATTGTACAGAAATGATGGCGATCTGCACTTCACCGACGTGACCGATCAGGCGGGAGTCGGCGACCGCGGATTCGGCATGGGAGCCAGTTGTTGTGATTTCGATCGCGATGGAGACCTCGATCTATTCGTCAGCAATCTCGGTGGCGATGTTCTCTACCTCAATGCCGGCGACGGTACCTTCGAGGATGGCACGGCGATCTCGGGCCTCGGGAACGAGGGTTTCTGTGCATCTGCTGCATTTGGCGATCTCGATGGCGACCAGTTTCCTGAACTGTTCGTCAGTCGCTACATCTCCTGGAGCCCCGACAAGGAACTGAAATGCGGTTCCGGCATCGGAGAGGACTACTGCTCCCCCAACAACTACCAGGCTCCTGCTCACGACCTGCTCTACCGCAACAACCGAGACGGCACTTTCACGGACATCTCCTCCGTGTCTGGCATTCAATCGGTCTACGGCAACGGGCTTGGAGTCGTACTGGCAGATCTGGATCAGGATGGACGGCGAGACGCCTACGTCGCCAACGATGGCTCTCCCAATCAATTGTGGCGAAATCTCGGCGATCTAAAATTCGAAGATGTTGCCATTCCCCTCGGCTGTGCGGTGAACCTCAACGGCTCCGCTGAGGCTGGGATGGGCGTACAGGCCGCAGATGTCGATGAAGACGGCGACCTCGACCTGTTCATGACTCACATCCGCAACGAATCCAACACCTGGTACCGAAATGATTCTGGAGTCTTCTCCGACGTCACGATCCTGACCGGTCTCTCTGCGGCGAGTCGCGACATGACCGGATTTGGCATGGGATATCAAGATTTCGATCATGACGGCTTCCTCGATCTGTTCGTGACCAATGGCCGTGTACTTCGCACCCGCGACTCCGATGGAACCGACGACCCCTACGCCGAACTGGATCAATTGTTCCAGGGCGAAGGTGGCGGGCGATTCCACGAAGTGATGCCGAAGGGCGCGGTGGCCAATGCGGTGAAGTACACCGGGCGTGGATGTGCCTTTGGCGACCTCGACAACGATGGAGACGCGGACATCGTTGTCATCAATAATAATGGACCTGGGCAAATACTCGTCAATGAAGCGCCCAAAGCTGGCGGCTCGGTGACACTGACCCTCCACGATCGAGATGGCATCACGGCACTCGGCGCACAACTCGAGATTCACTGCGGCGACCGTGTACTCCATCGCCACGTGGCCCGCAGTTACTCCTACTGTTCATCCAACGATCCGAGGATCCACGTCGGCCTGGCGACGGCCGCGCAGATCGATCGAGTTGCCGTGAAATGGCTCGACGGGACCCGGAGTGAGCATGGCCCCTATCCGGCCGGCACATTCGCCTCGATCCGCCAGGCTCGCTAAACTAGAAGTACTTCACGCTCATCTCTTCTGCTGCGGGGCTCCGATACGGGTCGGCATGGTGAAGTTGACAGCAGGTTTGACAGAAACCGCGGGCCTCACTGCGCTGATCTTTGCGCTGATCTTTGCGCTGATCTTGAAACTGATCATCTCCCCGTAGTCGACGGCAAGATTCCCCCGCACTGGCCCCCATTGCGCAACAGCGGATCCGCCCGCGTGGCCTGCATCGTGCCTGCATCTTGGCCTGCATCGTCGTGGCCTGGAGCGTGGCCTTCAGCGTGGCTCCAGGATCAGCCAGCCAAGATCGACATCGAGATCGATGCGAAATCGGCCGAGAAAATCCAGTCCCAGCAAACCGGTGTCGGGTTGGCCTGGCAGATCGAGCACCGTCGCTTGCATCCCCTCGACCAACGCCCCGGCGAGATCGAGCGGCGGTAGCGAGACCACCGGAGCCTCGAATTCATCGCTGGCGGTTCGCACCCTTCTTCGGGGAGTATTCTGATCGACGACGATTCCCAATGCAGCGAGAACCGATGATGGAATCGAGGTAGCGGAAGCACCGGTATCGATGATGAAGGCCACGGGTATCCCACCGACCAGGGCAGTCGCCTCGATCACCGACGATCCGGGGGGGAACTCGATCAGCACCCGGCCCTCGACCCGACGTTCTCGTTCCAACCGAGATCGCAATCCCTGACGCAGTAGTTTGAGATCACTACGCACCACCTCGAGTTGCAGTAATTCCTCACACAGATCGAGTTGTTGGGCATCGAGCAGTCGTTCCGCATCGAGCAATCGCAGCGCATCATCGGCGGGAAACCGGGCCCTTCCCGAGACGACCCAGGCGATCGCTTCGCTGTCGAGTCCGCTGCTTCGACTCGACTCGGCTCCGGTCACGAACAGATCGGGCAACAAACCGAAGACTCGCTGCCAGGCGGGATCATCGGCTCTGCTGCGGTACAGTTGATCGCCCGCATCTGCCGCTCGTGAGAGGCGACGGACAGCACCGTCACGGATCGCCAGGGAGAGCCAGATGGCGACCAGATCGGGTCCCTCGAGCCACAGCAAGGCATCGAGCCCGACTGCGTCGAAGTAAGATCCGCCATCCTCCGCCTCGAGCCCGCGCAATAGTCGAACCCTGGTCGCCTCGAACATCGCTTTTCTTCGATAAGGAACGGGGATCTCCTCCGCTGGCAGAAGTTCCCCTCTCCCCATCGCCTGATCGAGCCGCAGCAGTGCGGTCAGATCATCGATCTGCTCATCGAGCAGCAGCCGGGTGGCGGCGATCCGCCCGCCGTCGAATTCTGCGGCCTGAAAATCATCGAGTGTGGCCACCGGGGTGAGTTGATCCTCATCGGAACCGACCCAGAGCCAGGCACCCTCGAGAATCTCTCCTGGAATCCACCCGACGATGGCTCCCTGCTGCATCAGCACTGCCGCTGTCGGGTGGTCGATGGGCCCGTGCAAGAAGTCGCCGTTACGGATCAGTCCCGGATCCGGTTCCCACTCGCTCTGACGACCGCCCGAGTCGAGCAGTTGCAGGGGCAAATGAGAATCCCAGCGAGCCAACGGAGCCGATGACGGAGATGACGAAGCCGCTGATATCGGGTCGAGCTGCCACAACGAGAGATCATCGGAGCGTCGAAAGCGCCCGGTGGAGACCCTACTCTGCCCAGGCTTCCCCTCACGAAAACTCACCTCAGCCGCACCTAGCAAGGCGACTCGAGGCAGTGCCAACCAACCGCCAGAGGTCACCACCGCCGGCAGTTGCGAGAGGGTGCGACCACTCGGGTCGGTGACCTGAACCCAGCCCCAGAGCACTCCGGCAGCAGCCCCGCTGCGGCTCCCCTGAAGAATCTGATCGTTGAGCAAGAAATCATCGCCGGGGCCAGGGTTGGCATCGGTCCCAGTGGAGCGGGCTCCGGAATCGGCAAATCCCGCATCTCCCGGTCGAACTTCGTCACCGACCGGTGCATCGGCGGGAACCTGCTGGATCCCCCACCAGACAAATCCCATCAAGATGACCCCCGCCATCGTCTGTACCATCGATAGCGAACGGTCACCAGGATGCCGCATCGTCGCCGGGGAAGGTCCATCGAGAGAGTTGCCGCACTGGTCACAGTGCAGGGCATCGTCATCGTTGAAACTCTCACACTCCAAACATTGACGGCTCATGGGACCTCTTTCTCGTACTTGCCAGCCTATCCGCTGGTCGATCGGGGAACAGCCCGGATGGCCAGAGAGGACTCCTGTAAACCGGACCCCTTGCCGATCCCCGTCCAGTTCCCTATTCTTCGACCAGGAAAGAGGATGCTGCATGACCACCACGATCGGTTCGCCTCTCCCCACCGCTGACCGCTGCGCGACCGACCAGCGCCAGGCGATGGAGGATCTGCTGGGACGATTGCGCTCGGATCTCCAATCGGTTCGATCGGGGGGAAGCCAGGGTGCCATCGAGCGCCACCAGGCACGCGGCAAGATGCTGGTCAGGGATCGGATCGCTGCGCTGATCGACGAGGATTCGCCATTCCTCGAGGTGGCGAGCCTGTGTGCCCATCAGGTCTACGATTCCCCTCTTCCCTCCGCCGGAATCGTCACTGGAATCGGCCAGGTCGAGGATCGACTGGCGGTGATCATCGCCAACGATGCCACGGTCAAGGGCGGTAGTTATCACCCGCTGACGGTGAAGAAGCATCTTCGGGCGCAGGAGATCGCCGAGCAAAACCAACTCCCCTGCATCTACCTGGTCGACTCCGGCGGTGCCTACTTGCCGTTGCAGGATCAGGTTTTCCCCGACCGCGACCACTTCGGCAGGATCTTCTACAACCAGGCCAGGATGAGTGCTCAGGGAATTCCGCAGATCTCCGTGGTGATGGGGTCCTGCACCGCTGGAGGCGCCTATGTCCCCTCGATGAGCGACGAGTCGATCATCGTCCAGAAGCAGGGAACCATCTTTCTTGGCGGCCCACCGCTGGTCAAGGCCGCGACTGGCGAGGAGGTGAGCGCAGAGCAACTCGGCGGCGGAGATGTCCATTGCCGGATCAGCGGCGTCACCGACCATCTGGCAGAGGACGACGCGGATGCGCTGCTCAGGGCTCGAACCATCTTCCGCTCGTTGCCTCCACAATCGCGCCCCGGCTTCGACCTCCAGCCTACCGAACCGCCCCTCTACGATCCTGCCGAACTCTCCTCCATCATCCCTTCCGATCCACGACAGCCGTTCGAGGTGCGCGAGGTGATTGCCCGGATCGTCGACGCCAGTGAGTTCGATGAATTCAAGCAACTGTACGGCACCACTCTGGTGTGTGGATTTGCCAGAATTCATGGTCACCGAGTCGGCATCGTCGCCAATAACGGTGTTCTCTTCAGTGAATCAGCCCTCAAGGGCACCCACTTCGTCGAACTGTGCTCGACCCGCGGCTTTCCCATCATCTTCCTCCAGAACATCACTGGCTTCATGGTGGGTCAGGAGTATGAAAGAGGCGGAATCGCCAAGGACGGGGCGAAACTGGTTCATGCCGTCGCCAACTCGCCATCGCCGCGCTTCACCGTGGTCATCGGAGGATCGCACGGCGCCGGAAATTACGGGATGTGTGGACGTGCATTTCAACCGCGTCAGATGTGGATGTGGCCCAATGCTCGCATCTCGGTGATGGGTGCGGAGCAAGCCGCCGAGGTGCTACTCCACATCAAGATGGACCAGTTGGCTGAATCGGGCCAGAAACTGACCAAAAAGCAACAGCAGGAGATCACCGACCCGATCCTCCAGCGATACGAGCACGAAGGAAGTGCCTGGTACTCCACCGCCCGCCTCTGGGATGATGGAATCATCGACCCCGCCGCGACCCGCGATGTACTGGGACTGGGAATCGAAGCCGCTTCCTGTGCCCCGCTGGAGCCGCGCAAGATCGGTATCTACCGGATGTAGGAGGAGTGACGGATGAACCAACTCGCAAACCACCTGAAGGTGACCCGTAACGGCGCGCGAGCCGATGTGATTCTCGCCAGACCCGATGTACGCAATGCCTTCGATGGGCAGTTGATTGCGGCACTACACGACAGCTTCAACTCCCTCGATTCCGATCCAACGGTGCGAGTGATCGTGCTCTCCGGCGAGGGAAAGGTCTTCTGTGCCGGTGCCGATGTGAACTGGATGCGAGCATCGATCGAGCTCTCGACCGACGACAATCGCAAAGATGCACTGCGCATGGCACGAATGTTCTCTTCCATCTCCAGCGCACGCTGCCCGGTGATCGTGCGAGCTCACGGTGCTGCACTCGGCGGCGGCGCCGGACTGGTCTGTGCCAGCGACATCACGGTCGCCTCCGACGACTGCCTTTTTGCCTTCAGCGAGGTCAAACTGGGCATCTTGCCCGCCGTCATCTCGCCCCATGCGGTGGCACGCATCGGCGCCGCTCAGGCGCGTCGCTACTTCCTTACCGGCGAACGATTCGGAGCCGAGGATGCGCTGAGGATCGGCATGGTTCACGAGGTTTGCAAGATCGATCAACTGGACTCACGCATCCATCAACTGGTCGATGAGATTCTCAGCAGCGCTCCGGAAGCGGTACAGGAAGCCAAGATCCTGATCCGCGAGGTCTCCGGTCTTCCCTCTCCCGACTCGCTGGCAGAATACACCGCCGATCGAATCGCCGCTCGTAGAGCCAGTCAAGAGGGCCAGTCTGGCCTGAACTCATTCCTCGAACGCAAGCCTGCACCATGGGTCGAGAAACCTGCGGCCGAAAACAGTGCCGAACACAATGCCGATGAGGATTCCGCATGACACCGAGCCGGGTTCTGGTGGCCAATCGAGGCGAGTGTGCTTGCCGGATCATCCGCACACTTTCGGCGCTGGGGCTGGAGACGGTAGCAGTCCACTCCGAAGCGGATAGAAACGCACGATTCGTCGAAGCGGCGGATCACAGCAGGGAGATTGGCCCCGCCTCTCCAGCAGACTCTTACCTCGACATCGATCGCATCATCGAAGCGGGTCGTGAGGTCGGGGTGCACGCCGTGCATCCGGGCTGGGGATTCCTGTCGGAGAGCCCCGAGTTCGCGCGAAGGGTCGAGCAAGAGGGTTGGATCTACATCGGCCCGACCGCCGATCAGGTGCTCCAACTGGGCGACAAGACGCAGGCCAGAACGCTCGCTCTCGCCTCCGGGGTCCCCTGCGCACCGAGCCTCGTCCCGCCAGGCCCAGGCAGCACAGAGGACCCTTCCTGGGCCCGTGAGCTGAACGACTGGGGATCTGCGCTGCTGATCAAAGCGACTCGCGGCGGCGGTGGTAAGGGAATGCGCATCGTGCGCGATCTGGACCAACTCGAGCAGTCGCTCGAATCGGCGCAGCGCGAGGCACTGGCGGCGTTCGGAGACGATTCGGTTTTCATCGAGAAACTGATCGAACCGGCGCGTCACATCGAAGTCCAGTTGATCGGCGACGGACTCGGCGAGGTGGCGATCCTCGGCGATCGAGAGTGCACGCTACAACGACGCCACCAGAAGTTGATCGAGGAATCTCCCGCACCTTCCTTGCCTTCGCGCCAGCGCAGCGACATGCACGAGGCTGCCGGGAGACTGGCACAGTCGGTGAACTATCGCGGAGCCGGTACCGTCGAGTTCCTGTTCGATGGAGAGCAGTTTTATTTCCTCGAGATGAATACCCGACTCCAGGTCGAGCATCCGGTAACCGAGCAGGTGCACGGTGTCGATATCGTGGAACTGCAGTGGCAAGTCGCCACGGGCCAGGCACGACTGGCCGAACTCGAGCTGAACTCGACCGGCGGACATGCCATCGAGGTGCGCATCAACGCCGAGGACCCGGCGGCGGATTTCCTGCCATCGGTAGGCACATTGACTCGGTGTCTGTGGCCTCAGATGGACGGGGTTCGCATCGATAGTGGCGTCCGTCAGGGAGACCGAATTTCCGCTCATTACGATCCGATGCTGGCCAAGATCATCGCCCATGGAGCAACTCGAGAGGACGCCACCCGGCGGTTGGTGGCGGCCATCGAATCGACCCTCATCGCCGGGGTCGAGACCACCCTTCCCTTCTGTCGAGATCTGCTCTGTTCGTCCGATTTTGATGCGGGAACGGCTCACACCACCTTGGTGGAAGAGAAGTGGGGAGATTGGCAGGCGCCACAACTGGAACCGATCTGGCTCCAGGCGATCGGACGGGCGGCGCGCCAACTGTTAGGAAGCACCGCCGGTGATGGCGCTCAAGTATCTGGCTGCTGGCAACGGCTTCCTGGAAGGGTGTGGCCATGATTCGGTCGCAACTCGATGGTCTCGGCCCCTCTCAGCCTCCCCTTCAGTGGAAGGTGATCGAATGGAATCCACCACTGTTGACCCTCGAAGTGGAGGGTGAAGTGCGCAGCCTGGTGCTATCGGGGTCGACCCACAAGGCACAGGTGGGCTGGCTGGGACGCTCCTTCGCCATCGGAATCCGCCGCACCGAATCAAACCAAACCGAATCGAACCGAACCGATCTCGCCGCAGACGGAGATCTTTCCGCTCCGATGCCAGGGACCGTGATCGAGGTGAAGGTCTCCGTCGGCGAACAGGTCAGTGCCGGACAGGTGCTGGTGGTGCTGGAAGCGATGAAGATGGAGATGTCGATCCGATCGCCAAGAGCTGGAAGCATCCGTAACATCTCCGTGAACCGCGGGGATCCGGTGGTGGCGGGTTCGATGCTGGTCGAACTGGATCCACAACAGGAGCCTGAATGAGCCAGTTGACACCAAAGAAAGACACCGTCCGTGTGGTCGAGGTCGGTCCCAGAGATGGCCTGCAAAGCCGAGGGATCCAGCTCTCCATCGAACAGCGGCGCGAGTGGATCGAGAAACTGATCGCCTCTGGAGTTCGCGAGATCGAAGCGGGTGCCTTTGTTCGGCCCGATCGAGTTCCGGCGATGGCCGACAGCGATGCACTCTTTCTTCTGCTGGGAGATGTCACTCCGGTCCACTTGTGGGCACTGGTCCCGAATCGGATCGGCGGACAACGAGCCGTGGCAGCAGGGGCCAAACACCTCGCCTTCTTCACCGCCGCCAGCGAGACCTTTTCACAACAGAATAGCGGCTGTTCCATCGATCAATCGCTGCAACACCTCCAGCAATTGAGGTTGCCCCCCCTCGATCTCCCCTTGCGTGGCTATCTCAGTTGCTGCTTCGGTTGCCCCTACGAGGGCGCGATCGATGCCGAGCAGGTGCTGCAGAGATCGATCGCCCTGATCAGTGGCGGAGCCGAGGAGATCGTCATCTCCGACACCACCGGGATCGCCACTGCGCAGGCGGTCACGACCCTGATCGATCGGCTGACCAGCGAGATCCCCATCGAAAAGATCTCACTACACCTTCACGACACTCATGGGTCGGCACTGGAGTGTGTACGGGCAGGTCTCGACGCAGGGGTTCGTTCTTTTGATGCATCCGCGGGAGGATTGGGCGGCTGCCCCTTCGCACCCGGCGCTCGCGGCAATGTGGCCACCGAAGATCTGCTCGAAGTGCTGCAACAGCAAGGCTTCGACAGTGGTATCGATCGTGAAGCCTTGATCGAGTCGAGCCTGTGGCTGGAGCGTTGTCTCGGTGAGGAATTACCGGCTCAATCGCTGGTAAATCGGCGTTAGATCATCGGCGTTAGATCATCGGCGTTAGATCATCGGCGTTAGATCATCGGCGTTAGATCATCGGCGTTAGATCATCGGCGTTAGATCATCGG
>Ga0209044_1001806_pt1 | contig 12514 bp, 5 predicted proteins | sample SaaInlV_130m_DNA_FD_184655 | JGI IMG/M metagenome (GOLD analysis project Ga0209044, IMG submission 184655) | Marine microbial communities from expanding oxygen minimum zones in the Saanich Inlet - SI037_S4LV_130m_DNA (SPAdes) (version 2) | ecosystem: Environmental > Aquatic > Marine > Intertidal... | reverse complement strand
GAGCATCAATTGCCAATAATGTTTTAATTTCAGGAATAATCCAATTTGTAACAATATCACTTACACTTTCTTTACTCCTTGGTTTTAAGACTTTATCAATTATTAAACTATTCTTTTTAACAAACCCTCGTGCTAATCCGACTTTATTCGCTTGGGTAGCACAGTCGATTCCGATAATACAAATTGTCATAAATAAATAATTACTCTGTTGATTAATCAAATATTTTGGATTTATATAATTCTATTTCAATCCGTAAATAACGACATCTAAAATAAAATATTGAAGGATGATCCTTAGATTTCGTCAATTCCTAACTTTATCAAGAATTAATAATTTTTTCTCTAAAACTATCACAAATTCTATTTGTACCAACAAAATAAACTATCGATTTAGCACGGCTAAGACCAACATAAAGTAACGATTGATATTTATCCAGATCAACAGAATCCATTCCCCATAAAAAAATCACTGATGACTCTAAACCTTTAAAACGATTAACAGTATCCATTAGAACTGTACATTCACTTTGAATACCTTCTTCAGACCAAGTGTTAGGCTTAGGTAATATTTGTTTTTTTAAAGAATTATAATACTCATTTTTCATGACGGCATCAAAAACCAAAATTACAATGTCCTTTGCCTGAATATTTTGATTCACAATTAAATCTAATATCTTTCCATGCAATTTCTTTGCTTGTTGGGCTATACCATTTGCCTCAATAAACTTAATTTCATCTCCATTAATCCCTGGGGGAGCGACATCAATACCATGATAAAAGTGATAGGCGGCCATATGTATCTGATTAGTATTTCTACAATTAGAAACAAGTGAATATGGTTCACCAATTGAAGGGAAACTTTTTACTCTGGAATAGATATTTTGATTATCATCAAAAAAAATGTAAAATGGACTTGTATCATAATCGGCTAATAAAAGCTCTAATGGTAGCCAATATTCATCCCTGAAATCTTGTCCTTCATCACATACAATTGCATCATATTGTTCCGATATTATATCCAGAGAAAAAGATAAAGCTGCAGGGTACTGTATATCAAACAAATCAGTCCCTGGATATGTTAACTCTGCTTCTTTTAATAAATCCCTATCTGTAACCTTAGCTGCCTTAGTGATTCTTTTATGGCATAGTTGATGAAAACTCATGACATCTAAATTTTCTATACCCATACAAACATTTTTAATGTGATCAGCTAACTGACGATTATAACAGGTTAATAATGTTTTAAATCCTTCAATAGCAAGGCGTTTCGCCTTCTCAACTGCTAATACTGTTTTACCTGTTCCAGCTCCTCCTCTCACTGCAGCTCGTCTTTGAGATTGAAGGAAATCAAGAATTCGAACTTGATCATTTGTTAATTGTATTCTTTGTTGTTCCTGCTCTTGTAACTGTATAGATACTAATGGTTTTACCTCAAAAGACTTAGCAAAAGTCATTCGCATAATGTCAATGCCTGATTGACCTATTGGAGATTGAGATGAATCATCATTATGCCAATATTCAAAAACTCTATCAGTCCAATCTCCAATCTTATCAAGATCGGAGGAAGTACCAATTAAAATACTAGGCATATCATTTCGGGCAATTTTACTAGCATTTAAAATATCCGGAAAAAAAACAGTATGTCCTCTAATCACATTGTGAACATTCAGCCTTTTCCAACTAGGATTTTCATATAATTTATTCAAAATTGAGTATTTAGCTCTTAACGATTGCCCTACAGGATTTTTAATTATATTTTTATGGTTTTTTCTATCAATGGAATACCATTCATCAGATAAAGAATCAAAACCAATACCTCCTCCTTTTACCTCCACGCAAATAAAACCTTTTTTAGGATGGCAGATAACAAAATCAGTTTCACCATCTCTAGCCTGTTGTTCTTCCCGTTTTAATATCCATGATACCTGGAAAAAGATAATATAATCTGAAGATAGATTTTCCTTTAAAGATTGATAAACTTTGGCTTCTGCATATGAATCAATTTTACTTAACTGTTCAGCATTTAAATTTGGAATCATTGTTGCCATATTAATTCTCAAGTATTTTCATTATATTTAAATTAAGGGGAAGCCTATTTTTTTCTCCATTCATAAAGTCTATATGAAGTAAAGTGGTTAAACCTCGTTCTTCCACTTTAAGTATTCTACCTATACCATAAAAGTCATGTTTTATCTGAACTCCTTCGACAAATCTTTTTTTAGGATCGGCATTTTCATCTACTACAACTTCTCGCCAACCACCATCATAAATAAAGGAATCAACAATATTTGCTGGGTTTTGTATTACATAGACCCTGGCAAGTTCTTTCTCAAAAGCATGTTCTACAACATATAGCCAAAACTTATCTCCATTATCTTGGGCTTCTAAAAATTGTCTCCTAGATAAACTTACTCCTCTATCTTTCCATTCTCCTGATGTACCCTTAACTTCAATATATCTTTCAATATCATCACTATTTATTTGTCGACTAATCACATCATAACCTGGATGCGTCTGTGGCATTTCTTCAGGTTCTCTACCTCTTTCTATTTCGTACTGACACACCAATTCTCTTGAAGCGGCTTCAACTGATAACTTATAAGCAGCATCTTCCTTATTTCCTTCTTCATCCTGGTTCAACCTTCTTTGACGAACATAGGATATTAATTTTCTATCCCAAAGTTTTTTATGTTTACTTCGTGACTTTTTGTTTTCTTTCGAATTTGAGCTTGAATTATAACTTTGATCATCCAAATCATTTTTTTCAGCATCAGCATCAGCATCAGCATCAGCATCAGCATCAGCATCAGTATCAGTATCAGCATTTTTATCGTCATCAGAAGGTTCAGGATTATTATTTAATTCTTCTTGTTTTCTTCGCTCTTCAATTTCTTTTCTAAAGTCATCTAAAGTATTATTTGATCGTTTCTTTTTTTGTTCTTTTACTTCATCGTTTTCTTTCTTTTTATCAACATCATTGTCTGTATCTTTACCATTTAACACATCACTTGTATTGACTCCCTCATATTCATTTCCAATATCATTTTCTGCACCTAAATCATCAAAATCACTAGATGTAAGATCTATATCAAAGTCCTCATCTCTTTGATCTTCTATAAGGGGTATACCTGCTGCTGTTAATCGTTCATTGGCATCATCAAGTGACATTCTCATACATGGTTCAATTGCTAAAGCTAGGTTTGAAATTGAAGCAGATGATTCAGAGAGCATTAAAGGATTAAAAATTGCTTGAAAAATATGCAGCCAGAGATTGTTATCTATAGGTCGTGCAATACTTAATGAAACTGTATCAGGATCAAAATAAGCCTTTACAGAAATAGAAGGAGAACTAATAGATTCATCTCCTAAATTTGTTGTAGCTATTATTCTAACAACATCATAGCTAAAAGCAGATAGCTCAGATATTACTTTTGTTATTTTATTACGAAAACTTCCTGTTTTATCATGGAAACAACGCAATATAATACTTTGTTTATCTTGAATTAAATCACATATCTCACGTTCAAGCTTTTTTGATTCTAAATCAACATAATCCAAATTAATATTTGTAACTTCGCTAAGTCTATTCACTCCAACCTGTTTATAGAAATCCCAATATTCTATTTCAGGCTTACATAATGCTTGATCATTTTCAAATAAATATTTATACCACTCACTATCATCAATTAATAAGGCATAAGGGTAGTGTAATTCATCTAAAATATTAATTATAACTGGGGATGGTTCTAATCTTTTTAGATCAAAATCACTTATTAATCCTTTATCATCACTCCAAGTTATAACTAACTTCTCCATACAGTTTTGATAGATTTTTAGATCTGAAGATTTTAATGGTTTTTGTTTTGGATAATTTGCATCAACGATATCTAGTAAGATATCAATATAATCAGTAGTATCAGGATTATCTTTCACACCTAGAATACTAAAAAGATCTTTATAGTGGTTAAGTGATTCTGGAACTACATATGAATATTTACCTAATTTTTGAGGAAGAGTAAACAGCTGATTAGGACGTATATATTTCTTTTTAGATTCAATGTAAATACATGCTTTTTCTTTTAATTTTTGAATTGGAAGATAATCATTTTTCGACCTTTCATTTAATATTTGATATATAAAGAAATGGGCGGGTATTTTCTTATCAACACATTCAAGTAAATGTTCAACTATTAAATTAGTTTCTGGTTCGATTGAAACACCAACTATTTTTAATACTTCGCTTTCAAGTTTTTGTAAATTCTTAAAATCTAATATTTTAGCTTGCGATTGAAATGCTTGATATCTATATGGGGCATACACTTCATTTGCTAAATGCCAATCATCAAAATCCCCATCAACTGGAAAACATTTAACATTTGACAATTTGATTAAAATTGACTCTATATTTTCTTTATCTTCAGAAGTGATATATAAATGACATAATTCATAAAAAGCAGTTTCACAAACCTTTCTTGACTTTGAACTTGGCTTAAATGCTTCAGCAACATTAATCATGTGTTCTACTAAATGCTCAGGACTTGGATTCTTTCTAACACCTAAGGAATTAACAAAGTTTTGTACAGAGTGAGTAGCTGGTAAAATCTCTTCTGATATCCATAAATCCTTGTTTTCCCCTAAGATCGAAGCTAATTGATCAGTTCTGAAATATGAATTACGAGGAATAGACCAATCGCCACTTTGTGTGGGGAGCAGAGGTAGTTCCATCAGTAGTAAAATAATTTCATCGTCATTTAGTAATCCTGCATTTTCAGCCAGTATATTTATTAATTTTTGATACGCATCAATATCATTTGGGCCATCAGAACCAAAAAAATCAGGTACAACTTTCCGAACATACTCATCAATTGATTGTCTTTTTACACTCAGTTTATTTTCAATAAATGAAATACTACGATAATCTAGTATTGTTGTATTGATTAGTTTTGAATAACCAATTGGATCTTCAAAATTTCCAGGGAGAAGTGCATTTTTAGCAGAAACAAAACTATCGCCAGCTTTAAATATCTCTAAAGTAGATAACTTAATATATTCGTGAACTTCCTCACTTTGAACTTCATCTAATTCTACAATAACTGAATAAAACTCTTTTAATTGTGTATTTTCGATACCAATAATTTCTTCTATACACTCTTCTTCTGTTATTAAGTGATGTTCGAGTTCAGTAACTAAACTATTAAACCCAAACAGATCTACATTTGAAAATATTTTGTTGTATGATGAAATATCATCATGTATAAAAGGAAGAAAATTAAATATCTTCTTTATTTTTTTTGAAGTCAAGGGTTTCTGAACAGCATAACAATCACGAATACTAGTTATAGCTAATTCAGTATCTAAAACAAAATTTAATTGTTTCAACCTATCTTTTGCATCAGCTTGCAACTCTTTGGGATACAGAGCTTCAAAAAACTGCCATATTGGATAAAACATTACTTTTAGACTATCTGCCGTAACAATAGTTTTTTTGGGATAAAGCTTTTCAATCCCATTTTCAATAATAGTAATATACCGTTCAAAGGTTAATTGCTTAACTCCAAATTCATACAGTACATTCTGATAAGACCTTAATTTCTCATGAAGAATCTGCGCACCAAGTTTATGTAATATATTGATTATTGATAATTCAGGATGTTGCTTCGGTGATAATATATTATGACTTGAATAAAACTGTCCAGACTCTGTAAGGACAACTTTGGCACCTTGTTGCATTGACCTATAGAATTCATCAAAGAAACATTTAAAACAGTCTGGATGATTAGAATCAACTTCTTTTTTAATATCATAAGCACTAGAAAGAATTGACCATAATTGTTGATATCCAAGTTTATCTTTTAATCCCTCAAGATCCTTAGCTAGTTCAATAGCCGTGGCTTTAATAAGCAGTTCATTCCAAGCATTTTCTTGCTGATACCCTGAAAAAATTACAGCCTTTCTGTCTGCTTCTGGAAAAAAATCTGCATTGATATGAAATGGCAAACCTGTTGATTGCTCCGTAGGTAAAAAGGCATATAGTTTCCCACTTGTTAATGGTTCTGGTTCAACTCTAATTGCAATTGTGATTTGTGTTTGTCTATTTAAAATTTCTAATTTAGGAAACTTATGAAATATATTTTCTGTATTGTCTCTTATATCAGTTCGTAAAATAAGCCATCGTTCAATCTCATTACTTGGTTCAAAAGAAACAATTAATTCTGACTCATCATTATCACTGCGATCTAATTCACAAGAAAATATTTGCTTACCATTTCGACGTAGTTTTGCATTAACTACATTTCTTAAAAATAACAAACTTCTTTGTAATACATCTGTTAAGTCGGTTACTAATTGTTCAATATGTTCAGGTGTAATATGAGAAATGCCCAAAGCATTTCTACCAGAAGAATTAGGATCATTAGCCCACGGTAAGAAAAAAGTTGTTCCAGGCTCTTTTGTTTGATTTACACTAGATGCTTTTCCAATTTCTGGCATCAACTTAACTTTTAGACCTGAAGATGAAATTTCAGGATGATCTGATATTTGATAAGTAGAAGAAAAACCAATACCAAAACGCCCTATATTATCTGAATTAGATAACTTTCCACCACTACCAAAATCTGTAATACGATGAAAGTCACAATTTTCACCTTTATCTTCAAAGTGTAAACAAGGTTTTGTTTTCAAATCACCACAATAAGAAAAGTTGCCACTATTCCAAATGAATAAACCATCATCAAGGACATCAAAAATAATTTGTTTTGCTTTAGCATCATCAGCATTTTGAATTAATTCCAATGCCATCGTGTCATAGCCTTGCAATCCTTGTAAATGAGCACGAATATTACCTAATAAATTAGACGTATAATCAACTTCTTCTACCTGAGCAATATTATTCATTGTTCATCCAATCATAAAGGGAATTAAAATACATTACTCAACTATCGCCTTAAGCAGTGCATCCTTAGCATCTTGATAAAACTGTATATCTACTTTTGTTGCCATATCATCGGATAAATCATAAAGCATTCTTCTTGCAGTTACGGGCATTAATAATGACGATGCACCTTTTTCAACAGCAAGCTCTGCAATATTAACAGCATTCATTATGGGTTCTATTGAACCACCTAAATTTATTTCACCAACAACAATTAAACCGCCTTTTATAGGCTTTTTAAGTAGACTGCTACACATTGCAATCAGGGCAGACACTCCTAGCTTTGAGCCTTTTTTTGCTGCATCAAATGATCTAAGTTGAACTGTGAATTCATGTGAACGAGGATCTCTATCACCAATTAATTGGGTAGATCTTGCATATAAATTTTGCTCGGCATAACGCATAGACTCTTTAAATGCAGCAGGAACTGGATTATTTAAAATTTTAACACCAGAGCCTGGGCCTTCATTAACTTCAATTCTGTATAGACCAGCATTATCATCAATATCTGATCCACCTTCACTAATTGCCCAAATTTGACCTGGTTCTAATGGATCGTCTCCAATTTCATTATCTGACCTCAGTTCTGGAGTGGCAACAAATTGTTCTACACCATCATCACCTATAAAATAACTAAAATGTGTATTTCTAAATTCTGCAGAGCCTATTCGTTTTTGTTGCTCTTTTACTCTGCGCCTGACTTCTAGGGCAATACGAGTAGCCCATTCTAAATCTTCATCACTTACTGAAGATTCTGGATCTGGGTACATGAGTTTGAGTAAACCAGAAACAGTTTTATTAACCGAATTGGTATCACGTCCACTTAATGCCCCACCTAAATGAACACGGTTTTGCATCATAGAAACACGACTTTGAAAGCGTAAATGGCTCAAACATTCAGAAAAGAAATCACTTACCAATCCAAAATGATCAGTAGTCAGTTCCTGATTCATTTTGGGAATATCCCAGCCAGGCAAATAACAATGAATACGATCCATCCATGCTGTATCATCACGCATTTCTTGAGGTAATGGTCCAAACAAATGTCCAACACGTTGTTGGTGATCAACATCCACATCAAAATTACCCACAAATACCATAGAGCCATCCGCTCGAATACTTTCCTTGCCTCTACTAAACTCACCTGATTCCATATAGCCTTTCATAATGTTTATGCCTTCTTTGGAGTCAAAAGATATGCCACCAATTTCATCAAAACAAACCACATCATACTGACATACTAATCCTTTCTGACCAGTTGAATTATTAACAAACATTTTAGCAATGGTTGCGTTACCACCTGATATTAGATGGGCATAGGGAGAAATCTGTTGAAACAAATGGCTTTTACCGGTGCCTCTCGGTCCTAATTCCACCATATTGTAATTACGTTCAACAAAAGGAACTAATCTTACTAAAATGGCATTCTTAGCTCTTTGATCCAATGCTTCAGGTTCTAAGCCAATTGAACGAAGTAGAAAATCAATCCATTCTTCACTAGTAAAAGATTTCCTAGCTTCAGCTAGAATATCAAGAACATTGCGTTTTGATAATTGAATAGGTCTTAAATCCTTTATACCAAAAGCAATTCCTTTTTCCTCTGCAATAATGGCATCATATTCCAAGGTCACTTCAGCATAAAATCCACCAGTTAATAAACGTTCATTATCATCCACTAGTTTGTCTGAAATGCGTACCTTATTAAGATTTAGACTAGGTAAACTGGCAATATATCCGCCGTCTTTATCACTACTAAATCGAACATGAACGATATCAATTAATTTAACCGTACCATTTTTATAAGCTTTTGCTTTAAAAAGTTCTTCTTCACCCGCTCTAACCGTTCTTGAAGATAATTGTCTTTGAACAATTTCTAAACCTTCTTCAATTTCTTCTGGATCAGTACTTGCGCAATAACGACCTAGCATGAACTCAACAACATAAGTGGGAACAGGAAACTGTCTAGCAAAAGTCCTCACTAGGTCTTTTCTAACAATATATCCTTCAAAACCTTCAGCTGCTTTTAAATCTAATGGATCGAGTTCCACTATTCATCTCCTACAATAACAGGCTTTTTTGCCAATAATTCACCTTGCTCATCAAGTAAAACTAATACGACACTATGATCTTCATATTCATCGTCAACCATGAGGGTACATTTAGAATTTTTAATGAGTTTTCGTTTACAAATTTCACTGTTCTGATCGGCTGCACTTATACGTAAACAAGCAAAAATATTTTCATCATCTGTATTCACTTCAACTTTGCATGTTAGTCCCAACCAACGAGAAGAATTTATTGAAGCTTTTACTCCAGGTTTTTCATTAAGCTGTGTATTTTTAATTTCGATCCAAGGGGTTAGACATTCTTGTAGACTCAAGCCGCCATGATCATAATGTTTGCCCGCAATAAAACTACCAATTCCTGGAGCCATCGCTATACTAACTTCTGGATTCCAATACCAACCTAAGCTTAAATGCTCTGTCTGAATAGAGTCTTTCAATACAGCACACCGCCCCCAGCGAGTCTCAGTAATATGTTTTGATATTTCTACTTTAGGTAATGTCTTTGGTGTTAATAACCAGCCATGATCTGTCACAATACGGACTTTACGCCAACCATAAGTGAGCAATTCTTTTACTCGACTATCAACTTCGTCAAGTAAAGTATCAATTCTAGCAGCCAGTTTTAATCCTTTAACATGGCCTTCTTTATCTATATCCCCTGTTTGAACCCAAGCATTACCAAATGGATTACCTGTTTCACCTTCAGCTAAAAATTGCCAATCTTTTTCATTCAGTAGTTTTTTAAAATAATAGCTAGTAAATGGCTTATCATCACTTTTTAAACTGGGTTGAAAATTTTTATCTGATACTCTACCCGAGATTTTATTATGAACAGGTGTTACAGCAGCTTTGGCTGTTGCCGTCACTGAAGGTAAGGCTGCCCAATTATAAGATAATTCAGCTTCCCCATGTTTTGATAGTTTCGTTAGTAAACGTTGGGCTATATCAAAACGTAATCCATCCACAAAAAAAACAACTTCACCACCAACTTGATACTCTGCAGTTGCTTCATTTATTTCACTATATCCAGGGTATCCACCATTCTTGACTAACGATTGGAAGTTTTGTACTACTTCTTGTAACCATGGCGTATAAATAGCGTCAAGAATATCATTAACTAATTCAGATTGCTTTGGCTCTAATACCAGTTCAAGTGCTCTCAGTACATTATCATCCACTTGCCAGTACTCATCTTTATAATACTCTGCCATTTCCATTGCAGATGCACCAGAAAAGCTAGTCTCTGTTAGTTTAGCGATGGGAGCTAAATATTCTAATACTTTAGCTAAAGGAGACAAACCTAAGTTTGCCCAAATCCAACCTCTCCTAGATTTATGGTTTGTTTCTAAAAGTTGTATCTTATTTCGAATCTCAAGTGAAGAATGATTGTTCAGTAAATCGCTCATTTCACGAAACAAGGTATTTTCACTCTCCTGATTAATTCTGGGATAATTTGCACCACCAGATGCTAAATCACCTTCTACTTTCATTAATAATTCAGGAAGCTTTGGATATAAGTGACATGATTCTTCAAAGCGTTGCCAAACATTTTCCCAAACACCTTGGCGCTGACATAATAATTCTGCTGCAGTTAAAGTTCCATCTTGTTCTGGGTTAAAATGATATTCCGTATCACAAATTCCCATAAATGCTTGCCACTTAGTAACATTCCAGTTTGATTGGCATTGTTCACTATTATTCATCCAGCTGAGTAAATCACGATCAGGATCATTAGAAATCAGTTTATTAAAATCTGATGCTTCCAGGCGTCTATTGGATAATTCATTTTGTTCAGTTTCCAATAACTCTGTTAACACATGTAACAAAGCTACCTGTGACTTTTCATCTTGAGCCACATCCAGTCCCGCACCAAATTTCTTGGACAGTAAAAAAGAATTAACGTTCCAATCTCGTCCTGCTGAATTATAGGCCCACCAACACCCCCTATATTGTATCTCTGCTAAAGGTTGTAAATAAATCGGACATTCAGCAATCGCTCGTAAGTCTTTGCGCTCAATACCAGGGAGGTAAATTATGGGTGTTTTTCCATCAGGAATATTAAAATCAGGTAAGGTTCTAGCAATTACACACTTTAACCAGATTGATGGACCTTGTCGTAAAGAGGGGTTATATTCACCTAACACCACTAACTCTGGCATAATAGCTTGAAGCAATGGCATAGCAGACTGCCATTGTTTTAACTTATCTGTCCATAAAATAGCAACAGGGGCTGCTTGAATGTTACTATTAAATTCAGCTGCACTTCTTATTTGAGAAGCAAGGATATCAACTAACTTCACTCTAAATCCTCTATAGCTTGTTGTTTGTCTTTTAGGAAAAGATGATGATCATTAATACGAGAACCTTCACTTTCTCCATACTTTAAACCAAGCTTATACCAAGGGGCTGATTCTACGTCTTTACCACGATCTTTCTTCCAGTGTATATTCGGTTTGGCTCGTAGGATGCCGGCATCTTTTTTACCAACATCAGGAACGGTTAAGAAAGGTCTGATGTTTAGGCGTACACCATCATTGATATCTGGATTCCAGCCTATAGCTTGTTCATTGAGTGGTTTCCAGCGAACGAAGATATCATAAGGTTTTTCACCTTTTAAAATAGTTTCTAGGTGAGTCTTTAATATTTCAGCTGCTTGTAGTCGGATTTCAGCACCATCAATACCTTCTTTAATACCGTGTTCTTGGGTTCTTATCCAGTCACCTAAATAGGTGTAGATTAAACGTTCCAGGTTTTGTCGATTTAGTTGGTGGTAGTTGATTAAGGCACTGAATCCATCATGTAAACCATCCCATACTTGCCATATAAACGGACGGTTTTGGAAGAGTTTACAGTGTTGTTCAAAGAACTTTTCTCGTAGCCAGAAGTCTAGTGACTTGCCTTTGCATTTCGCATCTTCTAATAATTGATTACGTAAAGAGGTATTCCACTCTGAGCCATAAATATCCATTAGTAGAACTTCTAAACGTTCATCTGCTGGCTTTTCACCACGGATAGGCGATAAGCAGGCTATGCCATCATCATCGACATGAGAAGATAAGGTTTGGCTTTGTTTGATTAACTCTCTGGCTTCATCAGATAATTCCATTTCAGCATCTGTTTCTGCTGGCCATTGGTAGCCTAACAGACGTGCTGTGGCAACTTGTAATGGGGATTCTGATATAGAAGGATAACCATGAAAAATCCATTGCGTTGGATCATCTGAGTATGGTTTAGGAAGTCCATTTGGGTATTTTTCTTGTGATATTTTAGTCCAATAATCCAAGTCAAAAGGGACTTTCAATAAATATTGAGTTTTTACTGCTAATTTATCATTAACTTTTCTTACATCTTGTGGAGACACAAATAAGAAAACTGAAAAAGTTACAAAAGGTCATAGAGAGGCAATTAAATACAATAAACATTGGGGACACCTAGACAGATGGACTTTGGATAATAATGGTGATACTATTCATAATAGAGAAACACTAAATACAAAACAAAACTATTACCATAAACC
>Ga0209044_1001796_pt1 | contig 12564 bp, 10 predicted proteins | sample SaaInlV_130m_DNA_FD_184655 | JGI IMG/M metagenome (GOLD analysis project Ga0209044, IMG submission 184655) | Marine microbial communities from expanding oxygen minimum zones in the Saanich Inlet - SI037_S4LV_130m_DNA (SPAdes) (version 2) | ecosystem: Environmental > Aquatic > Marine > Intertidal... | reverse complement strand
ACCAAAAAATACTGGTTTTAAGTCTATTTGACTAACATCCCCTTCAATAAAGCTGTAATTAGAATTTGATGGGAGATTAAATAATGATGGAAAACGTTGCGTCATCATATTATCAACCATGACGACATTGGAACCTGGAAAAGAAACCCCTAAATCTCGAATAATATAGGAGCCAATATGCCCTATTGCTCCTGTCACTATAATTTTCAATTTTTATCCTTTTTTTATCTAATATTTGAATGAGTAACAAATTCTTTAAAGAGTTGATAATCACTAATATAATCCTCTGCCTCGTAGGGGCGATCACAGATTACAGTCATAGTAGTATTGTGTTCAATGTATTTTTGTTCTGCCCAAATACCTGGGGGAACCAGTAGACCATAATTTGGCCTTTCTAATACAAAAACCTTTCTATTAGTTGAGTCATCGCAGAGAACCTCTATAGCGCCATTAGAACATATAAGCATTTGAGAGCAAAGACGATGAGCATGCTGACCTCTGATACTGCCTTTATCAGATCTTACATTAAAGATTCTTTTTATGTAAAAAGGAATCGCGTCAGAATTTTGATCAAATACTGAGAGTTCACCATTCTCTTCTTTAAAGATAGGAAATTGAATTAATTGAACTGACTCCATCATATGTATTCCTTACTATAATGATTAACCAACAAATGAACGCCATCCTCTATTGAAGTTTTAGCTGACCAACCTGTTAAAGATTTTAATCTTTCAGCTGAACCAATAAAGTTTCTTTTTTCAATCTCAGAAACTTGACTTGGCCATGGTATGTTCTCAATATTTATACTAGCACCTGTGATTTTTTCTACCTCTTTAGCAATGAGATTAAATGCAGTTTTAACATAAGTTCCTTTTCCACTTGAAACGTTAAAAATCATTTCTGTGCTTTTACGAATTTCATTATAATTCACAATACTTGTTAATAATATAGCGCTAATAACATCATCAATATATACGTAGTCTCTAATATATTTACCTGAGCCATACAAAGAAATAGTCTTATTTTCAAAACACATCCTAGTTATCTTGCTTAAAATTCCTCTATCAGAAGCTGAACTTTCATTATGGCTTGGGCCATAAACATTGGCTAACCTTAATGAAACAGAGTTAATTAAATTTTCTTTACTGGCAATTTCTAGATATTTTTCTGCTTTTAATTTATTAGCATCATAACAAGTTTCCGGAACTGGTGAATGTGATTCTAAAATTGGAAGTTCTTTACTTAAACCATAAATCGTTGCAGTTGATGCATATACAACTCTTGGGATACGAAGAAGTTCTTTTGAAGCTTTAACTAAATTTTTAATAGGCAAGACTTCTGAAATTAAGCTATTTTTTGGGTCATTCTCTGCAACAGAGATACTTGTATTACCAGATAAGTGAAAAATAATATCGGAATGCTTAACAATTCTTAACCAGCTATTAAAGTCATTCAAATCAAGAATCCAGTCCTCAATACCTTCAAGAGCTTTAAGTTTTTTTCTACCAATCCTTATAATTTTTTTGACTGGATACTTATCTAATTCGCTCACTAAGGAAGATCCAATATATCCACTTGCACCAGTTATGCAAATAACTTTATTCTTTAACTCTTTTTGAAAATCATACATTTTTCGCACTTATGAAGATAAAGCTGACTATTAATTCAATATTCACAGATTCTTTTATTTAATCATTTGAAGAATTTTTTCATAGCATTAACTATTAATTTGGTGTCACTATGTGACAACTCAGGATAAATAGGCAATGAAACAATTTTTTTAACAATGCCTTCTGTAACACTCATATCTTTTGAAATAACCACTCTATCTTTGTAAGCAGGATGCAAATGAACTGGTAACGGGTAATGAATTCCTGCCATAACACCCTCTTTTTTAAGATAGTCAATCAACTTCTTTTGATTTGCCACATTAATAACAAAAAGATGGAAAACTGACTCGACATTCATACTAATCTTTGGAAATTCTATTGGAAGCAAGGATAAATTATCATAATAAAATTTTGCTGTATCACGTCTCTTTTGATTATCAGAATCTAAGTATTTTAACTTTATTCTCAATATTGCAGCTTGAATCTCATCTAGCCTTGAGTTTCTTCCTGGAAACATACTGGTTCGGTTGCGCCAACCATATTCTCTGATCATTCGGACTTTATTAGCCAGATCAAGATTATTTGTTGTCACTAATCCGGCATCTCCAATTGCTCCTAAATTTTTTGTAGGATAACAACTAAAACAACCAATATCCCCTATGCTTCCGAGTCTCTTACCCTTATATTTTGCACCATGAGCTTGCGATACATCCTCAATCAAAAATATTTTATTTGCTTTACAAAAACTCAACACTGAATCTAAATCTACTGCATTGCCATATAAATGAACGGCTATAACTGCCTTTGTTTTTTTTGTTAATACCATCTCGAGTTGATTTGGATTGAGTGTATAAAAATTTGGATCAATATCAACCAAGACAGCCTTGGCGCCTGAAGCTTCAATAGCTGCTACTGTTGCAACAGCTGTATGCGATACAGTAATAACTTCATCTCCATAGCCAATATTTAAAGACCTTAGTGCAATCTCAATAGCATCTGTTCCATTAGCAACACCAATTGCAGATGAAGTTCCAATATATTCTGCAAATTCTCCCTCTAGAAGAGATACTTGTTCTCCTAGAATATAATTCTTGCTTCGCATTACTGTGGATACAGCTAGCTCAATTTCAGACTGATAACTCTTAAATTGTTCTGATGGATTTGAACAAAGTATCATGCTAAATAACCGTCACATTGGGAATGTAAGTTATCCAGCGTCTATCATTGCCCATATAATCACTTTCTTTTTTCATAATTTCCTCAGCGTGATTCCAAGCAAAAAGAAGAACATAATCAGGATCACTATCCCTGAATTGATCATAAGGCAATACAGGTATATGGGCACCAGGTGAATATTTATTTTGTTTAATTGGGGTAGTGTCATAAATACACTCAATAAGATCAGGACTGATACCGAAATAATTTGTCACAGTTGTGCTTTTGGATGTTGCTCCATATGCCACAACTTTTTTTCCATCACTTTTAAGTTTTGTCAGAAGTTCAATTAAGTCTTTCTTGATCTTATTAACGTTATCAGTGAAATCCATATAAGCCTCTTTTTTATCAAGACGCATTTGCTTCTCTTTTCCAATCAAACTTAAAACATTTTCCGAAACTTTCTTTACTCCATTGTGAGCAATTGTATAGCGCATTGACCCGCCATGAGTAATTTGAGGCTCGACATTAATTAATTCAAGGTCATGCTTCTTTACAATATGACTTACAGATAATGCAGAGAAAAGAAAAACATGCTCATCATAAATTTGATCAAAAGATGTTTTTTCAATAATTTCACCAAGATAAGGATCCTCAAAAATAAAAACACCGTCGTTTTTTAACAGTGCTTTAACGCCTTCAAAAATTGAATGCATGTAAGGAATGTGGCACATGACATTAGCACTAAGAATGGCGTCTGCTTTTTGATGAGTTCTTGAAATTTTTTCTGCTAACGGTCTGTCAAAAAATTCAGTCGTTACCTCAATGCCTCTTTCCATTGCGACATGGGCTACATTTTTTGAAGGCTCAACTCCAAGGCACGGAATGTTGTCAGATACAAAATTTTGCAACATTATTCCATCATTACTTCCTATCTCAACTACAAAAGATTTTTTACTGAGATTCTGAAGTGAGCTTACTGAATTAGCAAACTTTTTAAAATGATTAATCATATAATTCGAAGTAGAAGAGAAAAAGGCATAGCTGTCATGAAACATCTTTTCACGATCAGGCTGTTCAAGCAACTGAACCATCTTGCAGGTTTCACAAAAACCAACTTGCATAGGGAAAAAATATTCATTTTCAAGCTCTTTTTTAGTAGAGAATGCATTGGCAATTGGCATACTTCCAAAATCTACAAACGGATTGAATTCATTGCTACATATAAGGCATTTTTTCACTATAACTCCAAATTAATTAATGATTTTTTAGTAAGATAAATTATAAAGCTTTTACTAAAATTTACCGATTAATATTTCAATGTGAGATGATAATTTCATATTGAACAGTTGATTCATGAATTTTTAGTTAATTCTTATCAAATTCAGTTAACACCTCTAACAGCTTTAACATATCTTCTGGGAGTGGAAGCTTCCATGACAATAATTCTCCAGATTTTGGATGCTTTAATGTTAATTTTTTTGAGTGTAGAGCTTGCCTTCTAAAATTAAAAAGCTCATTTTTTAGATCCTCACTTGCTTTTTTTGGATATCGTACCTTCCCACCATAAATTGAGTCGCCTACTAGAGAGTGTCCAATATGTGATAAATGAACGCGAATCTGATGAGTTCGCCCTGTCTCAAGAATTGCTTTAACATGGGTATGACTTTTAAATCGATTAATTACACGATAATGAGTTGTTGCTTCTCGTCCATTTCTTAATACTGCTTGTTTCACTCTATCTTTAGGGTCTCTTCCTAAAGGTTCACTAATGGTGCCGCCTGAAATCATATGACCGTATACAATGGCGGAATACTCTCTGGATATAGAGTGACTTTGAAGTTGCTCCACTAAATATTTTTGAGACTTTTGATTTTTCGCAACTACCATTAATCCTGAGGTATTTTTATCTAAACGATGGACTATCCCAGATCTATCGAGACTCTCAAGACTGGGGTCATAATGTAATAAAGCGTTTGCTAAGGTGCCACTCCAATTACCAGAGCCAGGATGTGTTACAAGCCCAGATTGTTTATTGAGAACTAATATATCTTCGTCTTCAAAAATGACATTTATTGGAATATCTTCAGCCGACCAAACAGTATTTTGACGCAAGTTTGTTGCTAGGAAAACAATTTCATCTCCATTAACCTTGTCTTTTGGTTTAAATTTTTTTCCATATATGAGTGCTTCACCAGATTTTATCCATGCTGTTATCTTTGACCTAGAGAATTCAGGTAGCATTTTAGCTAATGCAATATCAAGCCTTTCACCTTCCATTCTTTTTGGAATTATTATCTGTAAGTTCTGCATATTAATTCATCATTAGGTCAGTTTGATGAAGCTGATAAATCTTTGATACAGCTTTTTAAAGAATCTGTCCAAAAATGAATCTCCAAACCAAAATAATCTTGAATTTTCCTCTTATTCATTAAAACATATTTTGGTCTTAAGGCTTTTTGTGGGTAATCTTTTGAATCTATTGGACTGATAATGCACTTTGTGCCTGAAAGACTAACTATTTCTTTTGCAAAATCATACCAACTACATTCTCCATCATTTGAATAATGGAAAACCTCAGAAGGTGTATCAGTTTCATAAAATTTCTTGTTATTTATAATGCTTACTATTGCGCCTGCTAAATCTTTAGCATTGGTTGGAGAGCCTATCTGGTCAGATACAATATTTAGTTTATCTTTTTTCTGACTTAAAATTAATATTGTATTTACAAAGTTATTTCCATGTTCTGAATAAACCCAACTGGTTCTGATAATGATTGCATTTAATTCCATAATCGATAGAATTGCATTCTCCCCATCAAGCTTAGTCTTACCATATACATTAAGCGGAGAAGTATTATCAGTTTCATCATATGATGCAAGTTTCGAGCCATCAAAAACATAGTCAGTTGAAATATGTATAAGCTTTATATGATTATCTCTAGCTACTTCTGCAATGTTTTTTACTGACAAGTGATTAACTAAATTTGCCTGTTCTTTTTCAGTTTCAGCGTTATCTACTGAAGTATATGCAGCACAGTTTATTATTATATTAAATTGATTTTTTTCAATAAATCTGCGAACATTTTTGAAATTCGACAGATCTAACTGCTCTCTTGTTGCAAAAACAAATTGATGATTCAGTATATTGTTTTCAACAAAACGATTAAGTGATTTTCCTAACTGCCCACTTGCTCCTGTGACTAATACAAACATAGCATTATCACATCACAATAATTTATCACTGTTTGCCAAGGTCGGATAATTTTTATCAGCCTCAGAGAGAATTATCTTACTTTCTGAAAAACCCCAGTCAATATTAATATCAGGGTCATTATAAGCAATACCTTCATTATGCTTAGCTGCATAATATGCATCCACTTTATATGATATAGTTGCACTATCACTCAACACAACAAATCCATGAGCGAAGCCGCGTGGTATAAAGAGTTGTTTTTTATTTTCTTCACTCAGATCAATAGCTACATGTTGCCCAAAAGTTTTACTATTTCTTCTTATATCTACTGCGACATCTAGAACTTTTCCACTTATAACTCGAACTAATTTGCCTTGGGTATGAGGATATGACTGAAAATGAAGCCCGCGAAGGACTCCCCGCGAAATTGATTTTGATTCATTGTCTTGAACAAAACTAACTTTATAACCAATTGCCTCATCAAATAATGCCTGCTTAAAAGTTTCAACAAAATAACCCCTAATATCTTTATGAATTACTGGCTCAATTAAGAATACTTCAGGTATTGATTGGGATATAAAATTCATTATCTTTCAACTATAAGTCTAATAAGTATTGGCCATACTGATTATTTTTCATCACACTGGCAATCTCTATCAATTTCTCTCTAGAGATATATCCTTTTTCAAATGCAATCTCTTCAATACAAGCCACTTTCAACCCCTGTCTTCTTTCAATAGTTTCTATAAACATTGAAGCCTCAAGCAAGTCTTCGTGAGCACCAGTATCCAGCCATGCATATCCTCGTCCAAACAAATTAACTCTTAAACGATTTTCATTCAAATACATTTCATTTATAGTAGTAATTTCAAGCTCTCCTCTTTCAGATGGTTTGACCAAATGTGCTTTATCTACTACATCATTGGGATAAAAATATAGTCCTGTTACCGCATAGTTGCTTTTAGGATTCAGTGGTTTTTCTTCAATACTTATTGCTTTATTAGAGTCATCAAACTCAACAACGCCATACCTAGAAGGCTCTTTTACATGATATCCAAATACCGTGGCCATATTGTTATTCTTAACATTTGAAACTGCACCTATCAATAAGTCAGTTAGTCCTTGACCATAAAATATATTATCACCTAAAATAAGCGCGACACTTTCATTGCCTATGAATTCCTCTCCAATAATAAAAGCCTGTGCTAATCCATCTGGAGAAGGTTGGGCTTTGTATTCTAATTTAATTCCAATATTAGATCCATCGCCAAGGAGATTTTCAAATTTTGATAAGTCTTCTGGAGTAGATATAATTAGAATTTCTTGGATTCCAGCTAACATCAAAATTGACAAAGGATAATAAATCATTGGTTTGTCATAAATTGGAAGAAGCTGTTTAGAAACGCTTCTGGTTAATGGATAAAGTCGAGTTCCAGAACCCCCTGCTAAAATAATACCTTTCATTTCAAATTCACTCCTAAACGCTCAAGCTTGTAACTTCCATCTTGAATATTTTCAGACCAAGTTAAGTTGTCTAAATACCATTGCACTGTTTTTCTTATTCCTGATAAAAAATCTTCTTTAGGCTTCCAGCCCAAATCATTCTTGATTTTTGAAGCATCAATTGCATATCTTACATCATGCCCAGGCCTATCCTTCACATAAGTAATCAACTCACTAAAAGAACTCAGTCCGTTTAATTTACCGGGAATTAATTCATCTAGAAGTTCACAAATTCTTGTAACAACATCGATATTCTGAATTTCATTATTCCCTCCAATATTGTATGTTTCACCAATATCTCCAGAAATGGCAACAGTCATTAAGGCACGAACATGGTCATTGACAAATAGCCAATCACGTATTTGCTTACCATCTCCATAAACAGGAAGGTCCTTACCCGAAATAGCATTCAAAATTATATGTGGAATGAGTTTTTCTGGAAACTGATAAGGGCCATAATTATTTGAACAATTTGTAATTAGCACTGGAAGGTTATAAGTTCTATGCCAAGCCCTTACGAGATGATCAGAGCTCGCTTTAGAGGCTGAATATGGTGAGCTTGGATCGTAGGATGTTTCTTCAGAAAAATAATCATCTGTTCCATCTAAATCTCCATAAACTTCATCTGTTGAAACATGAAGAAATCTAAAATTATCTTTTTTTTCACCTTGAAGTGACTGCCAATATTGTCTAGATTGTTCTAGCATAGCGTATGTTCCAACGATATTTGTCTGAATAAAGTCTTTAGGGCCGTCAATAGATCTATCAACATGAGACTCGGCTGCTAGATGGATTATGGTATCTGGCTTATTCTCTAGCAATACTCTTTGAATTTCATGTTCATCACAAATATCTAATTGTTCAAAATGATATCTTTTGCTTTTATCTGCTGATTCTAGAGACTGCAAGTTGCCTGAGTAAGTTAACTTATCAACATTGACTACGCTATGGTCAGTTGAACTTAAAAGGTATCTGACTAATTCGGAACCAATAAATCCAGCACCGCCAGTAACAAGTATGGTTTTTATATCTTTCATTCTTTCCCTTAAAAATGAATTTATTTTACAATAGCTTATTGAACTAAATAAGCTGGAATACTAAACATAAATATGATCAGGGTCTAGTCCCTCATGATGTCTCTTATAGATTTGAGTATAAGCTGACTCTATATTTTTAGCGAATAGTTTTGTATCATAGAGTGGCGCAGTGGACAAATTAACTTTAAGCTTATCTTTAATGGCCTTTAGCTTACCTGGATTTGTTGCAAGTTCGATAGCAAGTGCTTCATATTCCTCTGGAGTATTGGTGATTAGCTCGGGAAGGTTGATTGATGTAAGGATACTTGCTGCTTCTCTACTATTGAAGGACTTACCCTTCATTGTCAAAAGAGGTAGCTCCATTTTTAAGGTGTCACTGGCAGTTGTGCCAGCATTAAATGGATGTGTATCCAAGAACAGATCAGCGACTCGATAGCGGGCTAGATATTCTGCTCGTTCATATCGTTCTCCAAAAATAAGCCTACTCGAATCAATACCTCTATGCTCAATTTCTTTAGTTAAATTCGCTTTTGATAATTCATTATTAGCAAAGACCATCAAAACACTACCTTCAACTTGCTCAAGAATTCTTGCCCAACTATCAAAAACTGTTGGTGTGAATTTATAAGTATTATTAAAGCAGCAAAATACAAAGCCTTCCTCAGGAAGACCTACATCTTTGCGAGTGAGAGTAATCTCAGGGGGTAAGTCTTTGGAATCATTTACTTGAAAGCTTGGAAGATAGACAATCTTCTCAGCATAATGTTTTTGATTCTCTTTAGGAATCATCACTGAATCTGCAATGAGATAATCGTAGTAATCAGCTCCCATTGTTCCAAGAAAGCCAATATAACTCAGTTGAATAGGAGCAGCTGACATTGCAAAAATTCTTGGCCTAGAATTTCCAGAAATACCCCCAAGATCAACCGCAATATCAATTTCCAATGAGCGTGAAAGTAAAACAATCTCTTTATGTGACATGGCACGAACATCACGAAAGTGATCAACGCCAGATTTAATCCTTAGGTTAACCTTATCATTGGTATCAGGCCCAAAGGAGAAGGCATGGACCTCAAAAGAATCTCTGTTATGAAGTTCATAAAGCCCTGCAGTTAAAAACCCTACCGGATGTTCTCTAAAATCGGCAGAAAAATAACCAATACGAATTTTTGGATGCTTCGGATAAAAATCAATTACTGGTAGGACGATATTTTGAAAATAATGTGTGTTTACAAATATTTCATTAGCTTTTCTTTGAAGGGCCGGATCATCAATTAGAGCTAAAAGGTTGAATGGTCCCACAACTTTTTCATTATTACCAATCTTAATCGTTAGATTTTTAAGATGATTTAAAAAACCATCCCACATTCCAAGATGCATTTTAATATTCAACAAAGACCCAAAAACGAAATCAGAACTTGGTTTTATTTGATACGCAAGCTCATAGTATGGAAGTGCTTTTTCTGGCTGCTTAAGTCTTCTAAATATATCGCCAAGACTAATGTATGGCTGAGTAAAATTAGGCTCTAACTCTATTGCATATTCGTAGCACTTAATAGCCTCTTCTAACTTTCCTAAAGAATTTAGAGCGCCTCCAAGATTATTGCATGCATAAATATTATCTGACTTAATATCAAGAGCTTTTTTAAAAAAAGGAATTGCTTCATCAAACCTTGCAAGATCCATCAAAGTTACGCCAAGATTATTATATGCGTCGTAAAAGCTTGGATTAGCAACTATTGTCGCTTTATAACTTTGAACTGCATCTTCAAGCCTTCCCATCTCTTTTAGAGTTTCAGCAAGATTGTAATGTGCCTCAACATAGTTGGGTTCTGCTGATATTGCCATATTTAAGCTCTTTAGAGCTTCATCCATTTGCCCTAGGTCTCTTAGAGTAATACCAAGGTTTTTATGTGCTTCAGCATACTCAGGTTTTATGCTTACTGCTGTTTCAAACATTTTAGCAGCACCTTTTAATTGGCCTATTGCTTTATAGCAAGCCCCTATAAGATTAAACAAAAAAGGTGTATTGGGGTGAGACTCATTTAGGACTTTTATCTGGTTGATGGCCTCTTGGTATTGCCCATTAGAATATAGAGCAACAACTGAATCAATTTGCTCTTTAGAGAGCGCTGATTGTTGATTCGAATCAGTCATTTACTCTTCCACATAAATATGATCAGGTTCTAATCCTTTTTGATTTCTCTCGTACATTTGAGTATAAGCAGACTCTAAGTTTTTAGTAAATCGTTTGGTATCAAAGAGCGGTGCTGTAGAGAGGTTACTTGCAAGTTTCTCTTTAATCACTTTTAGCTTCTCTGGATGAGTTGCAAGCTCGATAGCTAGGGCTTCATACTCTTCTGGGGTGTTGGTGATGAGTTCAGGGAGATTGATTGAGGTAAGGATACTTGCACCCATTCTAGCCTGATAAGATTGGCCTATCATAGTGAGCATTGGTAGTCCCATTTTAAGAGCATCACTAGCTGTTGTCCCAGCATTATAGGGGTGTGTATCTAAAAATAGATCAGCTACGCGGTAACGGGCTAGGTATTCAGGTTTAGGTATGCTTTCTCCAAAAATGAGTCTTTCAGCTTTTATTCCTCTTTTAACAATCTCTTTGGTTAAATTGATTGTTGATAATTCATTGTTGGCATAAACTATAAGGACACTTTCCTCAACTTCATTAAGAATCCTTGCCCAACTATCAAAGACAGTTGGGGTAAATTTATAAGTATTGTTAAAACAACAAAACACAAAACCGCCTTCAGGAAGACCAACATCTTGACGGGTTAGAGTAATCTCAGGTGGCAAATCCTTTGAATCATTCGCCTGAAAGCTAGGCAGATAGACAATCTTCTCAGCGTAGTATTTTTGACTCTCTTTAGGAATCATCACTGGATCTGCAATAAGATAATCATAATAATCAGCCCCCATCGTCCCTAAAAAACCGATATAACTCAGCTGAATAGGGGCAGCGGACATTGCGAAGACATCGGTTCTAGATTTAGCAGTAAGTCCCGTCAAATCAATAGCAATATCAATCTCGAAGGACCTGGCATGAAGAGCAATATCTTTATGTGACATTGACTCAACATTATGAAAGTGGTCCACCCCTGCCTTAATACGCAGATTCATCTCATCTTGAGTATCAGGACCATAGGAGAAGGCGTGAACCTCAAAGTGTTCTCGATCGTGAGCCTCGTATAATCCAGCGGTAAGGGTTGCAACAGGATGAATTTTGAAATCAGCAGAAAAATAACCAATACGGATCTTGGGATGCTTGGAATAAGCTTTGATTAAGGGCAGTGCCATGCTTTTAGGATGTGCACTGTTCATCCTTATTTTTGTTGCTTTTCTTTGAAGGGCTGGATCATCAATAAGCCCTAATTGGTTAAATGGATCTATAGTTTTTTCATTATTATCAACTCTTCTGATTAGACCCTCAATTTGACTTGATAGCTCATCCCAGATACAAAGATGCATTTTAGTATTCAAAATACCGCCTAAAACAAAATCCATATCTGGCTTAATAGCAAAAGCACGTTCATAGCATATGAGTGCCTTATCTCTTTTGTTAAACTTTTTAAAAATATTACCCAGGCTGTTATGTGCTTCAGCAAAGTTAGGGTCAATCTCGATAGCCTTTTCAATTGATTTTGCGCCAGCTTTTAGTTGACCCAGATCAGTAAGAGCAATACCAAGGTTGTTAAGTGCATTAACGTATTCATCATCAACATCTAATGATTTTTTAAAATAATTAATGGACTCATTAATTCTTCCTAGACTCATCAAAGCACTTCCAAGATTATTATATGACTGAGCAAAGTTTGGGTTAATCTCTATTGCATTTTGAAAGGTTTCAATTGCTTCATTGAATCGCTTTAATTGAATAAATACAACGCCAAGATTGTAGTAAGCCTCATATAGATTTTTGTCGAGCTCTACCGCCTTCTTATAACTCTTAACAGCATCTCCAAGCTCACCATGGTCCTTAAAAACATTACCAAGATTATTGTGCGCCTCTGAGAAGTTTGGATTAATCGCTATTGCCTTTTTATAAGATT
>Ga0209044_1001795_pt1 | contig 12570 bp, 20 predicted proteins | sample SaaInlV_130m_DNA_FD_184655 | JGI IMG/M metagenome (GOLD analysis project Ga0209044, IMG submission 184655) | Marine microbial communities from expanding oxygen minimum zones in the Saanich Inlet - SI037_S4LV_130m_DNA (SPAdes) (version 2) | ecosystem: Environmental > Aquatic > Marine > Intertidal... | reverse complement strand
CTCAACGAATAGATTCCAGTTTAAGAGAGATACCACCTGCAAAATCAAAATTATATGAAAAATTAAACATGCCTGATGAAGCATTTTTAGCTGCTCAGGGAGTACTCAATAAAGATATGGAAAAAATTAAATCTGATGCCAAAGAAAACAAATGTTCTATTTTTCATCAATTTTGTGATGATGAATTTAAAAATACAAATTCAGAATAATTTCATTTCTAGTAATTAACTAAATCATTTTATACAAAGACTCTACACTTTCTTTTGATGTTTACTGGTATTGTTGAAGGAATTGGAACTGTTAATAAAATTTCTAAAATTACAAAAAATCGTAGTGCAATTGAAATGACTATTGATTTAGGTAAACAAGTCAAGGGATTAAAAATTGGTCAAAGTGTTGCACTCAATGGTGTATGTCTTACTGCAACTAAATTATCTAAATCAAAATGTATTTTTGAAATGATTGAAGAAACTACAAAAAAAACTGATCTTGGTAATCTTAAAGTTGGAGGAGTAGTGAACATTGAAAGAAGTTTAAAAGCAGGAGATAGATTGGAAGGACATTTTGTTTTAGGTCATGTAGATGGAGTGGGAGTAATAAAAAAAATTCTAAAAAAACCTAAAGAGGTTCAAGTTTATTTTGAAGTTCCTAAAAATTTAGCAAAATATGTTGTAAAGAAAGGTTCGATTGCTGTTGATGGAATTAGTTTAACTGTTGTTGATATCAAAAAAACATTGGCATCTGTTTCATTAATTCCACATACTATTGAAATTACAAACTTTCATACTAAGAAAGTAGGAGATAAGGTTAATATTGAAACTGACATTCTTGGTAAGTATATTTTAAAACAAGACTAATTATCTACTACTATAGTGGTAATTACCCATTTTTTAGTAAACTATATACCTAGATTGAAATTATTTTTAGTATATGTCACTAGAAAATGGACTTGAATCTCTTAAACGTGGTGAATTTGTATTGTTATTTGATTCAGCTGGACGTGAAAATGAAATTGATATGGTTGTAGCAGCAGAATTCATTACTCCTGAACATGTTGCACGAATGCGTCAAAATGCTGGTGGATTATTATGTATAGCACTTGAAAATAATTTTGCAAAATCACTTGAATTACAATACATGCATGAAATTCTTTCTAGTTCTTCAATCTCAAACAAAGAAATGATAATGGGTTTGGCACCATATGGTGATTACCCCACATTTTCATTATCTGTAAATCATTATCAAACTTATACAGGAATTACTGATAAAGATCGAGCATTAACTATAATGGAAATGGCTAATATCTATAACATTGAAAATAAACAGAAAAAATTTGTATCTTCATTTAAAACTCCTGGACATGTACCACTATTGATTGCATCTGAAGGATTATTGGCATCACGTCAAGGACATACTGAAATGTCAGTTTATCTAACTCAAATTGCAGGATTAACTCCTGTAACAGCTATTTGTGAAATGATGGATGCTGAAACATATTCTGCATTATCTGTTGATAAAGCAGAAAAATTTGGAAAACAACATGGAATTCCATTAATTGATGGAAAAGAACTTTTGGAATATGCTAAGGTGAATTGATTTTGAATATTGCTATTGTAGTTTCAGAATTTAATGAGGAGATAACATCTCGCATGTTGGAAGTTGCCAAAGAAAAGGCTAATTCTATGCAACTTACAGTTTCTCATGTATGTATGGTTCCTGGAGCCTATGACATGCCAATAGTAGTGGATAGATTACTGCAAAATCAAAATATTGATGGCGTTGCCACTTTGGGTGCTATAATTAAAGGTCAAACTAAACATGATGAAGTAATATCTCATGCTGCTGCTAGATCTCTAACTGATTTATCACTAAAATATCAAAAACCTGTATCTTTAGGAATATCTGGTCCTGGAATGCAAGAAAGACATGCTTATGCTAGAATTAGACCTGTTGCAGAGAGGGCTATTGAGGCGATTGTTAAAATTTCTAAAGAATTGGAAAAAATTCAACAATGATCCAACTAAGTATTTTAAAAATTACTGAATATGGTCCATGGACTTTAACTTTAGGTAGTGATCGAGAACATGAATTACAAATGCTTCAGGCATCATTATACAAACAAATTCAACAACTATTTTCTGCAAAAAATTGTTTAGTATTTTTAAATAAATCCGATGAATTTTTTGTTGTATCCAATGGTCTTACTTTAGACGATCATATTGAAATTCAAAAATCACTCAAAAAATTATTTGAAGTTACTTTAACTATTTCAATCGGTTATGGAAATACACCATTTGAAGCTAATCTAAAAGCATACAGTGGTAAACAAAATAATATTTTATTAAATCAAGAATATGCTATTTTTGGATTTATTGATAATTCCTTAGAATTTGATGTTTCCATAATGCATTTAGATGTTGATGATTTAAAATCTAAAAGAAAAGATAATTCTCCATATGAAATTTCCTTGAAAATTTTTGAACTTTATTCTAAAATTGGAAGATATTTTATTGAAAAAAATTCTCTTACATTTTTTATGGGTGGTGATAATTACATGGTAGTTGCAAGTGATGATGCAAAAAATTCAGTTCAAAATTTTATTGACCTGATTAAAAATAATGATAACATTTCTTTGAATTGTGGAATTGGAAATGCACAAACTAGTAGAGATGCAGTAAAATTAGCCACAAAATCACTTGATACTATACGTGATATTAGAGATTCAGGAAAACAAAAACCTGACGTTTATGAATTATAATGCTATTAAAAAATATCAGTGCTTTAACAGGTGAAAATTTAGATTTTATATCTAATGTTGATATTAAAATTAAAGATGGTAAATTTCAAAAAATTAATTCAAATATAAAATCTGATTCTAAAAAAGATACAATTAATTGTGAAGGTCTATTGTTAATTCCTGGATTCATAAATTCACATACTCATATTGCTGATTCAATTGGAAAGGATATTACATTAGATAGCACTGTTAATCAAAAAATTCACCCTATGTTTGGAATTAAATCTAAAATATTAAAAAATACGTCTAATGAGAATCTCTCTACGTTTATGAAAAATACTTGTCAATCTATGATTCAAAAAGGAATAACTACGTTTGTTGATTTTAGAGAAGGGGGACTGGAAGGTGCAGTTTTACTCAAAAAAGTGTCTGATGATATTTCAATTCGCTCAATTATTTTGGGAAGACTTGATTTTCATCAAAATTCATCTGAAATTAAAAATAATAATCCTTTTCCAAAAGAAAAACTCCTTCTACTTCCTTCTTTAGTTAAAACATGTGATGGAATTGGTATTAGTGGAGCAAATGAGCATAGTAATTCTGTATTAAAATCATATTCCAAAACAAAAAAAATACGAGCAATTCATTCTTCTGAAACTCAAGAAAGTGTACAAAAATCTAAGCGAATTACTGGTAAATCTGAAACAATTCGTGCATTATCTCTAAATCCTGATTTTTTGATTCATATGACTCATGCCTCAAAAAGTGATTTAGAAACAACATCTAAGAAAACTCGAGGAATTGTAATCTGTCCTAGAGCAAATTCGTCATTATCTGAAGGTATACCTGATATCGAAAAAATGCAAAATGCTGGATGCTTATTGGCGTTAGGCACTGATAATGTAATGATCAATTCTCCAGACATGTTTCGTGAAATGGATTTTCTTTGGAAAGTAACAATGGGAATTAAAAAAAAGAGAATAAATCCAAAAGATATTCTTAAAATGGCTACAGTAAATGCTGGAAAAATTTTAAACCGAGATATTGGAATTATTCAAACCAAAAAAATAGCTGATTGCATATTTCTTGATAAACATGCATTAGATTTAGAACCAATGCATAACCCATATGCATCAATTGTACATAGAGCATCTGAATCAGCAATTAAAGCAGTAATGATTGGAGGAAAGATTGTACATGGAAAAATCTAACATACGCGTTATTTTGAGTGCAGCGATCTCTATTGATGGAAAAATTTCTACAAGAATAAATGATTCCAAGTTATCTTCTAAAGAAGATAGCATCAGATTACATAAACTAAGATCAAAAGTTGATGCAATTCTTATAGGAAAAAATACTCTATTACAGGATGATCCACTATTAACAGTACGTCATGTTAAAGGAAAAAATCCAATTCGAATTATTTTGGATTCTTCAGGTACAATATCTATCAAGTCTAAAATTATTAAAACAAGCAATGAAATTCCTACTATAATTGTTGTTTCAAAAAAAATTACTGATGTAAATTTATCAAAATTAAAAAAATTACCTGTTGAAATAATTATATCCGGAGAAAATTCTGTTAATTTAAAATTATTAATGAAAAAACTTTCAACTAAAAAAATTAAAACTATTTTAGTTGAAGGTGGAGGTACTGTAAATTGGGAATTTATTAAAAATAATATTTTTGATGAATTAATTGTTACCATATCTCCATATCTAATTGGAGGCAATGATTCTACTTCTTTTGTTGAGGGTAAAGGATTTGCAAAAATCACAAATTCTCCTAAATTAAAATTAAAATCAATCAAGAGGCTCAAAAACTATCTTGTACTCAATTACCTCAAAGTGTAAGTTCTTATACTTTATCTCAAATAAAATTACAAGAAATTGGCAATAAAAAAGAAAGCTACAACAAAAAAGAAGGCTGCAACAAAAAAGAAAGTTGCACCTAAAAAGAAGGCTGCAACAAAAAAGAAAGTTGCACCTAAAAAGAAGGCCGCTACTAAATCAAAAACAAAGAAACCAGCATTTGGAGGATACGCCATTAATTTTGCAGGTCGTCAAGAGACTGTAGAAAAAGTATTTGGAAAAAAACCAATCGCTCCTAGTGAGATGACCAAAAAAATCTGGGCATTTGTTAAAGCAAATAGCCTATCTAATCGTTAAACCCATTGTTAACGAATACTCGTTAACTAATTTCTATCTTTTAATTATTTTTATTAAAAAGATATAGATATTGGATTTTATTTTTTATAATTATGTCCACTGCATCACTTCGAAAAGATCATGAATTAATTGAAAAAGTAATCAAAGCTATGCAATCTACAATACAACTATTAAATGATAAAAAACAAATTCCTGAATTTATTTTACTTCCTGTAATTGATTTTTCAAAAAACTTTACTGATGTTTGTCATCACACAAAAGAAGAAAAATCATTATTTCCTGCCTTAGAACAAGCTGGAATGCCTAGTAAAATGGGGCCTATTGCTATGATGTTGATTGATCATCAACGTTCACGAGAAATTGGGAATGAAATGGAAAAATCTGCAAAAGAGTATCTTTCATCTGGTAATTCTGAAAAATTAATTTCTGATATGCAACTTTACGTAGATCATATTACAGAACATTTGTGGAAAGAAAATAATAAATTATTCATGATGGCTGAAGCAAGATTACAACATGTTTCTAAAAAAGTTGATGAAGAACTTTCTGGAATTGAAAAGTCTCAACTAGATGAATTGGGAAAATCTAGACAACATTATGAAGAATTAGCTGAAAATCTTACTCGTGATGTTTCAAATCAAGGAAATTAATTTTGACTACTTCCATTTTTGGTGAAGTGATTAGGGTAAGAAAATTTACTAATGGTGATATTGAAATTGATTTTCATCATGAGGAACAAATAACTGAATATAGATATTCTGCTGATCCTGGTAGATTAGGTAATTTTCCAAAAGATTTAGCTGAAACATTAGCTTCAACATTAGATTCTAGTATTTGTATTGAGATTTTTTTCCAAAATGATGGACTTCCTAGTCATATAGAATTAGAACAATGTGAAGATGAAGATGAAGATGAAGATGAAGATGAAGATGAAGATGAAGATGAAGATGAAGAATCTGATGATGATACAGAATTTTAGATTTTAATTCATTTAATTACTATGTAATTTATTTTATCTAATCAAAAAGTTTGTTGCATATCTTTTTTAATTTCATCAATTTTTTTTGAATATGCTTTTCTAGATTTTTCATTCTTTTTAATATTTAATACATCTTGACATGATGGACATTTGAACATACCATCAAGTGCTTCTTCAAATGTAACTCTTGGACAATCCTCATTACCACAATGGTAAAAGTCTGAAGCATTTTCATAATCAAATCTTTGTTGTAATCTTTCTCCAATTTTCTTTTTTTGATTTTCAATAAAATGTTCTACTTCTTCTCTTCGTGTTCTCCATCTATAGACAAACCATCCTTTTCTCTCATCTTTGACTCTAATACCTGTGATCAAAGATTTTCCAAAAAGGTCATACAATACTTTTCTTACCATGTTAATTCTAAGACCTGTAGAGCTAGCAATTTCTTCATCTGTTGCATCTTCTGCTTTTAACAATGATCTTGCAACTTTGAGATACTCATCGCCACCAATCATTGATGCAATTCTAACAAAAGGATCTTCGTATTTGTCTACCAACTCTAATCACTCCTTAGTTTCTACTATTAATCCCTTGTCTCATTTACTTCGACATTTTTACCATTTTTTGTGGGTATGATCTTTCTTTTGGCATCCGGGAAGACTTTCTCAAATTGTTCTCCCTGTTGAATTCTATCTAATAATATGGCTAATGCACTAATTTCTGAATGAGGCTGACTTCCTACGCCTATATTATAATCAGCCAATTCATAAATTTCTCTTGGCACTTTTTCTGCTCCTACGACAACTAACATCTTTTCTTCTTTACGTAATTGGTTTTGTACATCATTGATTTTTTCACCATACATAGATAGGTGAATTATTTTAAAACCCTCTTCTTTCTTCTTTTTTACAACTGATTTCCAATTGTCAATAAATTCAACAACAAAATTCCCGCCCCATGTATTATTGATTTTGTCTAATGTATCTTTAATTTCTGGATTTACTTCTGTCATGAATATTTTTTCTGCGCCAAAAGATCTTGATACTAATGCAACATGAGTTGTTACTCTATCATCTCTTACAACACGTTGACCTATTCTAACAACTTCAATTACCAAATGTCTTTGCAACTCCTTCCCCTTCATTTTTTTTATATTTATGTGGATTTTGATTTATAATTATATTTTGAATTAATTCCTTTAATTCTTTTATGTTTTCACCTGTTTTTGAAGATACTAAAACTACTTTTTCATTTTCAATTAAATTTAGTAATTCTTTTTTATAATTAATTTGTTCTTTTTTAATTAAATCCGATTTATTTAATGCAAAAATAATTTTTTCTTTTTTAACTCCTAATTCATCTAATGTGCGCATACAACTAGCGAATTTTTTCTTAAGTTCTAATTGTGAATCACTAATATCAATTACTAAAATAATTATATTTGAATAAGTTAATTCTTCTAATGTAGATTTGAATGCATCAATCATATATGCAGGTAATTTACTGATAAATCCCACTGTATCTGCAATTAAAGCTGGTTCTTGATTAATTATGATTCTTCTTGTAGTGGTGGATAATGTTGTAAACAATTCTTTACTTTGGGTTCTTGTTTCACCTGTAGTTTTGTTAAACAATGTTGTTTTTCCTGCAGATGTATAGCCTGCTAATGAAATTGTTGTAAATCCCATTCTCTTTCTTCCTTGTCTGTGAAGTTCTCTTTGTTTTCCTGCTTTTTGTAATTTCTTTTTTACTGTCTGCATTCTATGTTTTATGTCATTATAGTAAACATCAACTTCAAATTTTCCTATTCCCATAAATCCTGGCTGTTCACCCATGTTGGCTAAACGAACTTTTTCTTTTGCCCTAACCATTTCGTATCTTAATTGTGCTAATTTTACTTGTAATTTTGATTCTGCACTAGATGCCCTGCTTTCAAAAATTTCTAGAATTAATCCTTCTCTGTCTAAAACTTCTCTTTGTAATTCAGTTGCTAAATTATAATTTTGACTAGGTTTTAGAATTTCATCAAATACTATTACGTCTGGTCGAATTTTATCTGCAATTTCTTGCAATTTTTCTAATACTCCTCCACTAATTCCATATTTTGGTTTTTGAAGATAATTTTCTTGAATTATATGGACTACTTCATACCCTGCAGCTTCACATAACCCTCTTGCTTCATTTATCGTATCTTCTTTGTCATATGTAATGAGAATTGCTTTGTCCATTTTGTAAGATTATTCCGTTTTTTTCAATGTTTTCTCTATATTCATATTTAACACAATTTCTGCAATATCGCTAGCATATTCAGAAATTCTTCTTATATTTTCAGCTAATCTTCTAACTCTGTATATCTCCTCGTCTTCTTTTAGTGATTTTGATGCATCCCTAATTTTCTTTTCATATTTACTAATTTCTTCTATTTTTTTAATAGTTTTTTCAGCTTGATAGTAGTCTTCTTTGAATAAAGCTAGACATGATTCATCCAATACCATCAATGAAAAATCATTCATTTCTTGTAGTTTATCTAAAATTTCTTTTTTAATTGATTTTTTAAATTCTAAAAGATCTTTTGCAATAAATGCTGCATGATCTCCTGTTCTTTCGATATTTTTTACTACTAATCTATACCCTAAACAATTCCTGGCATTAGCAAATCCCATTTCTTTTAAAACGTGTTCATTTTGTATTGCAATTTTTAATTGACGAATAATATAAAATCCAAATCTATCTACTTCATCATCTGTATTGATTACCTCTTGTGCTAGATCTAAATTTTTTTCTTTAACTGCTAAAATTGCATCATTTGACATTGATTTTGCTAAATGTATCATTCGTTTGAAAGCACCATCTACAGATAATTCTAATAAATTCACTAAAACCTGAACTGTAATTCCATTACTTGAATCTGATATTATTTCAGAACCCATTAACATTCTTTTAACAGCTTCTTTTGCAGTGTTTCTTTGTATTGGATTTAATCTTCCACTTTTTGATTTTAAATTAATTGTTTTAAATCCTAAAAAGTATAACGAAATTAATTTTCTAACTATGGAATCTGGTTTTTCATCTTCATTAATTTCGATAGTTGCATCTTCTTTTTTTTGTACACGAGATTCAAATTTTGGTGGATATAGTTCTAAAGTGGATGAACCTTTTCGAACCATTCTTACTTGATCACCTTGTTTGAGTCCTAACTCACTAATCCATTGTTTAGGCAGTGAAACTGTATATGTTGATTTACCAGTAAACTGTATTTTTCTAGTTTCTCCTTGTTCTTCCATAATCTAATGATTAAAAAACTATCTATATAGTTATTTATTTTTGCTATAGATTAGCATTAACTAATATTTCCAATAATTTTTAGCAGATTGTGGAACATTTCTTAAAACTTCAACAATCTCTTGATGCATTGTTTGGGACTGGTTCCTCAAAATATTTACCAAAAGATATTGATGTCATTTTATCCCGAAAAACTGGTCGAATTAGAACAGTTTCTCATAAAGGAAAGATACTTTGTACTTTGAGAATTAATGGAAGTTTGGCAATTAGTATTGATTTTGCTCAAACATTACTTCAAAGTAAAACCTTTCGAGAAAATTGTATTGAAATTAACAAGGATGCTGCCCCATTTGTAATGGAAGGAAGATCTGTATTCTGTAAACATGTTGTATGGTGTGGAAAAAATGTTCGTATTGCAGCTGATACTCCAATTTTATTTGAGAATAAGATAATTGCAGTAGGTAAAGCCATTTTATCCTCTGAAATGATTTCTGATTTTAATCGAGGTGTCGCAATTAAAGTTAGAGATAGTTTAAAAAGTCGTAAGGGGGAGATAGTGGTATGATGCGAGGAGGTAATCGTGAAATGCGAAGAATGATGGATAAGATGGGTCTTGATATGAATGAGCTACAAAACGTTCAAGAAGTTATTATTAAAACTGATAAAAAAGAAATCATTATTTCAAAACCTTCTGTTACTGAAATGAAAGGAAAAGATAGCTCCATTTTTACCGTAACTGCAGATAGCTATGAGGAAGCAGAATTAGAGGTTCCAATCTTTTCAGATGAAGATATTCAATTAGTTAGTCAACAGGCTGGTGTTGATGAAGAAAAAGCAAAAAGTGCTTTAGAAGAGGCTAAAGGCGATCTAGCTCGAGCAATTTTACTTTTAACAACTGGTTAGAATCTTCTTTTTGTGCCTAAAAATACACTAAAAATGAATGATTTAATAATGGAATTTATGAATTCTGAACATAATGACTGATGTAGCAGAATCCAAAGTTACTGGAATAATTAAGACTTTGAATGTCTTAGAAGATGATCTTGATTCTTTAACTGGTAAAGTAGGAGATATGAAAAAACAACTAAATGTTAAAACTTTAACTGAAATTGATACATTATTAGAAAAAACTCGTGAAATGGCAACTAAAGAAGCTGAAGTAATAATTAATGCTGCAAAGGAAAAGGCAAATACTGAATCTGCAAAAATTGCACAAGACGGCGAATCTAAATTGGCTGAAATTGATTCAAATGTTAATTCTAATTTTGATGATATGGTAAAACATGTTGTTTCTACTATTTTGAAAGCATAATTTTTTTGTTATAATTTTTAATTTTACCATAAAATCTTACAACTTATTATTTTTCTTTATTGCTATTTTCTTTCTTCATTTCAGCGATACCTTCCATTTTACCTTTGATAAAAGCAAGATCATATGTTCTAAGTAATACTTCTTCTCCGTCTTGCATATGAGTTTGCAAGTGTTTTGCCATGTTTTTAATAATTTCTTCTTTAGTGGGTATTTGGGAATTATCGTTCATTGTCAAGTCCTATTAAAAATCATCTTTAGGATTTTCTCCATTATCTAACGCTTCATTATATTTATCGACTTTACGATTGTATTCATCTATCTTCTTATTTTCTTCATCTATCTTCTTATTCTCTTCATCAATGGAATTTTTTACATCCATGCAGAATAACCCCCTTCTAGGGTTACTGCATTGAATCCACCTTTAATTAATTCATCAGCTGCAATATTGCCTCTATATCCAGTTCCACAATATGTACAAATTTTCTTATCTTTCAATTCTTCAATTTGTTTTTTCTTTACATTTCTAATACACAATCCTAAAGGCATGTGTATTGAATCTTCAATGATCCCACCTGATAATTCATCAGATTCTCTAATATCGATAATTACAAAATCATCTTTTTGAGACATTAATTCTTTTGAAGTAATCTTATCTGCCATGAATTTTATAATTCATACAGTAATTTATCTTTGAAGTTTCAATCTTAATTATTGTAAATAAAAAAATTCAAAACATTACAATGTATTTTTTTTAATTATTTTTCAAAATTATGAGTTTTTTTTGAAATTTGTTATGACTAATAATTATAATTACAAAAAATATCATTGTATAATTAACAATACATATTTATTGTACATTTTGAGTTTTTTTTTGAAATTTATTATTCTATAATGAAATAATATAAAATAATTATATCTTTTTTGATTAAATTTTATAATTTATGGCGATCCATCCTTATATACATATAATTTCTATATAAAATACTAAAATGACATGTAAGGGAATTTGTGTTAGATATAAAGCTCAGAAACCAGTTGGTACAGGAAGATATGCCTCTGGACAAAGAAGATGTCAAATTTGTGAAATTTTCATTAAATGGGAAGGACTATGGTGTCCTTGTTGTGGATATAGATTAAGAACAAAACCACGTAATTTGAAATACAAAGCAAAATTACGTGCAAGAGTTGAAGCTGATTCAATTGAGGCTGAAGCTAATTCAATATCTGCTATGGAAAAAGAACTTGCAGAAGCTGAAACAAAAGCTAAAACAAAAGCTAAAACAAAAGCTAAAACAACAAAAGCTAAAACAACAAAAGCTAAAACAACAAAAAGTAAAGAAAAAACACCATGTCAATATTGTGAAAAACCATACGTGTTTATTGATAAACATGAAAAGAAATGCAAAAAAAATCCAATTCTGTTAAATCAATAGTAATAAAAACTCAGAATATCTTCAAGAATTATTGAATTCATCAGATGGATTTTTCCACAAAATAGTACAATTAGAAAATCGTAGTTTTTCTTTAAAGATTCAAAAATTTGAAAATGGTTATTTTGTTTCAGTTAGTGAAGGTAATGATAAAATTGGTTCTATGATTGTATCTTTAGCCACTGGACCAAATCCAACTACGACAACTGTAATTCCATCTCAAAGCGAGTCTTTATTTTTAAGATTAATTGCTGAAAGAATTAGTACAAGAATGAAAGGAATTGCTTTAGTTTCTACTTACGTTCAAAAAGAATTAGAACCTACAACCGCAAAAGCCTTAATGTCTGAAATTATGGAAATGATTGAAAATGAGTGATTTAAGAGAGTATATTTCTCAAGTTAAAAAAATTAAAGAACTTAAAACGATTAAAAGTAAAGTTTCAACAAAATATGAAATTGCTGGTGTTACAGCAAAAGTTGATCAATCACATGCTGTTTTATTTGAGAATATTAAAGAAAGTGATTTTCGATTAGTTTCAAATTTAGTTGGAACTCGTAAAAGATTTGCTTTAGCAGTTGGTGGCAATGAAAGTAATATCCATCAAAAAGTAATTTCTGCTATCAAAAATGCAAAAACACCAAAAATTATTCCAACTGGTAA
>Ga0209044_1001765_pt1 | contig 12726 bp, 12 predicted proteins | sample SaaInlV_130m_DNA_FD_184655 | JGI IMG/M metagenome (GOLD analysis project Ga0209044, IMG submission 184655) | Marine microbial communities from expanding oxygen minimum zones in the Saanich Inlet - SI037_S4LV_130m_DNA (SPAdes) (version 2) | ecosystem: Environmental > Aquatic > Marine > Intertidal... | reverse complement strand
GCTTTCGCCCAGAATCGAACTCATTTCTGAACGTACCATGGTGAAATAGGAAGTCATCTGAAACAAGCGATGCTGCGCGGTCACAAATCCCTGCGCGCGCCAGAGGTCATCATCCGTCTTAGCGAGGATATATGCCATGCCATAATCATCCCGCCGAATCTCAACGTTCTGATCCAGGCCACCGAAATTCATTTGGCCAGTTACCTGAAAATCATTGGCTTGCTGCAAGTAACCCCAGAATACTAAACCGATACCAAACAGCATTCCGACCACAATAACCAGTTTTTTCATCATGACCTATTCCAAAACAGCGTCCAGGAATCTCTCGCGCTTGAAATCGTGAGATTTTGGACATCACTATTAATAGTTGTTAACGACCTGAAGCCTTAAAAGCATTGTAACCGAATAGACCATCCATCGTTCGGTTTTGAGCGGTTTTCAGGGCCCTGTTTCGCAACCAGGCTTTCACACCTGACAAGTGGAAAACTGTCGCATTTCGCCTTGAACCCCGCTGGATTCCAGCAGTTCGGTCGCGTCTTAAGTCTTCGTATCGCGCCAATGCTTGAGGGATATCGTTGCGATCGGACAAGCACCCTGCCAGCACCGCTGCATCTTCAATAGCCATTGCAGCACCCTGGGCCATAAATGGTAATGTCGGATGACTGGCGTCACCCAACAAAGTCACTCGGCCTTTACCCCATCTGGGCATTGGAGCACGGTCATAAAGCGCCCATTTAAAAAGCGAATCCCTGTCGGCATGATCAATCAGTTGCTGGATGTCACTATGCCAGCCGGTAAAGTCTGATTTCAATTCGTTGTAATCACCTCGCTCGCTCCAGGACTCCACGGCCCAACCTTCCTTTTCTACGACACATACGCAATTAATGAGTTCACCGCTTCGCACATAGTAATGAACAAAGTGTTTTCCGGGGCCCCACCAGGCCGTGGACATTGGTAGAATCGTGTCTGTCGGCAAGCGCTCCGCCGGGACCAGTGCACGCCACGCTATATTGCCGGTAAAACGAGGTTTGACCTCACCCCAGAGTCGCGCACTGATCACGGAATGAATACCATCCGCACCAACCAGCAAATCTCCCGGGTAATTTGTATCACCGACAATCAAGCTAACACCTTGATCATTTTGCGTGAACCCCTGAACCCGCAGGTTCGTGTGAAGCTCGATATTTGAATCTTCTTCGACGGCTTCAACCAATACTTTCATAAGGTCCTGACGATGCATATGGTAGTAGGGATAGCCGTATCGCGCTACCGCGCTGGCACCCAGCATCGATTGTCCGATCACTTTGCCATTGTCCCATTGCTTAAATTGCGTACCTTCCGGCAGAAATGCAGTTCGAAGCATGGATTGCTCGAGCCCCAGATCATGAAGCACACGTGTACAGTTAGGCGACAACTGCAGGCCTGCCCCCACTTCACCAAATACCGGTGACTGTTCGAATACACTGACTTTATTACCGTCCCTGGCAAGGCACAGCGCTGCGGTAAGGCCACCAATTCCACCCCCGACAATTAACACATTCAAGCCTGGAACCTCCTCGATCACTTTCGTTGATTCTCTCATGCAAAGGTACATTGATGTCCAATGCTTTAATAAAAAGCCCACTTAACCGAACCGGTTTTCTTGGCCCTTATCAGCGACGTCAGAAAAGCGTAGTCTTAGGATAAGACCTTCAACTATAACGGGAGCATTTAATGCCGCTACAAGACATCACACCTATTAACGATCAACTTGCAGACATCATCGTTCGTGCCGATGAACCGTGGATTGAAACCGAGCCGGGCATGGCGTGGATGAAAGTGCTGTGGACTGGAGCTGAAACGGGGCGCTGGGTTGCACTGTTTCGTTGGAGTAAAGGTTATACAGCCGCACCCCATAAACATCTCTCCGACGCTCATACCTATATATTGAAGGGCAAGTTACAGGTTCGCGACGGCATTCTTAACGCCGGCGATTATGACTACGAACCCAATGGCGTGCTACATGACGAAACAGTGGCACTTGAAGACACTGAATATTTGTTTGTTTGCGAGGGGCCAGTATTGTTCTACGACAAAGATGGTCTCACCAATTATTTGAGCTGGGAAGAACTTGCTCGAATGAAGGAGGCAGCAAACAATGGCCAGGACACCAAGATGAACGTTTCAGCAACGACCTGATACCCGGACATGACACTCATTTAAAGGCGCTGTTGTAGCGCCTTTTTTATTTTACTAATCAGCAATCCTCACCATTCGAGTTCCAACGTTACCTCCGGCAAGCATATCGACGAATGCCTCGGGGGCTTGCTCCAATCCATCAACAACATCATTAACCGGATTCAACTCACCTGATTTAATCCAGGACTTTAGCTGACTCCTGGCTTCCTTGTATTGATCCATGAAATCGAAGACCAGGAATCCCTGCATCTTAATTCGCTTGTTAATGAGTAGACCCGGAATCCCCTTGGGCCCACCGGCAGGATTACTCGTGTCATACTGCGAGACCACGCCACAGCAAGCGATACGGCCACCCTCATTCATCCGAAACAGGGTCGCACCTAGGATTTCTCCGCCGGTATTGTCGAAATAGACATCAACACCACTAGCACAAGCCGCCTTAAGCTCAGCTCTGAAGTCTGCACTTTTATAGGATACAGAGGCGTCATAACCGAGTTGCGCCTCCAACATCTGGCACTTCTCAGCCGTACTGGTCACGCCAACGGTTCTGGCCCCTTTGATTTTTGCTATCTGGCCTACCAGATGACCCACACTGCCCGCTGCCGCACTCACCAGCACAGTATCATTTTCAATAGGTTGACCAACGTTTAGCAATCCAAAATAGGCAGTCAGTCCATTAGTACCAAGCGCACCCAGATAATGGCCAATATCAATATCAATATCATCATCAATCTTTGTGCAGTGGGACGCCTTGTGAACACTGTAATCCTGCCAACCACTGGGACACAGGACCAATTCACCCGCTGCAAAAGCATCGGAGTTACTCTGCTCTACCCGAGCAACACCTGTACCATTCATCACGATATTAGTTTTGGGTGCTCCGGCATAACTCGCACTACCCTGCAGGCCCGCACGACTACCAGCGGCAATGGTCACCTGTAGCGTTCGACACAGAACTTCCTGATCCCCTGCTACAGGTATGGGACTCGAGACCAGCTTGTAATTATCCGCCGCCAGCTTGCCCTCTGGCAATGAATCAATCAGGACCTGCCTGTTACCTGGTTTCTTATCGACCATGCTACTACCCTTGATTACAGTCTTGATGAAACATCCAAGCTACACGGAAGCACCAGCAGGTTCAATCACCGTAAACTACTGAGCAATTCACGAAAGAAAAGCCGCTAGCCGGCTGTCGTGGCTGAACGCGCTTCTAAACGAGCGCTTGTCTTACGGAGTCTGTTCCGCAGTTGGTCGAGTGCGAATACGGTTACCGAGGCATAAAGAGCGACGGCAACCAGCAGGCTCATTCGAACAGAAAAAGCTTGATAAACATCTTTACCATTGGCACTGTCCGCTACTGCTGGGCCCAGTAAGATCAACATGGTAACCAGTGCAGTCGACCAGAAGTCGACTGAGTATTTAGTGGCCCTCAATCCATATATTTTCGCAGCGACACCAATACCGATAAGTAACATCCACAAGAAAAACATCCACAGGCTTACGTTGAGCTTGAGTGCAAACCAAAACAGGATAGCCAACACCCCACCCATCAAGGTTGAGCCCAACAACACCTTCGCCGCAGCTCTCGTGTCCACAACGGTGCTTTGTTGACCAAGAGACACCGACTTGAGAATTAAAGCGGTGTACATCATAGGGTTGGTAAGACAAACGAGGTACACAGGTATCACTATCAGCGTTGTTCGTAAGCTGATCCACAGCGCCTGCTCATTGCCCACTTTTTCAGCTGGTGGTTCCAGGGAACCCGCATCTTCAGGAAACAACGGGTAAACCAGCCACTGACATAAAGTTGAAATGACTATTGCCACAACCAAAGCATCTATCACGGCAGTTGCCGCAACGAAGCTCACCGAACCTACAGCCGATATCAATGTAATACCAATCGTCAGCAGCATACCAACCGTGACCTGTCCCAGACTGACCGAGATGTAAGTGCTGAAAAATAGCGCAACAAGGACCACCAGTATCGCCGTAGCAGGATAATCAGACAGTAGCGGGATAATTAGCAGCCCGGTGCCGGTTGTTAAAGCTGTCACCGCGACCAAAACCAGAAGACCTTTCAGCCCGAGGGGCTTTTTCGGCTCCATCGTCAGCAACCATGCAAAAATCGGTGCAAGATGAGGCAGCGGTGATGCCATCGCATAGGCTATTGCCAAAGCAAGTGCTACGGTCAAGCTAAGCCTGAAAACCCGGCGCGCCTCTATAGACATATCAGCCCCGTGTTATGAACTAAGCTTTCTTCAATAGGCATAGGACATCATGCTCATAAAGCGCATGTAACCCTTGCCGAGAGTCTTGAGAAAACCATGACCCTGTGTGTACACGATCACCGAAGCCTGGCCTCCAATTCTTAACTGACGAGTCATCTCATCGGCCGCCATAGGATCAAAGGTAACAATGACGGGAAACCGCTGTGACTGCCGCAACCAATCCCGGTTGTTACTGATTGTCGGCAGAGTACCCGCTGGCGGCAGGGCTTGACCGCTGCCAACACCATAACCTACGCTGCGCACCTTGCCTTTAAAGACCTGACCTGGCAGTGCGTCGAACAGAATTTCCACGGGGCTACCACGCCTTATATGTCCCAGGTTGTTCTCCTTGAATTGCGCGCTGACCCATAGATCACTCAGGGAAATCAGCGTCACTACCGGACTCCCCGTAGCGGCAAACAAACCAACGTCCGAACGCAGGTCTGTAATCAAACCCTTGGTAGAGGCTTTGACGACAGTTCGTGAAATGTCTAACTTCGCTTTATCTACCGCGGAATTAGCGGATTTCAGAATGCTATTGTTGCTATCGTCATCGCCGCCTTTTTGTTCGATTGCTTGTTCAATCTTTGCCTTAGCGCCGGTCACGCCTGCACGAGCCTGGTCCTGGCTTGCACGGGAAACTTCAAGTCGACGGACCGAGATGGTTCCTGGGTCATCTTTGTAAAGACGTTCCAGTCTTGCTGTGTCTTTTTCTGCTTTTTCCCGGTTGGCTTCCGCCGCAACCAGGTTGGCCCGCGCCGCATCTACCGCAGCATTGCCTGAATCAATTTGCCGCTGGGCACTCTCAAGATCTGAGTTCGCCTTCGCCAGCGCTATCTCATATTGGGTCGGATCGATCTGAAAGAGTTTTTGGCCTATCTCAACTGACTGGTTGTTAGACACCCAAATTTCTTGAACAACACCCGAGACCTGGGGTGCGACCCCTACGATATAGCCTTCCAACCGAGCCTGTGTGGTATATGGCGTAAACCGGTCGGCAAATAGATACCACGTAAGTGACAGCAAGATAAGAGAGACAACCGCCAACAGACCTTTCTTGACTGACCGATCTGTTTCAGTATCCCCTGTTGGCGCCTGAGCTAGGTCATCTCCAGCAGTGTCGACTACTATTTCTTCCTGATCACTCATTATCGCTCACTTATTATCATTGCTTTTCTTGAGGCAACAGGATCGCCGGCGATGGTGGCAACGGTGAAGTCAAAAGGTCACCCCAATCGCTACGGGAACTCATCACCTCCCCAGTGGTTTTCGGTACGAGGTCACTAACGGGTCTGTCCTGCCACCCTACCCCCAATGCTTTATAAAAGCTGATGACTGCAGATATCTGGACCCCCTGATTTACCAATTCTGTTTCTGTTTGTCGGGCAACCGCCTGCTGCGCATCCAGTACCCGCTGAAAACTGGCATAGCCTTCCTGATAACGGGTCATGGCAAGTTCAAGAGAACGTTCAGCTGCTTGAACAGACTGCACCAGAATCGCATTCTGCTCGTCACTCTTGACGATAGTGATAGCAGCAGAGTCTAACTCCTGAGCGGCTTTGAGCACCACATCCTGGTAGCTTTCTATCGCCTGCTGTAATCGAGCATCCTGAACACGAACATTGTTGCGAATCCGCCCATGATCAAAAATGTTCCATGTGAATACCGAGCCCAGCGCTGCGCTGCCTGTTTCCGCAGCCCCGGATTGATCATTCCCGGACCAACCCAGCTTACCGACAAGTGATATACCCGGATACAAATCAGCTTCAGCCACCCCAATCAACGCAGATTGGGCTGCCACCAACCAGGCGGCTCTTCGAACGTCAGGTCGGCGCATAAGAATACGGGCAGGAATGCCGGCAATCATAGTCGGTTGCAGGCGCGGCAGTCCCTTGGGAACGCCCTTCAGAATAGCCAGGACGCCGGGCTGGTAACCCAGGATAGCGGACAGTGCGTTTTGTGTCTTGGTGAAGGAAATCTCAAGGGCGGGAATACTCGCCAGCGTCGCAAGGTACTGAGTACGCGCCTGTTGAAGGTCGAGTTCGGATTGCTGCCCACTTTCATAAAGTTGCCGGGTAATCTCAAGACTGCTGAACTGAATATCTGCGTTTTTCCGGGCGATGGCTATTCTTTCTTTTGCTGTTCGAAACGTAAAGTACAGATTGACCACTTGAGCATTCAATAACACCTGGGCGTCATGATAGTTGCTGATCGAACTGAAAAAGGCGGCATCTGCAGATTCAATGCTTCGTTGAAACCTGCCCCAAAAATCAACTTCCCAGCCGATATTAAAGTCGGCCTGATACGCAGTAAGCGACTGGTCACTCCCACCCATCTGCCCGCCGTGCTGCTGGGTATTAACGTAGCCCACGCTACTGCCAACTTGCTGAAGTTGGGGATATTTGGCACCGGTAGCAATTCCCAGGACAGCGCGGCTTTCCAGAATCTTCAATCCAGCAATCCGTATCGACGGGTTTTCCTGGATGGCCGTTTCAATCAACTCATCAAGAATCGGGTCGTTAAAAACTTTCCACCAATGATGCAACTCCAGGTCTTCAGGTCCATCAGGAGTTACGACTCGCCCGTATAGATCTGTTTCCCAGGTGTCCAGCCATGCTACTTCCGGCTCTTCATAGTCTGGCCCAAGGGTCGTGCAACCGTTCAAAGATGCGCCCATCGCGACGATCGCTAAAAGACATAACTGTTTCTTTACCGGCATCACAGCAATGAAATCAGCTTTCGGCTACTTCATCATTTTCATCAGCGCTACCAACCCATGCCATAAACACCTGATAGCCAACGGCAAGTAAGACTGCGCCCACAAACAAGCCGATGATACCCGCAGAGATCATGCCACCAAGGGCACCCAGCAGGATAATCGGCATTGGGGCATCAACTCCGCGACCCAAAAGCAAAGGTTTGAGAACATTGTCCGCCAACCCACCGACAAGAAGATAGACAGTCCAAATCAGGTTATGAACACTCGAGCCATCACCTACCCCCCATAACCAGGCAACCACCGGAACAGAGACGAGCAGCGCAGGCAGTTGCAGGATACCAACCATTAGTACAACAAGCGCCAGAACTCCAGCCGCAGGGATACCAGAAAAAACAAATCCAACCCCCATAATCAGAGCCTGCAAAAAGGCCACACCAAGTACGCCTGCCGCAACAGAACGTACTGTGTGTACTGACAGCTCTAAAAGCGAAGGGCCTCTCTCTCGATCCGAGACCCGGTTGACTATACGTTGCATGGCAAGCCCTCCGGACTCCCCATAAGCCATCATTAGCCCCGCGATAATAATTGCGCCCAGGAACATCAACACACTCGACATCGTACTGGCGGAGACGACTATCGCGCGTTTGACCAGGTTTTCTAGGCTCGCTTTGTTCTCTTTAACGAAATCGGGCAAGTCTGTGGCTGCCTGGCTCCAGACATCAAAAACCCTTTCCCCAATCACAGGCCATTCCTCCACTGATGGCGCTGGCTGGCTGATTTGAATCGTGTCGTTCTGGAAAGCCTGAAAGCCATCCGCTAATTGGTTTGCGAGCGATCCAGCTAACATGATCAGGGGTGCGCCGATAATAAGCAGACCCGTGATCACCATCACCGTGGAAGACCGACCCTGGCGTCCTCCCATTCGGCTTGCCAGCTTTTGGTGTGCAGGGAATAGCATCACCGCTATTATCAATGCCCACAGCATGATGCCCATAAATGGAGCAAACACCTGAAAACACAGAATAATAAGTGCCGCCGCAAGGCCTAGGCCTATCATCGCATCGGTAAATTCCGGTGTCGTCATAGGCTTATTGTTGGAATCTTCCATGGTCATGTATTCCTTCTCTTGTTTGGAGAGGCAGGCTACACGATATATCCCAGATCACCTTGCACGGCTAAAGTACTAGTGTTTGTTCACAGGATAAACCGTATTACCCACCCTGTATTCTCGGTAGTAAGTAGACTTCTGCACCAGCAGGAATCTTAACGCTGCGATCATCGCGGTAGATTGTGCCGTCAATAGCGACGGCAATCCCTTGATCCATGTGCTGTTGCATCGCTGGGTAACGCTCTATCAGGCGCTGCAACAGTTCACGGATAGTTCCTGCTTCCATCTCAACGGATTCGATCCCACCCACCGCATTGCGCAGCGGGCCTGACAGATCGATTTTCATTCAAGCGCGGCCCCAAGTCGGTTAAGCACCTGCTTCGTCATCCAGCGCCTTGAGAATTCGTGGCGGCGACATGGGAACATGATTCAGGCGCACGCCGACAGCATTCGACACGGCATTGCCAATAGCAGCAAGTGGCGGAACAATGGAACATTCACCCACGCCTCTAATGCCATAGGGGTGATTGGGATTTGGAATCTCCAAAATCTTGGCATCAATAAATGGCAGATCGGAACAAACGGGGACACGGTAATCCAGGAAGCCAGCATTCTGCAGGCAGCCATCCTCACCATAAACATATTCCTCGTTTAACGCCCAACCAATACCCTGGGCGGCCGCACCCTGGAACTGACCTTCGACATAATCCGGATGGATCGCCTTGCCTGCATCCTGCACAACTGTATAACGGAGCACGGTTGTCTTGCCGGTTTCAGGGTCCACTTCAACGTCACAAATATGTGAAGCAAAGGAAACGCCCGAGCCGTCCGCGGTAACTTCATGATGTCCCGCAATAGGCCCACCTGTAGCACCCGCCTCTGCGGCAATTTCTTTCAGTGAGAGCGCAGGCAGGTTGCCGTGTTCTGCACCAACAGCCCTGGCCTCTCCATCTTTCCATTCAACCGCATCCTCGGGAATCCCCCACATCTGTGCAGCACGTGATTTCATTACCTCAATGGCTTCGCGGGCCGCAAAAATAGTCGCCATTCCTGACGAGAAAGTACCCCTGCTGCCTTCGGTTGTATCGTTGTGACCCAGGGAAGAGGTGTCGCCAATATTAGTTTTTACCTGGTCGTAGGGAATCCCCAATTCCTCTGCTGCTATGAGCGACAGCGAGGCACGAGCACCACCCACATCAACGGTGCCTACTGTCAGGTTAACCGTTCCATCAACCCCAATATTCAGGTCACTGCAAGTCTGGCCGCCAATGTTGAACCAGAAACCACTGGCCATACCCCTGCCCTGGTTTTTACGCAACTTTGCCCTCATATGCGGGTGATCTCTCACCGCCTCCAGCGTCGGCTCAATTCCAATCGGCCCATAAATGGGGCCGTATGAAGAACGCGTACCCTCTTTCGCAACATTACGAAGCCTAAGCTCGACGGGATCGATATCGAGTTCTTTCGCAAGTTGGTCAATGGTACTTTCAACACCGAAAGCCATCATAGGCGCTGAAGGTGCTCGATAGGCTGCTACTTTCGGTCGATTGACCAGCACATCCACACCAACCGCTTTACAATTCTTAAGGTCATAGCAGGCCCATGCTGTCATGCCACCCAGCATGCCCCAAATGCCCGGAAAAGGACCATCAGAATATCTACATTCGATGAACGCAGCCGTAATCGTGCCATCTTTTTTAGCGCCGATTTTTACATCCATAGACGTCGCGCAGGTTGGTCCAGATGCCTTGAATACCTCTTCGCGACTCATCACCATCTTGACCGGGCGATTAGATTTTCGGGCCAGCGCCAACGCTACAGGTTCTATCCAGACATGAGTCTTGCCGCCAAAACCGCCACCGATTTCAGAGGAAGTTACCTTAAGCTTCGCCACATCCATACCAAGCAAAGCGGCACACATGATTCGAAATGAAAAGTGACCCTGTGTCGTGACCCAGAGCTCACCACTGCCATCCGGACCGACGGTCGCGAGGCAGGCATGGGGTTCAATATATCCCTGGTGCGTCTGTTCTGTCTTGTAGCTACGTTCTAACACGACGTCAGCTTCTAGTAACCCTGCTTCAATATCACCGTGGCCAAACTCAAAATGACCGGATTTGTTACTGGGCTTCCCATCTTGCTCGTTGCTCGGCTGAACCAGCGGTGCACCTTCCTTCAGTGCTTCGTCGACATCTGTTACGTGCGGTAACTTTTCATAAGTAACCTTGATCAGCTTTAACGCTTTCTTCGCTGCTGACTTATCGATCGCCGCCACGGCGGCTACGGCGTGACCATCATAGAGCACCCTGTCACGGGCCATGCAATTCTCTAGTGTTGCATAGTTTCCTGCATCACCGTTTGTCAGGTCCGGCAGGTCTGCCGAAGTTAGTACAGCTTTGACGCCCGCAACCTTTTCGGCCTTCGAGGTATCGATTTTCACAATGCGGGCATGCGCATGTGGTGACCTGAGCACCAGGCCGACAAGTTGCCCCGGCGCATTCGCATCAGCGCCATATCGGGCACGCCCCGTGACCTTGTCGACACCATCAGGTCGATCTACTCTGGCACCAACAACTTTAAATTCCTGTCCTGTATATTTCTGATCGTGCTTCATCTGTCGCCCTCCTATTTCTTCTGACGACGAAGATCTTTCGCCGCGGCCTGAACAGCCCTTACAATTTTGTCATAACCAGTGCACCGGCAAAGATTGCCCGCCAGCGCATAGCGGATTTCCTCGACCGTCGGATCCGGGTTATTGTCCAAAAGCGCCTTGGCAGCAACGAGGAAGCCCGGCGTACAGATGCCGCACTGCAAGGCAGCTTTCTCGATAAACTGTCGCTGTAGAGGATGTAACTTCTCACCATCACCCATTCCTTCAATGGTGGTGACTTTTCGACCTTCAGCCTCAGCCCCCAGCACCAGACACGCACAGACCAAAGTGCCGTCAAGTGTGATACTGCATGCACCACAATCGCCCGTGCTACAGCCTTCCTTCACACCGGTCAGGCCAACGCGATCCCTCAGCACATCGAGCAGTGATTCGTCTGCCGGACAGACATACTCTACCGGGTCACCATTAATACTTGTTGAAACGTGTACGCCTGTCATTTCTTACCTCCCGCCCGTTCAAAGGCAATATTCGCAGCGCGTTTTGCCAGTACTCCGGCAACCCTGACCCGGTATTCAACCGTGCCGCGCTTATCTTCTATTGGATTACATGCTGCTGAACAAGCTGCAGCCAGGTTCTCCAGCGCCTCTTGATCCAGCTTTGTACCGATAATGGCGGCCGCTGCTTCCTTAACCAGCAACGGGGTTGGGGCTACAGCACCCAGGGAAACCCTCGCGCTATCAATAACACCGCGCTTACACGTTAGGCTCACCGCAACACCAACAACAGCAATATCCATTTCTGTCCGCGGAATGAATCTCAGGTATGCATCACCGGATTTTGCCGGACGCTTGGGCAACGTAATTGCTTCAATAATTTCACCTTTGGCCAATGAAGTCTGGCCAGGGCCCGTGACGATGTTTTCTACTGCAACTGTACGACGTTTGGCCTTTCCAACGACCACCGCCTTGGCACCTGCAGCGATCATCGCAGGCACACTGTCAGCCGCCGGTGATGCATTGCAAAGGTTACCTACCATGGTGCATCGACCCTGAATCTGGTCTGAGCCAATGAGGTTGGTTGCCTCGACGACACCCGGCCAGGCTTTGATAAGCGCTTTGCTAGCGCCCAGTTGCCTGCCGGAGACAGCTGCGCCGATCTTAAAACCGGTAGCCGTTTTGTTAATTTCATTCATGGCTGGAATACGTTTGATATCGATCATCAGATCTGGCTCGATCATATCCATCCGTAATTTGACCAGTAAGTCAGTGCCACCGGCAAGCACAAATGCCTTGCCTTTTTCTTTGGAAAGCAGTGTAACTGCCTCCTTGGTGGTTTTAGGAGATTCATACCTCATAGGCGTGCTCATTAACCGTAGTGAATTCGTGGTGTGAGTGTAACGGAAGCAGTGTTCCCAAATAAAGGGTTATGATCACCTCTTCCCGCTCACTGCACTTGCTCGACAGTGACTTCTTGCTTCTAACGCCCATATCACGCCTAGTTCAGCCAGCATCGTGGTAAAACAATTAAGTGATCAGGGCGACTCATAATACGCCAAACTTGATTGCCGACGATGACCAACAAACACTATTCTATGACCCGTTGGTGTCTGGTAAGACAAAAATCAACTCGACAAAAGCCATTCCGGTCCTCATGGCAGTATGTGCTGACGCGGCCCATCACAAGGCATCACCCGATTGTCGAAGCATCATTCAATCAGCTAATCTTAGTGGCACCTGCCTTTGGTCAAGGTACATATGGATCTGCAAATGCCTCCGTTTGACGCCTTCGACTATTTTGAATCCTTCCCCGTCCAGCTATCGGCTTTTTCCCTGATCAGAACGGG
>Ga0209044_1001748_pt1 | contig 12807 bp, 4 predicted proteins | sample SaaInlV_130m_DNA_FD_184655 | JGI IMG/M metagenome (GOLD analysis project Ga0209044, IMG submission 184655) | Marine microbial communities from expanding oxygen minimum zones in the Saanich Inlet - SI037_S4LV_130m_DNA (SPAdes) (version 2) | ecosystem: Environmental > Aquatic > Marine > Intertidal... | reverse complement strand
ATGTGGAAAAAGAGTTCACTCGGATGAGAGGGTATTTTTATTTGCCTTCGAGTTCTCACATAGCTTCGCCTCTGGTCATAGCGCCCAAGTCGACGCATCCATTCATAAGGTTCTGCGGTGATTATGTGAGAATTAATAAGCTGCTGAATTGCCCAAGTGGAGCTATTCCGAATGTAAGGGACATTATAACCAAGATAAGTGGCTTTTCATGCTTCGGTGAGTTTGATATGACCAACGGATTTCATCAGATACCCATTGGCCCAGTGACGAAAGCCAGGTTATCGGTGGTCACTCCTTTTGGGCAATTTGAGCCACAATTCCTGCCAGAAGGAGTATCTCCTGCATCAATTGAACTGCAGGCTATTGTTAACCACATATTTGGGGACATGGGATGGGTAATAGCGTTGTTTGACAACTTGCTGATCTGTGCTCACTCAGAGGCGGATCTTTACCAAAAGATTGATATGTTTTTAGATAGGTGTAAGAAACATAATCTGGTCCTGAAAATAACCAAGTCCAATATTGGCTTTGATGAGGTAGAGTTTTTTGGTTACAAAATAAAACGAGATTTTTATGAATTGACAAAAGAGAGGAAGGACGTGCTCGAAGATCTACCCTTTCCGACGTCGTTGAAAGGCATGCAGAAATTCTTGGGTTTTGCTATATATTTTCAGCCGTTCGTGCGGAACTATGCTACGTTGGCGGCTAAGTTGTACCAAATGACCACGAAGGACTTTGACTGGGACAGGACTAAGTGGAAAGAAGACTTTGAAGGAGTGTTCAAGGAGTTTAAGATGGCTCTGCAGAATTCGCAAAGATTATTCTATCCCGACTATTCCAAACGGTGGGTTTTACGCACGGATGCCAGCCTGCTAGGTGTTGGAGGTGTCCTTCTTCAAGAAATGGAGGTAGATGGAAAGCAAGAGTTGATGCCTCTATTTTTCATCTCGAAGAAATTTAGCCCTGCGGCAATGAAATGGTCGACAATTCAGCAGGAGTGTTATGGTATCTACTATACAGTGTTCAAGCTTCAAGATCATCTGAGAGGGAAGTTTTTCGAAACTGAGTGCGACCATAACAATCTCAGATGGATGGAGTCGTCTAGCAATGCAGCGGTGACTAGAATGCGAGTTTTTCTACAGCAGTTCATCACTCATATACGTCACATTCCTGGTAAAAACAATGATGCGGCTGATTATTTGAGTAGGACGTTTGACGACGCTGAAGTGGATGCAATAATGGTTATGATGGAGGAGGAATTCCAACTGATGAACAGTGATAGCGTGCACACTTCTACGTCTGAAGCCCTGGAACTCAAGTTTAATGCACTGCACAGTACAGACAGAAAAATAGCGCATGATTACGAGCTGAACATGGAACAGTTTGACTTGTTGCTCTTAGCATGTGCTGAAGTAGCAGGAACTGCTACACAAACTGACATTGATGAATCCCACATGATAGCTATCACAAGGAGTAAAAGTTTACATCAGTCCTCGGCTACATCTCCTAATTCGATACCTAGTAGTGATAATGCGAGGGAAGAAGAAGGCAGAGAGGCCAATCCCACGGAGACCGTGGTCAGCCAACAACGACATTTGAGCACAGAAGAAATGCTGGAAAGTGTACACAATGGCAGACTAGGACATTGGGGGGCGTACAGAACTTGGACGAAATTAAGAGACACTCATCCTGGAAATGGAATTCCCTTTAGGATAGTACAGGAGTGGGTACAATCGTGTGCGATTTGTCAGAAAGTGAATAGGCCAATGTTAGATAACAAACTAACCGCGAGGTACAGAACTGTCAAGAGTATGCAATTTAGGAAGGCAATTGGCATAGATCACGTGACTATTACACCAAAGAGCAATGAGGGATACAAAGGTATCACGGTGATAGTCAATATGTTCAGTGGTGAGGCAGAACTGTACCCGTATAAAGAGTTAACGGGTGAGCACGACTGCAGATGTCTGCATGACTATTTCTCCAGAAATGGAGTATTTGACGAAATCAGAACAGATCCTGGAGCGGATTTTAAGTCTAAAATATTGGAAAGTTTAGAAAGATGGTATGGTATCAATCACGTGTTCAGCATAACGGACAGACATGAGTCCAACGGAGTTGAGAGAGTAAACGCTGAAGTGATTCGGCACCTCTCAGCGTTAGTCCAGGACGAAAGAATAGCAGAGAAATGGTCAGATTCTGAAAATATCTCTTCGCTAAGGTTCATTCTAAATACTACCCCACTATCTGAACGCGGTGGCTATGCAGCCTATGACCTGAAATATGGAGTGCATGACCAGCCCTATTTCTTATTAGGGCATACCAAGAGTAAGAAAGTCTTTAGTAAAGTGATGCAAAAGATAACTGACTCTATGCAGATGGTGAGAGATATATCAAAAGCATACCAGCTTAACCTAGCTAAGAAGCGCGGTGTAGGAGAAACTGAGCATAACCAATATCAGGAAGGAGATTATGTGTTGTCGATATCGAGAAAGAAAATGCACTCTATGAAGCTAATGCCTAGATTGCATGGACCCTGGGAAGTTATGTCCCAGTACAAGAATGATGTAAAAGCTAGACACATGGCTACTAATGAAGTGGAAATGTTTCATGTGGAAGAGCTGACGCTGTTTATAGGGGATAAAGAGTCCGCGGAGTCAGCAGCGTTGTTAGACAACAACTCATTCTACATCGATTCGATAGTAGCACATAGAGGCGATCCTTTTCACCGAACAACCATGGAGTTCATGATACAATGGTCGGACGGAGAGATAAAATGGGATCGGTGGAACACAGCAAAAGATAATTTTTCAAAAACGTCTCAATTCAGGGATTATTGTTCCAAATACCCAGAACTCAAGAGATTGTTAATGACAAAAGAACAGGAACATGAAAACGACAGAATACTAAACACGCATGGCGCGATGGAGCTAAAAGTGGGAGACACGTTCTTCCATGATCTTGAAAGCTATGGGTCTGTTTGGTACAAAAATTTAGGGCTTCCAAATACGCCGGAACAGAGATATTATACTCTGTATGAAATATTGGAGAAGCATCCTGACAAAGGTATATCGTATACTGTCAGGGATAAAGATTTAAGAGGAAGAGATTTTGAGTTCAGACCAGTGGAATTCCACAACTTAGTGAACAAAGTCATTCCGATTGGAGGTGTACGATTAAGCCCCCAATTAATAAAAAAATATAAAATAGAAATACCATGAATAGTAAAGCTCAATGTAATATAATGATAGTCATTGATTCTGGTACATATAGTCGAGAAGCTGGCCTGGGTGATGCATAAAATGGTCCGATGTGATGGCATTGGATAACTGAGTGCGGATTCATGGGGGCTCGAGTGATGTATAAATTGGTCTGATGTGAGAGCATCAGATAACTGAGTACAAAGCCTCGAGAAACGTGTATTGACGATGTACAAGATAATATGACGAATGAGTGTTGGATGGAATTACGAATGTAACATAATGGTACTGTGGATGTTGGGTCTTACTAGAATTATTTGTTGTGATAAATTCTGTTATGATAATAGTAAAGATACAATCTAAAGCAGTACTGAATTCCAGATCAGAGAATGTTGGTGGTATTAATAGAAAACGGTAGTTACCGAACTGGCTATGCAAGCAATTGTCTACCAGACTAAGTAACAATGAGACCGTCCAAAAGTAAGTGTCTATATGATAAGATTGAGCAAGAACAATGATATGTCCTTGGGAAAAAGGAGGCAGTGTCGCTGATAGCAGCTTTCATATCAGCTAAAAGGTGCACCCCATGATGTAACCATATATGGGGCGCGTCCCACGTTGATAGATGGTGCCACGTTTTTGCAAGAAAAACGTTTTCGCCGAAAAACTGAGAAAGTTTTCTCTGCGAGGAAATTTCATCATACATTTTCTGCCCTCTATTCGATCAAATGGCTTTTTCTCGTTTTCTCGTCTTTCAGGACGAGAATTACTTCGAGAACAAGCACAGTTGATAGAATAGAGAGTAGCAAAATGGATGGTGAAATCCAGAATGCAAAGCATTCATTAATTTATACTTTATAAACAAATAACACTTCACGATCTATCCCTTGAGCTTTCTCTCAGTAGACTATCACAGTAGTCTGTCAGGAGAAAGCCCGAGAGATATTCATAGTAATTACTTTTCATCTTCCCAATCGTTTGGGAGATAGATCTAGATAGTTTAATTGACCTCGGTGTCGTTGTAGGACAGTAGCCTACAAACCTCATAAGTTTCGGACTTACACCCTCACAGGGAGGGATTGAAAAGAGAAACCCAGCAGGGAGAAAAGGATCAGAATAGATCCCTGCGCACAACTTCCTCAGAGAGAAATACGAAGAGGAGACTCCTATTGGGTAGATACAGGAGAATAAAAGAGACTGACCCACACACACACACACACACACACACACACACACACACACACCCACACACACACACACACACACACACACACACACACACACACACACACACACACCCACACACACACACACACACACACACACACTTTCTCCTAAAAGCTTTCTCGTCAGAAGCTTTTACGGTTAGCTGTCTCTGGTGGACACATTCTTAGTGTCTTCCTGGTTGATATATTCTTAATATCTTCCTTAGAGAAAAAACCTACACTCCACACCTATACCGACCCATATACTAATCTTCGTTTCTTGGTTTACTTATACGAAGGCCGTGACTATTTGTAGTACCTCCTACCCTTGTCGCGTTTCTACCACTTACCTCTACGCATTGTAATATAATCTGACTGTCTTGATTATATTACAAGAGCCTAACCTACCCTACCCTGCCCCCTCTGCTACATTTATTTGAAAACCCACCTCTGATCCCAATCATCATCGGGCCAGGGATCAAGTGAGGTAGCTCAGGCATAGCTGCATATTGGTGGGTCGGGGTAGCTGATACCTTCGATCAAGCTTGTCCATAGTTGTCTGTAAAGGGAGGGGAGTGGATAAGGTAAGACTACACATAAACGGGGTTGGCGTGAGGTGCCTGCAAAGAAGGAGCTTGCTCCTACTCAGTTGGGTAGGGCTATACGCAATACACCGACAAGTCTTACCCGGGGAAAAGAGGGTAGACCAAAACTCTGAGTACTACGAACAGTCAAACCCCACGTCTATATAGGTAGGTAGACAGATAGTAGTAGACAGGCAGATAGGTAGACAGACGACTGGGTAACAGCCCCAGTTTCCCCTCTCTTTGCTGGTGCACCTCAACACACCGGCGGCGTTGACTCCATAAATCTATCCTTTGTGACTTCTCTATAAGATTTCATTTGGGATAGGCTGAGCGGTTCAACTATCGATAAGCTTGTCCAGAGCATCAGGCGAAATCAGTTGTGTAATAAGATTTAAAGCAAGAAGATTGACCATCTTCCCTTTACTTCTTAGGAGCAGCTGACTAGTTCGTGATCCCCCCAGTACCCTTGTAGCCTAACATCATCATCGTAGATAGGAGTTGAGATGTCTGACAACGAATTGGACAACGGAGGAGGCCTAGGTGAAGAGGCCGAAGAGAATAGAGGAGGTGGGGATACAGGACAGCGAACTTCTGCGATCAGTCCCTCCCTTAATGATTTATTAAATGATGAAGATTTAGGCAGTGTAAAAGCTGAGACGAAGTCAGCAAAGAGGAGAAGGAAGGCGTTAGCTAAACGGCTAGCTGCTGAGAAGGAAATGTCCTCGAACGAAAAGGAAGGCTCCGAAATCACAGTATCGTCAAGGGTGGAAGAGCAACAAAAAACTATTGAAGCTCTCAAGGAGATGAACCTATCATTACAAGCTGATTTCGCTAGGCTGATGGAGAACCAGAAGTCTAACGAAGGTCTATTTGCTAGACCGAATCGTAGAGCATCTATTGGAGTAAATAGTCAGCTCAATGCTAGCAACGTAATCAGGTCCGTTGTACCCGTCAATGAGTCAGAGAAAATGAAAGTCTTGACCTGTTTTTCCATAATGAGCGTACAGAGGAAAATGAATGATCTAGGAAACCAGGGCATTCCAACGTCCTTGATTAATTATGTTAGCCTAAATATTCTGGAGAAAATACTGATGTGGTTGACTATGGGTTATGGACAGGAGGCAGGGTTGGAGAGCCATATGTTCGAATCGACTGAAGATTTAAGAAATTTATCTGACGGAGATCTTGAGTCCATCATGATGTTGATATGCCGACCTAAGGAAAAAGGCCAGCTGGTTAATCTAATGTCTGAGATTAAAGTTTTCGTCTCACAACAGACGTTGAATCGGCCCATGTACTTGCAATTGAAGACTACATTCCAAGCCGTGTTGTCTTACTTACACACATATGAACGTGTGTATAAGATGGCATCTGGGGAGACGGGACTAATTGTCAATGGAGTAAGCATTGGAGCAAATGAAAATCTGTGCCTCGAGGTGATGACAAAAGCTCAGGCAGATCCCAAACATCCTGACACTCATGATGGTATCATAAAGAGAGCGTTAGTCCACGCAGATGTAATTAGCTTGAAACTGTTCAACCAACTGAAGAAGTCACCAGATCAAGGTCCTGCGGCTCTGGTGCTAACAACGGTGACCACGATGAAAAATATTCATCCGAGGAGATCAGAAATGAAAAAGATTGATACATCTGCGGCCAAGCCCACCAAAGTCGCGAATAGGAACGTTTCTACTGATGTGAAATTCTCTAGACTGTGTCATTTTCCCGAGGAGAAGAAAGAAGAGATGGGCAAGGTATACCTGGAATCCATCAGGTATAGTCTGAATCAAATGCTAGCAATCTACGACGGGATCGTGGCCCCTTTTTTAGCTACGCTAATTAACACGAATGAGCAAACAAAGGGTGCGCCTAGAACTATGAATGTGCTCGGCAATATTTTGGCTTTGGATGAAGGAAGTGCCGATAGAGAAGCCCTAATCACTAGCTTCGAAGAGACTGGAGATAAAGGTAACCATGTCGAACATTGCCTGCATTTGGAAGAAGAATTAGCTACGGCCAGAGGATCCGCTGCTGAGCTCGAGGAAAAATGCAGAGAGCTGACAGCTAGGGAGCACACCAGGATCTTGAACATGGTGCAGTCAACGAATGGGAACCAACCAGTTAAAATCCCAACCGGTTACCAAGCGAGAGAGCGGACCACGATATTGAAGAGAACGCTACCTGGACCGAAGAAACCTTGTTTCGCCGAGGCCAGGAAATCAAATTCGTGTACTTATGGCGATGCCTGTAAGTATTCCCACGACTTTAGGGACTTGGAGAAATTGAGAAAAGACCCTAATGCTATCAGGAGCCTGAATGTGTTGGACGAGATAATGGAGGATATACCCAGTACGTATGGTGCAGCTGCTGACGCTTACAGCGAGCGGTACCAGAACTGAGTTGACCGCCGTGTGCCCGGTCTGGCACATGTAGGCGATGGAGATGAGTTGAGGACCAGGATCAAAGGGCTGTACCAAGATTATGACAGATATATGAAAGGTAGAGAGCATGAGAAGAAAATGATTAGTTACACTTCGCAACTAGCGGTTGTTGCCACGAAAGAGGCGGCTGTGTTAGTTAGAACCGAAATAAGAAATGTTAACAACACATGGACAGAACATGAGACCCTATTAGATTCTGGAGCTTTAGGGTCATCATATGCATCGCAGCTATGGGTTAAAGAAAACCCTGATGCAATACTAGAGCGAAGAAAGATTGACTTCCAGGTCAAATTTGGAGATTCTAGGACAACGCAAGCGCTGAAGGAGGAAGTGAAGATCAGAATGGCTGTGGTTGACAACCATGGGAAGAGACACATAGCGGACATATGGTGTAAAGTACTGGACACTGGACTGAAGATAATTGTGGGCTTACCTGACCTTCTTGACCATTTCTTGGAGGGTTTCATTGACATTCTGCGTATCGGAGCTGCGAATAGAGCCAGCATCAGATACAGAGAAAAAGAAAAAACGGTAAAGGTATGCGTGGATGAGATGAATTTCTCAGTCATGGGATTCAAATCAGCCCACGAGTACCGAAAATATTTAAATGAGGAATTGCTACTCACCATGGATATCCAGGATGATTGGTTAGATAGCGATAATGCTGATGGGGCATGGGACTTGAGCGAGGAAGAACATAAGGCAAATGGTCTAGTCCAAGCTTGGAGAACAGGCCTAGTAGAGGCGCCAGAAGAGAAAGAGCTGCCTACGCCTGTACAATTTGAGGATGCGCAGGCTTATTTGTCAGGGACCAGGGATGAGGCTGTCAATAAATACCTTGAGGCCCTTGATAAGCATGTCTCGCTCAATATGAGGGAAAGAACGGAGATCTTAGAGCTCTTGAAAACCAAAGGAATGGATGTTTTTGTGCCGGATGGCAAGTGGAGCGGGCTCAAAGGCCTGGAGGGGTTGTATCCTCAGGGGTACTTGGAATTAAACTGGAAGGAAGACGAGATCAAAGACCTTCGGATCAGAGTGCGTGCCAGAGCGGTGAACCCGAGGTTGTTTGACAATGTGGAAAAAGAGTTCACTCGGATGAGAGGGTATTTTTATTTGCCTTCGAGTTCTCACATAGCTTCGCCTCTGGTCATAGCGCCCAAGTCGACGCATCCATTCATAAGGTTCTGCGGTGATTATGTGAGAATTAATAAGCTGCTGAATTGCCCAAGTGGAGCTATTCCGAATGTAAGGGACATTATAACCAAGATAAGTGGCTTTTCATGCTTCGGTGAGTTTGATATGACCAACGGATTTCATCAGATACCCATTGGCCCAGTGACGAAAGCCAGGTTATCGGTGGTCACTCCTTTTGGGCAATTTGAGCCACAATTCCTGCCAGAAGGAGTATCTCCTGCATCAATTGAACTGCAGGCTATTGTTAACCACATATTTGGGGACATGGGATGGGTAATAGCGTTGTTTGACAACTTGCTGATCTGTGCTCACTCAGAGGCGGATCTTTACCAAAAGATTGATATGTTTTTAGATAGGTGTAAGAAACATAATCTGGTCCTGAAAATAACCAAGTCCAATATTGGCTTTGATGAGGTAGAGTTTTTTGGTTACAAAATAAAACGAGATTTTTATGAATTGACAAAAGAGAGGAAGGACGTGCTCGAAGATCTACCCTTTCCGACGTCGTTGAAAGGCATGCAGAAATTCTTGGGTTTTGCTATATATTTTCAGCCGTTCGTGCGGAACTATGCTACGTTGGCGGCTAAGTTGTACCAAATGACCACGAAGGACTTTGACTGGGACAGGACTAAGTGGAAAGAAGACTTTGAAGGAGTGTTCAAGGAGTTTAAGATGGCTCTGCAGAATTCGCAAAGATTATTCTATCCCGACTATTCCAAACGGTGGGTTTTACGCACGGATGCCAGCCTGCTAGGTGTTGGAGGTGTCCTTCTTCAAGAAATGGAGGTAGATGGAAAGCAAGAGTTGATGCCTCTATTTTTCATCTCGAAGAAATTTAGCCCTGCGGCAATGAAATGGTCGACAATTCAGCAGGAGTGTTATGGTATCTACTATACAGTGTTCAAGCTTCAAGATCATCTGAGAGGGAAGTTTTTCGAAACTGAGTGCGACCATAACAATCTCAGATGGATGGAGTCGTCTAGCAATGCAGCGGTGACTAGAATGCGAGTTTTTCTACAGCAGTTCATCACTCATATACGTCACATTCCTGGTAAAAACAATGATGCGGCTGATTATTTGAGTAGGACGTTTGACGACGCTGAAGTGGATGCAATAATGGTTATGATGGAGGAGGAATTCCAACTGATGAACAGTGATAGCGTGCACACTTCTACGTCTGAAGCCCTGGAACTCAAGTTTAATGCACTGCACAGTACAGACAGAAAAATAGCGCATGATTACGAGCTGAACATGGAACAGTTTGACTTGTTGCTCTTAGCATGTGCTGAAGTAGCAGGAACTGCTACACAAACTGACATTGATGAATCCCACATGATAGCTATCACAAGGAGTAAAAGTTTACATCAGTCCTCGGCTACATCTCCTAATTCGATACCTAGTAGTGATAATGCGAGGGAAGAAGAAGGCAGAGAGGCCAATCCCACGGAGACCGTGGTCAGCCAACAACGACATTTGAGCACAGAAGAAATGCTGGAAAGTGTACACAATGGCAGACTAGGACATTGGGGGGCGTACAGAACTTGGACGAAATTAAGAGACACTCATCCTGGAAATGGAATTCCCTTTAGGATAGTACAGGAGTGGGTACAATCGTGTGCGATTTGTCAGAAAGTGAATAGGCCAATGTTAGATAACAAACTAACCGCGAGGTACAGAACTGTCAAGAGTATGCAATTTAGGAAGGCAATTGGCATAGATCACGTGACTATTACACCAAAGAGCAATGAGGGATACAAAGGTATCACGGTGATAGTCAATATGTTCAGTGGTGAGGCAGAACTGTACCCGTATAAAGAGTTAACGGGTGAGCACGACTGCAGATGTCTGCATGACTATTTCTCCAGAAATGGAGTATTTGACGAAATCAGAACAGATCCTGGAGCGGATTTTAAGTCTAAAATATTGGAAAGTTTAGAAAGATGGTATGGTATCAATCACGTGTTCAGCATAACGGACAGACATGAGTCCAACGGAGTTGAGAGAGTAAACGCTGAAGTGATTCGGCACCTCTCAGCGTTAGTCCAGGACGAAAGAATAGCAGAGAAATGGTCAGATTCTGAAAATATCTCTTCGCTAAGGTTCATTCTAAATACTACCCCACTATCTGAACGCGGTGGCTATGCAGCCTATGACCTGAAATATGGAGTGCATGACCAGCCCTATTTCTTATTAGGGCATACCAAGAGTAAGAAAGTCTTTAGTAAAGTGATGCAAAAGATAACTGACTCTATGCAGATGGTGAGAGATATATCAAAAGCATACCAGCTTAACCTAGCTAAGAAGCGCGGTGTAGGAGAAACTGAGCATAACCAATATCAGGAAGGAGATTATGTGTTGTCGATATCGAGAAAGAAAATGCACTCTATGAAGCTAATGCCTAGATTGCATGGACCCTGGGAAGTTATGTCCCAGTACAAGAATGATGTAAAAGCTAGACACATGGCTACTAATGAAGTGGAAATGTTTCATGTGGAAGAGCTGACGCTGTTTATAGGGGATAAAGAGTCCGCGGAGTCAGCAGCGTTGTTAGACAACAACTCATTCTACATCGATTCGATAGTAGCACATAGAGGCGATCCTTTTCACCGAACAACCATGGAGTTCATGATACAATGGTCGGACGGAGAGATAAAATGGGATCGGTGGAACACAGCAAAAGATAATTTTTCAAAAACGTCTCAATTCAGGGATTATTGTTCCAAATACCCAGAACTCAAGAGATTGTTAATGACAAAAGAACAGGAACATGAAAACGACAGAATACTAAATACGCATGGCGAGATGGAGCTAAAAGTGGGAGACACGTTCTACCATGATCTTGAAAGCTATGGGTCTGTTTGGTATAAAAAATTAGGGCTTCCAAATACGCCGGAACAGAGATATTACACTCTATATGAGATATTGGAGAAGCATCCTGACAAAGGTATATCGTATACTGTCAGGGATAAGGATTTAAGAGGAAGAGATTTTGAGTTCAGACCAGTGGAATTCCACAACTTAGTGAACAAAGTCATTCCGATTGGAGGTGTACGATTAAGCCCCCAATTAATAAAAAAACATAAAATACAAATACCATAAATAAAAGCTCAATGTAATATAGTGATAGTCATTGATTCTGGTACATATAGTCGAGAAACTGGCCTAAGTGATGCATAAAATGGTCCGATGTGATGGCATTGGATAACTGAGTGCAGATCGTTTGGAGCTCGAGTGATGTATAAATTGGTCTGATGTGAGAGCATCAGATAACTGAGTACAAAGCCTCGAGAAAGGTGTATTGATGATGTACAAGATGATTTGACGAATGAGTGTTGGATGGAATTACAAATGTAGCATAATGGTACTGTGGATGTTGGATCTTGCTAGAATTATTTGTTGTGATGAATTCTGTTATGATAATAGTAAAGATACAATCTAAAGCAGTACTGAATTCCAGATCAGAGAATGTTGATGGTATTAATAGAAAACGGTAGTTACCGAACTGGCTATGCAAGCAATTGTCTACCAGACTAAGTAACAATGAGACCGTCCAAAGTAAGTGTCTAAATGATAAGAATAGAGCAAGAACAATGATATGTCCTTGGGAAAAAGGAGGCAGTGTCGCTGATAGCAGCTTTCATATCAGCTAAAAGGTGCACCCCATGATGTAACCATATATGGGGCGCGTCCCACGTTGATAGATAGTGCCACGTTTTTTGCAAGAAAAATATTTTTGCCGAAGAAAGTTTTCACTTTCTTCGCGCGGAGATTTCTCTCATACTTCCCAGAGCGTTGTCGATCATCGGTGGCTTTTTCTTGCTTTTCTCATTTGTGGCCAAACGAGAAGCAATAAAACTCCCACAGTATGTCTATAACGTACTGGGAAAGTACATAGTGAAAACCGGAATGCACAGCATTCATTATTTCATACCTTTTAAAGAAATACACTTCAAAGATCTATCATCTCCGCCTGCTTTCAGTAGCCTACGACAGTAGTATATCAGAAGCAGACGTGAGGAGACTAATAATAGTAAAATAAACTATCTAGCCATATAACCATTCATTATAAAAATTCCTTTAGCTAGATATGGCTACTATCAATATAAACATAAACATACAAACAATAACTTTATAAATTATTACGAAATAAAAAAAAAGCAATTAGCTATATATGTAATGT
>Ga0209044_1001746_pt1 | contig 12829 bp, 10 predicted proteins | sample SaaInlV_130m_DNA_FD_184655 | JGI IMG/M metagenome (GOLD analysis project Ga0209044, IMG submission 184655) | Marine microbial communities from expanding oxygen minimum zones in the Saanich Inlet - SI037_S4LV_130m_DNA (SPAdes) (version 2) | ecosystem: Environmental > Aquatic > Marine > Intertidal... | reverse complement strand
TTGCAGTTCTGGTTGATAAAATTCCATTTTTACAGAGAGGCCTTTTGCCGCTGGGAAATCTGGCGAGTGCTTTGCCTATTGTGGGCGTGGCACCAATCATGGTCATGTGGTTTGGTTTTGACTGGCAGTCAAAAGCCGCAGTTGTGATGATGATGACTTTTTTCCCGATGTTGGTAAATACGCTGACAGGATTAAAGTCCACAGGAAGAATGGAACTTGACTTGATGCGCTCATATGCTGCAGATTATTGGCAGATGCTGATCAAGGTACGGCTTCCAAACGCGCTGCCTTTTATTTTTAACGCATTAAAGATCAACTCTACTCTGGCGCTGATCGGCGCGATTGTAGCGGAGTTCTTTGGTACACCGATTGTCGGAATGGGATTTCGTATTTCAACCGAAATCGGTCGAATGAATGTTGACGTCGTATGGGCTTCCATAACGGTGGCAGCATTGTCAGGGTCGTTGTTCTATGCTCTGCTGGCTTTTCTGGAAAGGCAGTTCACAGGATGGCATCCCTCTTTTCGTGTCAGCTGACTTGACTGAATTTAAAAAGTAAGTCTGACCTTAATTTTCTATGGAGTAAAAAATGAGTATATTGAAAAAAGTAGTGATGGTAATGCTGGCAAGTGGGTTGGTATTTTCCGCACAAGCAGCAGAAAAAGTGACCATTCAGTTGAAATGGGTCACACAGGCTCAGTTTGCAGGTTATTATGTAGCACAAGACAAAGGCTACTATCAGGCCGCAGGACTGGACGTAACAATAAAGCCTGGTGGGCCGGACATTGCTCCACCGCAGGTGATTGCAGGTGGCGGTGCAGATGTTGTCATCGACTGGATGCCTTCCGCATTAGCTTCACGTGAAAAAGGTGTAGCACTGGTGAACATCGCACAGATTTTCAAAAAATCCGGAATGATGCTTACCTGCCGTAACGACAGCGGAATTAAATCTCCAGCAGATTTTCGCGGTAAAACTCTGGGTGTCTGGTTTTACGGAAACGAATATCCTTTCTTGAGTTGGATGAGCAAATTAGGCATTCCAACAACCGGTGGTTCAAACGGTGTGACTGTGCTCAAGCAGGGTTTCAACGTTGATCCAATTCTGCAGAAGCAGGCGGAATGTGTTTCCACCATGACCTACAACGAATACTGGCAGATTGTGGATGCAGGACTCAATCCTTCCGAATTAACAGTCTATAAGTACGAAGAGCAGGGCGTTGCTACTTTGGAAGACGGATTGTATGTGATGGAAGATAATCTGAATGATGCGGCATTTGTCAGTAAAATGGGACGTTTCCTCAAAGCTTCCATCAAAGGTTGGAAGTATGCAGGTGACCATCCTGATGAGGCAGCGGATATTGTTTTGGAAAACGATGATACCGGTGCTCAGACAGAAAAACATCAACGCCGGATGATGCGTGAAATAAACAAGTTGGTTGCGAATCAACCACAGGGTGTCGGTTATCTGGTACCGGGTGATTATGAGCGCACAGTTGACGTCCTGATGTCATCTGATTCAACACCTGTGATTTCCAAGAGACCTAGCGGTGCTTGGAGTCATGCAATCTGGGATGCAATGTAAGCTATTTTGTTCCAGCTTTCGGAAGCACTGCTCAATCGTGGTGCTTCCGTTTTTTCTTCCAATATTTGCCTCAGTTGTGAATTTTTCTCCTTATCTTTCTTTGACTGTTTAGAAAATTTTTAAGTCTGTAATTTGTCATTCTCGCGAAAGCGGGAATCCACGGGGTTCTTCTTCAAAGCCAGTCCTCATTCAGACTTTCTATCTCTTTGATTGTCATTCTCGCGAAAGCGGGAATCCAGAGAAACTTGTTAAATTCTAGTCTGCATCCAGAATCTATATTCCTTTTTATTGTCATTCTCGCGAAAGCGGAAATCCAGGGGAACTGCCTCAATTATTATCCTCAACTAGATTATAAATCCGGATCAGCGATCAAGTCCGGATGGACATTTATATGTTCAGCAACCCATATTCAGTTGCCTGCCAGCTTTGTTCCGGCTAACTCGTTTTTGGATTATTAAACCGCTGCATTCGTAATCTGAAAGTGATAGTTTGAGAAAGTTCAAAAATTATGGCAGACTATGCTGAGAATCAATTTTAAATAAGCAGATATATTTATGAAAACAAAAATAGAGATTACGCGTGACTGGCTTCCGCGTTACACAGGAACAGAGATTTCTGAATTTGGTGATTATATTTTACTGACTAATTTCAGCAATTATATCACCAAGTTTGCTAAACGTTTCGACTGTGAAATAAAGGGGCAGGGCGGTCCAATGCAGACTGCTACAAACAAAAATGGGCTGAGCATCATAAACTTCGGCATCGGTTCTGCGAACGCGGCAACGATCATGGATCTGCTCACAGCCTGTAATCCAAAAGGAGTTTTGTTTTTAGGAAAGTGCGGTGGTTTGAAACAAACGGCAGAAATTGGACGTTATATCATCCCGATCGCGGCAATCCGCGGAGAAGGAACGAGCAATGATTATCTACCTCCGGAAGTTCCTGCTTTACCTTCTTTTAAATTGCATAAATTTGTTTCCGACACTGTACTTGACTATGGTCAGGAATACCGAACCGGCGTTATCTACACGACGAATCGACGCGTCTGGGAATGGGACAATAAATTCCGCAAACGGTTGATCGAACTTTCCGCAATTGGAATTGATATGGAAACCGCAACTCTCTTTATCGTCGGACATGCCAATAAAATTGCCCGCGGAGCAATTCTACTTGTTTCGGATATGCCGCTGCTTCCGGAAGGTGTTAAAACACAGGAAATGGACAAGAAAGTTACTGCAAAATTTGTGGATATGCACCTTGAAATGGGTATCCAGGCGATGACTGATATTGATGAAAAAGGCGAGGAAATCAAACACTTCGGTTATTGATCGCCGAACCTTACTTTAGTGAGGTAGACCATGATTACAGAAACTCCGCCCAAAAGAATAAGACCCCCTGCCGTGGCTTCCATGTTTTATCCGGGAAATGCCGCGGAACTACGGAATACAGTTAGAAGTTATTTACGCGAAGCAGACGCTGAGCAAAATGCTTTTCAACTTAAGAATGAAGAAAATTCCGATCTACGTGCGCTCATCGTTCCGCACGCCGGTTACAGCTATTCCGGAAATATAGCAGCTTCCGCATTTCGACTTCTCCAAAATAATCAACCTCAGTTTAAGCGTGTTTTACTTTTAGGTCCAGCGCATCGTGTCTACTTACAGGGTGCAGCTTTTCCGGTGGCGGATGTTTTCGAAACTCCGCTTGGCGGAATAAAACTGGATAAAGAACGGATACGAATTTTGACCGAAACTTATCCATGGATTTCTCTCAACGATACAGCACATGCGGAGGAACATTCTCTGGAAGTGCAACTGCCTTTTTTGCAAGAAACACTCGGTGATTTTGAATTACTTCCGCTGGTTGTGGGAGAAACTAAAACAGAACAGCTTGCTGAAATGATTCAGCATTTTAGCACGGACTTATCAACATTGATCGTAGTCAGCACCGATCTGAGTCATTTTCATGATTATCAAACCGCACAGCAAAAAGACGCTTTTACCGCAAGCGTAATCGAACTTCTGGATCCACAAAAACTTTCTCCGGAAGATGCATGTGGAGCATATCCCTTGAGTGGCGCTTTAGTGGCAGCTTTTCAAAATAAATGGAAGATTCACCGTCTCGGCCTTTGCAATTCCGGAGACACCGCTGGCGATTACGGACGTGTTGTCGGTTATGGAGCCTGGGCGATGACCGCCTGAATTCGGATTTACAAACTTACCGGCAGCCTTTTTGCTCCCCAGTTTCCGTGACTTTTTTCCAGCAAACCGGAACACGCAGTACCGCAGGAAATACAGCTACCTGAAGCATCCAGATTCCAGTCACTTAATTCAAACCAGTCCCTGCCGATTAACAACTCACCGCACTCATGACAGTACGTGCTTGATCCGGATTTGTCGTGAACATTTCCGAGGTAAACATAGTGGATTCCATTTCCCAGAGCAATTTCCCTGGCGCGGATTAAAGTTGAATGCGGCGTGTTTTCAATGTCACGCATTTTCCAGTCCGGATGAAATGCAGAAAAGTGCAGGGGAACATCTGGACCTAAATTCGAAAAAATCCATTCCGTCATTTCATTCAACTCTCTCGGAGAATCATTTTCTCCCGGAATGAGCAATGTGGTCAGTTCAAACCAAACTTCAGTTTCGTGTTTTAAATATAACAAAGTTTCTAAAACAGGCGCGAGTTTTCCTCCGCAAATCTTTTTGTAAAATTTTTCACTGAATGCTTTAAGGTCAACATTTGCCGCGTCCATGTTACGGAAAAATTCTTCGCGTGCATCCGGACGAATATAACCAGCGGTGACTGCCACCGTTTTTACATTAGTTTCCCGGCAGGCTTGCGCGATATCAACCGCGTATTCCAGAAAAATCACCGGATCATTGTAAGTAAAAGCGACGCTGCGGCAGTCGTGTGCTTTTGCTGCTTTGGCAATCATTTCCGGAGAAGCGGTTTCGGTGAGTCGGTCAAATTCACGCGACTTACTGATGTCCCAGTTTTGACAAAATTTACAGGTGAGATTACATCCAGCGGTGCCGAATGATAAAACCGGTGTGCCCGGCAGGAAATGATTCAGTGGTTTTTTTTCAATTGGATCAATGCAAAATCCGCTGGAACGTCCATAAGTCGTCAGCAGAATTTGCTCATCTTTGGCCTGACGTACAAAACAAAGTCCACGTTGCCCGTCATGCAATTTACACAAGCGCGGGCAAACGTCACACTGTATCCGTCCATCATTCAGTTTCGTCCAGTAGCGTCCGGGATGATCCATGCTTAACATAAAATTGATTTCTCTCTTTGTAAGCAATGACAAATTGTGGATAATTTACTTCTTAGGAGGCCATCAAACTTAAAAAAATCTTTCAGGAGTTGTTGTTATTTAAGGACTATAACAGCAACTTGAATTGAAAGATGCCAAAGCCAATAATCATCAATCCTGTAGAGATTCTAAGCCATTTTTTTTGCAGTTGTTTAATCAATGAATCAGAAAAATATCCAATGGTCATTAGAACAGGCAAAGTACCAATGCCAAAGCTGAGCATGATCAAAACGCCTTGTGAAATACTCTTTGCCGACATTGCTAAAAACAACGTGGAATAGACAAGCCCACATGGCAGCCAACCCCAGAGCAGGCCGGCAATCAGGGCTTGCCCAGTGGAACGTATGGGCACATATTTTTTTGCATAAGGTTCAATTATTTTCCAAAAAAATGAACCAACTTTTTCAATTTTGAGAATTGCGGAAATCCACCAGCCTGTCAGATAAAGTCCGAGAAAAATCATCACAGTAGCAGCAAGTAGAGTGAATATTTTTCGGAGCTCTATACCGAAACCATAATTTGCAGAAACAGCACCTAAACTGGCTGCCATTGCACCTGCAATGGAGTAACTGATAATTCTACCAGAATTGTAAGAAAGTAAATAAGGCAGGAATTTTTTGCGACGGTTCTCTGCTGAAACTCCCAGCGTCAATCCAGACATAATGCCGCCACACATTCCGGCACAGTGTGTTCCACCAAAAAGTCCAATTAAGAAAGTGGTTAAATAGAGCGACTCTGAAAACATCTGTTAATTATAAATTGAAAGCCTGCGACTGTTACTGAAGATGATCGCTCTTAAAAGTTGTAATGAAAATATAACTCTGAATATATCTCCTTCAAATCCTGACTGTCCTGTTGACTCCAAGAGAATTGCTGATCGTGATTTCTTCATCTGCTGATGTTAATAAATTAGAAAAAATATGATGCTAATAGCTGAAATAAAAAACAAATTGAAAGCACTTTTACATGATCCACTTTGAGTTTTTTATATCATGCTGATTATGCTTTAATTAACTCAAAAAGCCAAATAAATCTTAAATAATTAGGGAAAGACACATAAACACATTATTTTAATTTAAACCTTGACAAGCTTAAAAACAACCGATAGCTTGAGAAAAGTTTTGAAGAAAATAATTTCCATTTTGAAAATGGGTATTAGATTTCTTTTGTGAAGCGTCTGTTTCAGGTGCTTTTTTTTTGGGGTGGGGCTGGTAATCATATCGTGTTTTTTCACGATTAACAAAATTAATGAGGGATACAATATGCTTGATTTTTTATACACAAATGGTTGGGGCGCATTTGCGGTTATGCTTTTTTTTCAATTACCTTTTCTCTATTTTTTCATCAAGATTGTCTATCGTAAGGCTTACATAGATAAGGGTGCAAGTGAAACAGAGTCACAAAAATATCCAATGATGGAAGGAATCTGGATCACAACTGTGGTTGCACTGTTTGTTTTAGTAAATGTTCTTAGTGTTGTCTATATGCCACCGGTTACGACTGCTGCAATGATTAAGCAAGGTGGAAACTTTCAAGAAGTCGATGTTACCGCTCGTTCATGGTTTTACGAAATTAGCGAACGGGAGTATGAAGTAGGTCGTCCAGTGATATTTAATGCAAAAAGTATCGATACTGTCCACGGATTCGCCGTCTATCATCCTGACGGGAGGATTCTTTTTACGATGATGTTAGTACCAGGGATGGAAGAAGCATCAACTCTTGTTCACACTTTTACAGAAGCAGGTAATTATAAAGTTCGCTGCCTTGAATACTGCGGAATTGTACATCACGGTATGCAGGATGTACTGGTAGTTCGCTGATGCTCGATTAGGAAAAAAATGAATGAGCTTATTTCAGCTCTGCTTTAAATCAATGTAGATTATACCGTTTTAAACAGATTGAATTTATTATTTTAACACTTACAAATTGGGAGAAAATAATGTCTGCAGCTAGTGCTATAATACAAAAAACGCCGATATTCGGTAAAATGTTTAAAGTTGACACAAAGAATGGTCTTGAGGCTATCAACGCCTGGCCGGCTCTGATTGTAATGACTTCTTTTGTCTGGCTGGGTATAGCAGCTCTGCTTGGCTTGTTGATGCCGGTCATACAGTACTATGAGCTAAACACAAATTTATTTTACACATCACTAACTTTACACGGCGCGGCAATGGCCTTCCCTTTTGCCTTTCAATTGATGGTTGGAGTGAGCTTACACCGCGCAGGTGGCTGTCAGGGTAAAAAAGCAAATGGACCGCTTGTAGTGCTGTTCTATATCTTTATGAATATCGGAGCGCTTTTACTGACGCTGGCTGTCCTGGGCGGTTTCAAAGTTACCTATACTGTGATGTTCCCTCTTCCGGTTGTCGGTGTACAGACTGGACAGTGGTCGATGGAAATGCTGATTCTTGGTTTTAGTGGAATTGCGCTGGTTTTAATTTCGATGATATTCTTGTATCCGATTCAAGTCCTGCGGATGCTGTTCTTTTCTGAAAAGCATGAAAATCTAGTACTTTCTCCACGTACACTGAGGGACCCCGGGATGTTGGGAATGTTGATCGCAGTCCTGATCTTACTGATAACCGGCCTGCCTTTAATGTCAGTTGCTACACCAATACTGCTTGCTCTTTACGGGATACTGCCGATGAGCATGGTCACCTGGGCCGTAGAGCCGGTTGTTTTTCAGTTCGTGTTTTATATTTTCGCTCACAATCTGATGGAGGCAATGGCGATTATGATTGTCAGCGCAGTCTACGGCACACTTCCGCTTTACCTCGCAGATGGAACAAGAAAACTGTATAGCGATAAGCTGGCCAATGCGGCACTTTGGATCCTGTTGGTTACTTCTCTTACATCTTTCTTTCACCATTTCTACACCATGTTTCCCGCACTACCCTCAACGTTTTCCTACCATGGGAACATCATGAGCTGGGGTACAGGACTTGGTGGCGCGTTTACGATCTTCACTATTCTGGCAACCATTTGGAAACACGGAATACGGCCTGAACCAGGTATGATCATGATTCTTGCGGGTTTTGTGATCTATGTATTGGATGGAGTTACTGCCATGGTTGTAGCAAATGTTGCACTTTCTTTTCACTTACATGGAACTATGTGGACCGGCGGCCATGCCATGACCGTACTTCTTGCGATGAGTCTGATGTGGATGGGTGTACTTTATCACCATTACCCTGTAATCACAGGCCGCAGTCTTGACGATGACAGAGGTAAAAGTTCTACCAAGTATTACTTTTTCGGCGGTGTTGGCTTAATGTATGCCTTTATGGCAGGCGGTGCTTCCGGAATGCCGCGTAGAATTGCAAACTGGTCAGAAGGTGGATATATGTTCATCGGCATATTAATTTTAATTTTTGGTATAATGTTGTTTTATGGTATAATCCTTTTCCTTACAAATTTGAGTAAATCCAGAGAGTTAGCCACAGAGTAGTCAGTTTTCAGTACAAGTGAATGGGCAATATGAGCTGTGAATTATGCGGTTTAGCATCGCCCATTCCTCCAATTTTAACAAATGGTCATGAATTCTGCTGCCACGGTTGTAGCGCGGTTTTCAGTTCTTTTGGAAAGGGAATTCTTGACGTCAATAAGCCGGTTCCGGCTCCTAAACAAACCCCACCACAACTAACAGGCAGTGAAGCCTTTCTGAGGATTGAAGGGATGCACTGTTCTTCCTGTGAAATCCTGATTCAGCATAGTGCGGAAAAACTTGAAGGTATACTTTCTGTAACTACAAGTTATGCTACCTCAACAGCAAAGGTCATTTACGATCCGGAAATTATTGACAAATCCAAATTGCCGGAAGCATTGAGCCTTTCAGGTTACCGGGCTCACTTTCATGCTGACAAATTATCTGAAAATAATGAGGATCTGTCCCTGCTCTGGTTTGTTCTTTCGGTAGGACTTGCGGGCATGGTAATGATGCTCAATCTCGCCTTTTTCTATCCTGTTGATCTTGGTTTGGTTTCTTTAGAGGAATTGGAACCAGTCAGTTGGCTCGCGTTTAATGCAGTTCCAAAAGTTATGTTATTGCTTACCACTATCATAATTTTTCTTGTAGGATTCCCCATCCTGCGTGGTGCGTGGATAGGACTTCGTACAGGTATTCTGAACATGGATAATTTGTTGGCAATTGCTATTCTGGCGGCATATGGTTATAGCGTTGGACAAATCATGAGCGGAAAACTCAATCTCTATTTTGACGTATCCGCCGTGATAGTTGCTGTAGTGACTGTTGGACGTTATTTTGAAAGAGAGGCAAAAAAGAATGCCACCCGTGAATTGAGCAGTATTATTGAATCCTGGGCTCCGTCAACACGCGTCGTGAGAAATGGGGAAATATTAACTTTAACTCCTGATGAAATTCAATCTGGAGATCTGCTGATTATCCGAGAAAATGAACACATTCCTGTTGACGGCACAATCATTTCCGGAGAAGGAGCGGTTGACGAGTCGCTGATGACAGGTGAACCTTTCCCGGTTATCCGGAAAAACGGAGATGCTGTGCTTGGTGGAACCTTTATCATCGAAGGTAAGCTTGAGATAGAAGTGGGTCAAAAAGTAGAAAGCCAGATGAAAAATCTGTCCCGTATACTTTGGAGTGTGCAGAGTTCAACCCACGGTGCCTTGGGTATTGCTGACCGCATTGCCAGACTATTTGTTCCGTTGGTGCTTAGCATTGCAGTTGTGGTTACAGGATGGATGCTGTGGACTGGAGTTCAACCCAGCACTGCCCTTTTGGCCGGTTTGGCGACACTGATAGTTTCCTGCCCCTGTACTTTCGGCTTAGCTGTTCCGTTGACAACCGCAAACGCAATCAGCAGTGCTTTACGAAATGGAATCATTTTTTCCAGCGCCGATATTTTCGAAAAACCACCCAAGTTTGACACTGTAGCTGTTGATAAAACAGGAACTTTAACGACAGCTCAAATGGGTGTAGAAAGTGTTTTTGGTGATGATGAGCTAATTGAGTATGCGGCAGCGGTTGAAAGGTTTTCTTCTCATCCAATTGCAGAAGCTATTGCGAAACTGGATTCACATAGAACTGCTGATGATTTTATTGTTCACCCTGGAAAAGGCGCAGAAGCAACTGTGGATGGACGTAGAGTTGCGGTCGGCAGTAAGTCTTTATTTGCTCTACTGAACTGGAAAGTTGATGCTCATGTCGAGTTACCCCTCTCAAACCTCAACTGTGCGGAAGAGGTGATCTCTTATGTTGGCTGGGATGGTTTAATATACGGTGCAATTAAAACACGTGATCAACGACGACCGGAGTGGGAAGAATTTATTAATCGATTACGGCAAGACAAACATGTTGTTTTACTTAGCGGTGCAGAACATCAAAGTGGTTATGAAGATCAAGTAGATGAGTTATATGTAGGAGTCCCGCCGGAAGCCAAAGCCGCAGTCATTCGCCAGTTCAAATCAACAGGTACTGTGGTTATGATTGGCGACGGCAATAACGACGCTCCAGCTTTAGCGGAAGCAGATTTGGGCATTGCCTTTGGTGTACCAACTTCCTTAGCCGCAGAGGCCGCTGATGTGGTAATTCCAAGAGGGAGTCTGTCACGGGTTTTTATAGCATTTGATTTGATCGAAACAACCCGTAGACGAATACGTCAAAACATAGGTTGGACATTTTTGTATAATGCCGTAGCCATACCGCTGGCTCTCACAGGATTACTTACGCCATTGTTTGCCGCGCTTGCAATGGCAACCAGTAGTTTTCTGGTTGTCTGGAATTCCTCAAGAGAAATTGCCAGTCCTGTCCCGGATGCCATACCTGTTGATTCACTAAATAAAAAACCTGTCCGCTAAATCCCTCCTGAATGCTCTCCACCGTTATTGAAATGATAAAGTGTTGCCTGAATATTTAAAAAAAAATTGCAAAAAAATACACTTTTTTGCTAAAAATCACTTTTTTTTGAAAATAATTAAATTTTTATTGGACTGTTTTTTACCAAAAAAGTCTCGTTTTTTACCACCACTGGTAAAAACTGAAAAAATAAAAAATATAAAACCCCTAAATATCAATATTATAACGTTTTCTGTTATTGGTCTGATAGGTTTGCCAATTTATAATTATAACTGTATAACTATGAAATAATTAAGTAAATTCTTAAAACAAAAATATATTAATCTTTTGACCATAATAATAGTTGCAATGCGCTGAAAAAGGTATAGCTTAAGACAAACAGCAGTAGTAAATTATTGTCATTCCCGCGGAAGCGGGAATCCTTTATTTCAGATAATTACAATTTCCTAGATTTCCACTTTCGCGGGAATGACAATAATTTACGAAGTCACCACCGTTGATAAAGAAAATAGGTTTAGTGTACTACCAAGATACGGTAACTACGGAAAATCTACTCAGAGTTTCTGATTGCAGAAAAGAGTATTGATTTTCATATCTATCAGCTAAATATAAACGTTTATGAAAATTCAATTATACTTGGTGCTTATATTTTTGTTTGTTTTACCAAGTTTTTCATTTGCAAAATACAATACGTTTGAAGGAGGTGTGTTCACTTCCTCTTGGGGAATTGGTTTACAAGGGAGTTATTTATATTCAAATGAAATTTTATTCGGAGGAGATATAATCTCCGCTACACGCTCAATTAAATCTTCAGGAACTTATGTTTCAGTTGATGGTGAGATAACTGTCAAAACTTATGAAGGATTTGCAAGGTATTATTTTAGAGATATAGAATACACAGATGGTTTTTTTGGTCAAGGAGGATTTGCAATAAGAAGTTGGAAAATGAATGCAGATTATGTTGAAAATAGTACTGCTTCTAAAGTGGGTTCTATTAAAATGGAATGGAGTCCTTATGTATTGGTAACCGGCTTAGGTTGGCACAAAATATGGGATAATGGTGTAAGTTTTTCTTCATCGATGAATGGAGTATGGGGTGGAAAAATGAATGTTGATTATGAAGAAAATTTATACCAATTTGATAGCAACACTAAAACCGAATTAGAAGAATTAGATTATCCACTTAATTTTGTAATATACTTAGGTTATAGTTTTTAGGATAAAAATATGAAAAGTTACCACATAATTATTGTATTAATTATGTTAATCATTTCGGGATGTGGGAATGAAGTTTCTACTAGCACGAAGGACGAATCAGCAACAATAACTATGGCATATTTAGACGGAACATGGACAAGGGAGTGTGAACTTACAGATAAATCAAGCACATCTGCAAAAGTTGCAATAAATTTTTCTGGATCAAGTGACAATGCAACGAAAACAACTACTTTCTATACAGGTACAATCTGCTATAATACGAATTATATCCTAAGAGAAAAAATAAACAACATTACTATAGGTAGTAAAACCGCAACTGCCGCAAACTTGATTATAACTAAATATACAGCAGTAACTTTAGACATTACAATAGAACCAAAATCCACAGCATTAGCAACTTCTTTAAATGATGCTTCTTTTTGTGGATTGACAAGTTGGAGTTCAGGATCAGAGACATCAATTGCTGGAAAAACTTGTTCGTCTACTACATATAGTTCAGTAAACGATGGATTTAGAGACCTTGTTCAAATGAATTCAGAAAGGACATACATAAGAACTGGAAATACATCAGAATTAGGTAGTGATGGGTATCCATCTACTGTCTATTACAATAAATATTTTAAATAGATTTAATATTCAAAACTGAGAACTGTCTAGCTTTATTGAGAAAAGCGAGGTGTCTTTTTAATTTTGGGAAGTTATGCAATTTGTGTTAGACTGTTTCAACTACTTTATACAAAAATTGAGGATAAAATGAGAACAACTCTAGAAATTCCAGACACTTTGATTAAGGAAGCTATGATCGCCACTCAGATCAAAACTAAAAATAAGGTTGTCAAGTTGGCGCTTGAAGAGTTGATAAAAAAGGCAAAAATCTCTGAGTT
>Ga0209044_1001737_pt1 | contig 12904 bp, 8 predicted proteins | sample SaaInlV_130m_DNA_FD_184655 | JGI IMG/M metagenome (GOLD analysis project Ga0209044, IMG submission 184655) | Marine microbial communities from expanding oxygen minimum zones in the Saanich Inlet - SI037_S4LV_130m_DNA (SPAdes) (version 2) | ecosystem: Environmental > Aquatic > Marine > Intertidal... | reverse complement strand
CGATCCGACTTTTGGTCAGGATAGGGTGGATGCTACCCACATCAAATTGACTGAAGGAACTAGCGAGGGTCTTTTTCGCCTGATGGAGTTTGTCGGCAAGGTAGAAATTGATTGGTCCAAACCTTGACGCCTTGCCGGTTGCTGAAAAACTCATTGAACCTTCTTCCTTAATCCCTGAGACTCCTTTTCTCTTTAAAAAACAATATCAAAATACTGTATTTTTTGTTTTTTTCATCTGTAGAGGTATTGATTTTTGTTTTTTATTCGCCTATATTTGGAGTGGTAAGAGAGGGGGAAACCGTTATGTTTTACGGCCTTGAAAGAAAGTTTTTCAGGGGCTCTAGAATTTCGTTGACAACCCCCTGGCAACCCCATATGTTGTATGTGATTTTGTTGGTGGTACAAAATATAGACATTTTCTAGTTAGAGCCACTCGGAAATTTTAGAGGGAAAAGGCCAGTTTGATGCGGGGTTTGTCCTTGAAACTTTTGGCTTTTATCTGATTGAAACTATTTTTTTAGCGAGGCAAAGCGTTACTATGCGAATCGACCGGGTATTTACAAAAGATCATCAGGACCCATATGAGGGGATTCGCTTTGTCGAGCGGGATTCTAAGATCACCAATGCTAACGGTTCTTTGGTTGCTGAAATCAAGAACGTTTTAGTGCCTGACACTTGGTCGCAGGTGGCGGTTGATATTATGGCGCAGAAATACTTCCGTAAGGCGGGAGTTCCAGCCCGGTTGAAAAAGAAATTTGAGCCTGGATTACCTGAATGGCTTTGTCCTTCGGTTCCTGATGAGGAAGGCTTGAACCAGCTTCCTGAATCGGCACAGTTCTCCCGCGAAACCACGTCTCAGGAAGTTTTTCATCGTTTGGTCGGGTGTTGGACATATTGGGGCTGGAAAAACAATTGTTTCAGCAGTGAAAAAGACGCGCGTAATTATTATGACGAGATGCGTTATATGCTGGCCCGACAATTAGCCGCGCCAAATTCTCCGCAGTGGTTCAACACCGGTTTGAATTGGGCCTATGGTCTGGAAGGGCCTGCCCAAGGGCATTATTATTATGACCCGGAAGCCGAAGGACTACAAAAATCCAAAAATTCTTATGAAAGGCCGCAACCGCATGCCTGTTTCATTCTTTCAGTTGAAGATGATCTGGTAGGTGAGGGCGGGATAATGGATCTTTGGCGACAGGAAGCTAGATTGTTCAAGTTTGGGTCTGGAACTGGTAGTAACTTCTCTAATCTTCGTGGCAATGGCGAGTCTCTTTCTGGTGGAGGAAAATCTTCCGGACTAATGAGTTTTCTAAAGATTGGAGACCGTGCGGCTGGAGCGATCAAATCGGGTGGAACCACCCGGCGTGCCGCAAAGATGGTTACCCTCGACATGGACCATCCCGATATTGAAGAATTCGTTGAATGGAAGGTTAAAGAAGAGCGCAAGGTTGCCGCGTTGGCGGCGGGAAGTAAGATGACCCGCAAGTGCCTGAAAGAAATCATTCAGGCATGTTGGTCCAAGGAAGAGGGGGAAGAAACCCGGTTTGACGTCCAGAAAAATAAAGCCTTGAAAAAATCCATTCGCAAAGCATTGGATTGCTTTATTCCTGAAAATTATATTTATCGTGTCATCCAACTAGCTCGACAAGGGGTGAAGGATATTGAGTTTGAAGAATATGACACCAGTTGGACTTCGGAAGGCTACCTGACTGTTTCAGGTCAGAACTCCAACAACTCGGTTCGGCTCACCAATGAGTTCCTGCGTGCTGTGGAATGCGATGGCGACTGGAACCTGATCCGCCGGACGGATGGAGATGTCGCCAAGACTTTGCAGGCCAAAGATTTGTGGGAAAAGGTCAACTATTCTGCATGGTCCAGTGCTGATCCCGGACTGCAATTTCATACGACGATTAACGAGTGGCATACCTGCCCGGAAGATGGCCCAATCCGAGCTTCCAATCCCTGCTCTGAATACATGTTTCTGGATGATACCGCTTGCAACTTGGCGTCCATAAACCTGATGCGTTTTTACAATGAAGAAAAGGGTGTTTTTGAAATTGAAAACTACCGGCATGCCTGCCGCTTGTGGACCCTTACTTTGGAAATTTCGGTGATGATGGCGCAATTTCCCAACAAGGCCATCGCCAAAAAGAGTTTTGAATTTCGTACCCTGGGTCTTGGTTATGCCAATCTGGGAGCTATGCTCATGGTAATGGGGATCCCTTATGATTCAGAAAATGGTCGCGCCATTGCAGGTGCAATTTCTGCCATGACCACTGGAGCCGCTTATGCCATGTCTGCCGAAATGGCTGGAGAACTTGGAACTTTTACGAATTATGAGAAAAACCGCAGTTCTATGTTACGAGTTTTGAAAAATCACTGGCGTGCGGCGCATAACGTGGAAGTTCATGAATATGACGGTCTCACCATTTTTCCACAAGGCATCCCTGCAGAACATTGTCCTTCTTATCTCCTCGATGCAGCACAGAAGGAATGGGCAGATGCGTTGGCTCTGGGAGAGCGGAATGGATTTCGTAATGCTCAGACCACCTGCATAGCGCCAACGGGCACGATTGGGTTACTGATGGATTGCGATACTACAGGTATCGAACCCGACTACGCGCTTATTAAATATAAGAAATTAGCAGGGGGTGGTTATTTCAAAATTATTAACCAGTCTGTTCCGGGCGCACTCCGTAAGTTGGGCTATAAGCCGGATGAGATCAAAGATATTGTTGACTATTGTGTAGGCAAGGGAAGTCTGGAATCCGCTCCTTACATCAACCGAAATTCTTTACGTGCAAAAGGCTTTACTGATGAAGTGCTCGATAATGTCCAGCTTGAATTGCCAACGGTTTTCGATATTAGTTTTGCGTTCAATCAATTCGTGCTGGGGGAAAGGTTTTGTAAGGATGTCCTAAAATTGACCGATGAGCAGCTGACGGCTATTGACTTCAACCTGCTGAGCCATCTGGGCTTTACTGAAGAGGAAATTCAATTAGCCAATGACAGCATTTGCGGCAGAATGACCATTGAAAATGCACCTCACCTTAAAGAGCGTCATTATCCTGTTTTTGATTGTGCCAACCAGTGCGGAAAGTACGGAAAACGGTTCATCCGCCCAGAGGCGCATATCCGTATGATGGCCGCGGCCCAACCTTTTCTTTCAGGTGCGATTTCCAAAACCATCAATATGCCCAACGATGCCAGCATTGCTGATGTTGAACGAGCCCATGTGTTGAGCTGGAAATTGATGTTGAAGGGGACTGCCATTTATCGTGATGGTTCTAAACTGAGCCAGCCATTAAATAGTGTGGCGGTTGACAGTTTTAATGAATTGAAAACGGAAGAAGAAACCCCGGTCATGCAGACGGCGAAAAAGATCGTTGAAGTGGTTCGTGAGCATAAGCGCAAAGCCTTACCGCACAGGAGAAAAGGGTATACCCAAAAAGCTTCGATCGGTGGGCACAAAGTCTATCTTAGAACGGGTGAATATGAAGATGGGACTCTGGGCGAAATTTTCATCGACATGCACAAGGAAGGCGCGGCTTACCGTAGTTTAATGAACTGCTTCGCCATTGCTATTTCCCTTGGGCTGCAACATGGAGTTCCGTTGGAAGAGTTTGCCGATGCATTTGTGTTCACCCGGTTTGAACCGAACGGCATCGTCACGGGTAACAAGGCGATCACCATGTCTACTTCAACCATCGACTATATTTTTCGGGAACTGGCTATCTCTTATCTTGACAGGACCGATCTGGCCCAAGTGACCCCGGATGATTTGCGGGCCGACTCTATAGGCAAAAAAAATCAACAGTCCAGCGATGATGATGTAGGGTCGGATTCCAGTAATCCGTCCTCGTTTGTGCCAGGTACTGCCACGAAAACCGAACCCAAGGTAGTGGAAATTGTTAGGGCACCTTCCAACGGTAATGGTAACGGTGCACCTAATGGTCAAAAAAATTCTACCGAGACCCAGGGAGTCGCGACTTCTACAGTAGTGATCGCTAAGCTGAAAGGTTATGAAGGCGATGCCTGCCAGGAATGCGGAAGTTTGACATTGGTTAGAAATGGAACTTGTTTGAAGTGCATGACCTGTGGGGCAACGTCGGGTTGCTCCTGATTCAGCAGCACCTCCCACCTGAATAAATTATTTGCAGGGGTTCAGCCAGCGATTTCTTCGCTGGCTTCTCTGCATTTGTAGACTCTTTTATTTATTCAGAGATTTTGCGCAACGAAACCCAAATGTAGGGTTTTCCATTTTAAGATCGACATGGTTACGAAATGATATGCGCGCTTGTTCCTTATCACTGGTCCACCCCCCTCCCTTGACAATTCGGGTTTTAGGTTGAAGTCTTTCGGATTTTTTTGTGTCTACCCATTCCCAAACGTTCCCAGCCATATCCATCACTCCGCTAGCACTGGCACCAGATTTAAAATATCCTACGGGCGCAGAAAACAGGTGGCCATCTTTTTCCCCAAATAAATTGGCACGAGAAGGTTGGAATACATCTCCCCAAGGATAAGGAAAGTTAGTAACACCTCGTGCGGCGGCTTCCCATTCTTCTTCCTGAGGCAGGCGTTTGCCCGCCCATCGGCAATACTTACTGGCTTGAATCCAATTGATGCCCATTGCCGGGCAGTCAGGGCAATCTTTTCCGCCTGTGAAAGGTTTTTCATTATACCTGGGCTGATATTTGCGAAATTGAGCGACAGTGATTTCTGTTCGGTCAATATAAAATGCTGCCAAATTGATAAATTCTGACGAGGAGGTTTTTTCGTTCTGGGCTAGGGTTTTCCCACCTGAAAAATATTTACCGGCATTGATCAGGATCATTAAAGTCTGGTCATGTTTATTTAAAATGGTCGGAAGCAGTGATGACCTTATTGAACCGCGCATAACTGGATTCTGGTCCAGAAGGGTGGTTTTTGGTTTTGAGGGTTTTGAGCTGCGCTTTTGTGCTTGTTGGTCAACCGGGTAGGCGTTTCGGTGTCGCTTGCGATGTTTTTGGCTGGCAGGGGCACAGGCACTGACCCAGGCGAATAGGAGAATAAAAAATATTAATGGCCTCAAGGCTTTTCCTTGTTCAAGATGGAATCCATTTTCTTTTTGAGTCGGCGGTACTTTTCAAAACTTTTTTCCGCGTCCTCTTTTTTACCCATGAGTTCATAGGTATAACCCAGACTGTACCAGGTGTTAAAGTGGGTAGGGTCTAACTGGATAGCTGACTTGAAAGCTTTCTCTGCCTCATTGTATTTTTTTTCAAGGTTATAGATTCCTCCCAACCCATAATGCCCATCAATGTTTTTAGGATCTTTTTCAATGGCTTTTAAAAAGGATGTTTTTGCACTGTTATACTGTCCATCTTTGGAATGTTCGATTCCTTCCTGAACATATTCAGCGCTACTCATATCTGCACATTGGGTTAAAATCATACCTGCAAGGATAAGAGTAAATAATTTAAGTAACAGTTGGTTCATAGCAGGGGTCAAGTTGATCAAAATCAGAAATGGTGGAAAAATGCAAAGCGTTATAAATCTCATTCATATAATACCAATGTTTCTCCTCTCTGATAGAAAAAAGCTTCATGTCTCTATTTGACTGGAGCGTTACCTTCTTGTTAGCGGGCCTCATGGTGGCGGGTGGGGGCGTCGTTTTTTACTGGAAGGAGTGCCAGGGGCTAATTCGCCTTTGGTTGTCGCTGGACGCCAAACCCTTCGAGCGCAGAAGACGAGAGAATATTTCTCCCCAGGAGAGTCAGGCAATAAATTTGGTGCTGGAAACATGCTCCCATCACCGTCGAAAGATATTATCGGGTAAAGAGGACTTGCGGTTTTTCCCAGATACTTTACGCCTGATCTCCCAGATTGCCACCCTATATTATCCCAATGAGAAGAGGCCGATAGAAAAAGCCCGGATTGGAAATGTATTAGACGCTTTTCTGGAAATGAACCGAAGACTTTTGGCCATTCTGGAACTTCCCGGCTTAGAAAGGCTGACTCAATTTCGTTTGCGTAATATGGTCCTCGACCCTGTAGTGAAAAAAAAGAATAAGGGTATGCCAATTGTTCCAGAAACTTTGATGCGCCAAATCCGGTTAGTGGTCCTGCGGGGGCTATGGATTCGTTGGACCTTGTTGGTTGGAGAAGCCGCGATAAAAGTTTATGAAGAGCACCGGGACGATGTTATCCCCGAGCCAGAAAGTTTGCTGGACGAAATGGATCAATTGCAAGACGATGCAGATTTCTCTCTGCCGGATGAGGTTCGTGAAATTGTGGATGTCTCGAGAAAAAAAATATTATTTTCGCTTAAGCCCCTGCCGTGGTTGGAAGCGAAGTCATTGTATATCTCGTTGGCAGAAAACATTGCCCGAGTCGGACATCCAGAATCCTCTGCACCTTTATATGAAGTCCGCATTTATGATCTATTAAGAAGCGCTGCGGGCTATTTGGAGTGGGCCGGGCAACTAAGCCAAAAACCTGTGCTGAATAAAATGCTGGGACTCAGGTTAAGCCATTTAACCGGAGCGCGAGAAGTGACAATTCCTTTTACCGACAATAAACTTTTTGATTGGGCAAAAAAGTATCAAGTCGGACGGGCGGCGAAATGGTCGAAAACAATTTTAAAGACTTTGCAGAAAAAGCAACCCGGAATTTTATTTCGTGATGTAGTAATGGGGGTCGTCATGGAAGGCGGTAAACGCTGGTTGATCCTGATTCTCCATGACAAAATAGCCAATGAGACAAGCAAGCTGTACAAGGTTTCACCAGATTGCTAGGTGATACCCCTCATTTATTTACAATTCACGGGTCACTCAATTTTTGAATTATTGGAGTTTAGGTGGATTTGCGGCAAAAAACCTATCTATTCTTTCTAGAAATTTAGGTACATCAATGGGCTTGGTGATGTAATCTTTGAATCCCATATCTAATGTTTTTTTTATGTCTACTTCCATGGCGTCAGCCGTCAAAGCAAAAACAGGAATATTTTTGACCGCATCAATATTTTGTAATTTTTTTAAAGCCTCTCTACCATCCATTCCGGGCAAGTTAATATCCATCAAGATTAAATCAGGAATATGATCTTGCGCTTTTTTAATGCCATCCGGAGCATTGAACGCTGACAATAATTCTATATAAGGTCTGTTATTTAAAATTTGACTCAGTAACTCCACGTTTGCTGGAATATCTTCAATATAAAGAACCTTCTTTTTATCATTCTCTGCCAAAGAAGGCTGGATTGAGTCTGATCCTTTCTCAATCTGAATGGGCGAAGGTGTTTCATTGGAACTTGGCACATCAATATAAAAAAAGCTGCCTTCTCCTGGAGTACTTTCAAAACCAATGGACCCATCCATCAATTCGATAATTTGTTTTGATATTGTCAGCCCAATGCCGGTACCTTCGATAAGCTCCATATTTAAATCAAAACGCTCAAAGGGTATAAAAAGTTTATCTTTTTTGTCACTGGGAATCCCATGGCCTGTATCTTTGATCCCTAACCGGATCTTGCCGTTCTCCTGTTTTTCATAAGACACCACAACCGAACCATTGGGGTTATTGTATTTGATAGCATTTGAAAGCAAGTTCAGAACAACTTGTTTGTATCGAAGCGGATCCCCTTTAATGTAATAGGTTTCTTCCGGGATTTTTTTATATTCAAGGGATATATTGTTTTCATGGGCCAAGGGTTTGGAAATCGAAATAGCTTCATCCACAAGAAGAGATAAATCTATAGTTTCAATAGATAATTCTAAATTCCCCGATTCAATTGTAGAAAGATCGAGCACTTCGTTGATGAGTTCTAACAGGTGGCCTCCAGCCAATAAAACCTGGCTGAGGTTGTCTTTTTGTCGAACAGTAGGGGGAGATTTGCTATCCATTTGGAGTAATTGAGTAAACCCTAAAATAGCGTTCATGGGCGTGCGTAACTCATGGCTCATGCGAGACAAAAACTCGGATTTGGCTAGATTGGCCTTTTCCGCCTCCTGTTTGGAACGGGCAAGCTCAACCGTTCTTTCTTCTACTTTTATCTCAAGAGTATCTTTTTGTTTTTTTATGACTTCTTGTGCTTCCAGGAAGCCTTGGGAAAGCCTGCTAAATATATTTGAAAGTACGCCGATCTCATCTTTAGAATAATTTTCCAGGGTTCTGTTCTTTAGTTTTTTAAAATCCCCATTGGTTATTTGAGTGTCGACATCTTGTATTGTGTTGGTGATTTTTGAGATTGGCCTTACAAGAAAATAACTCATGATGAGATATCCTATTCCTGTCAAAAGAAAAATGAGTATTCCTAATTTTAGGATAAGAGAATCTACCAAACTAGTGGCTACGGAGGTGGCTTCGGATAGTGGTATGACTACAGCAAGCTTCCAGTATGATTGGGGGACATGGAACAAAAATATCAACGCTTTTTCATTGAGTAAAAAGTCATTTTCGATTTCAAAGGAGTCGAATAATTTGGAAGCCCGGGTCCTTTCCTTTAGGGGATCCGTGAGGACAGCTGAAATGAATTCAGCTTCTTCCCGGTTAATCTGATAGCTGTCGGCATCAATTGTTGCAGCCCGCTCGTTGTTGAGATTGGAATCATTTTTTGCCTTTTGCAATATGAATTGATTCATTTTCGTTATTGCATCGCTTATTGGTTTAAACAAAGGCTGCTTCACTGCAAAATCATTCGCGGTCATAAAGTTTTCAGATTTATTTCCATTTGCATCTGTTGAAAAAACTTTAGCCCCTGTTCCTGCGGCAGGAAACCCAATAAACTTTCCGTTTCGATCAAAAAGAACTGTATATCCTCCGGTTTTTTTCTGCCATTCCTTCATGGAGTCTTTAATTCCTTCAAGCTTGAGATCGACGGTGACAGCACCTGTAAAGTTTCCCCCTTCATAAGTTCCAACAGTACAAGTTACCATCGGTTGAAATGAATACGGATCCATATAGGATTTACTCCAGAAGCACTGTCCCGGCGCGGAATGACGAACTACCACATACCATTCTTCATTATGATATCCTTTGCCGGTGGGATCGTTATAGTCATCGTAATATTTGAATGAGCCATCTCTTTCCCGGCCCCAGAAAAAACTATTTCTTTCCACGCCCTCTTTAAATTTATAGGCTTCAGGCCAAATCCCGCCACCGGCCACTTTGAGGTCTCCATCAAAATTAAATAAGCTGGGGAAAATTTCGTGGTAAGCAGTCTCATCTTTTGGAAGCTTTTCTGTAACCGCGGCGATACCTCGTACGAGAGAGGCAATCTCTTTGGAGCGTCCCATCAAGCTTCCAATTACATTATTTCCGGTTTCTTCAATGAGTTTTGACGATTCTTCAAGAACCTTTTCCTTTCCAGTCGTATTAACGACCCAAAGCGCACCAACGAGCAGGCCCAAGGCCATGACTATCAGGGCAATTGTTCCTTTTAAACTCAGACTATGAAACCAAGGTATGTTTCTGTAAGGCATTACTTAAGATGGGTCAAATTAAAATTATATTCATGAAAACTACCTCCAATAGGAAGGTATTATTATAAGCCTGTTTCCGGTAGTGGGAAAAAGAAGGAGCAGTTTGAACTGACAGAAAGCATTTAGCAATTGGAAAATTAACATTATCCTTGAAGCAAGTACGAGATTCTCACCCCACTGGCGTAGACATCCGCCCAATGCGAAGATTTTTTTTGGTCGGGAGTGAGAAGATCATGATAAGTGCAGGGGCGAGTTTGATATTCGCTCCAATCGATTTGAGTAAACTGCATGCCTAACGATTGGAACCAGACTTCTAATAGCGTTGAGGTGGGCAGGGTGATGAGGCTGAGGTCTTTGTCTTTGTGGGAGAAAGAATGGGGCAGGCGGTAGTCCTTTTTGTCTGGCTGGGTCAGGGCGGTGAGCATCATTGGCAGTTTAAGATTTTCTTCATTTATAGACTGGTAAACCTGCGGCGCGTCTTTCCCTTGAATAGCGGCATAGGCAGCGGTGAACGTATCGATCAGGATCGCTTCTTTCGCGACTCTCTGCATAAGTTTTAACAATCTATAGGGTTCGACCATATAATAAAGCGTGCCGAGGCAGAGCACGGTATCAAAACTCCCTTCTTCTAAACTCTCCAAATATCTAAAAGCATCGTCCACCTGTAGGTCGTAACGGGACTCAGGAACCTTTGCCTGTTTAAATAGCTCTTTACCTCGCTCGATCGTTTTTTCTTCTGTATCGATTCCCTGAACAAACTCAGCCCCCAGTTCGAGAGCAGAATACGCAAACGTTCCCATATGCGAGCCGATATCAAGAATTCTTTTGCCGTGAACACAATCTTGGTTACGAGTTAGTAAATTATTGATCCTGGCATTGAGGCATTCAAAGCTATATGGAATAGCCCAACGGGTATGCCGGGTTTCGGTTGTCAAAAATTGAGAATCTTCGGAAATCACAATAGGAATTTTTTTCATGGACGCAATCAGCCTTTTATAAAAAAAATTAGAGGTACCCGTCTTTTTAATTGAAGCTTCAGACCATGTAAAGCATGAAATTTAAAAGGCTTGAGTGATATAAAAATCAGGGAGTATTGAGGAATTATAAGCTATTGATTTTATTGGTCTAATCTGTTTTAATGGCTTATGTTGTTGAAAGTTATGGCTTTAAATTGATGGTAAAAGTTCGAAAAGTGGTTGGGCAAGGCCTGAACTTTGTAACCTATTGAAATTATTGATACTAATTACTTGTAACCCAATTGTAATGCTTTCGCCCTTGTTTTGTCGCAGACTTCACCCGATAATATTATATTCCCTGTTAAACAGAAACCGAGGATAGTCATGTCTTCTGTTGTCCAGATTTTGAGTCCTCAAGCTGAGGAATTGCATGCGAGACGCCGTGAAATGGCAGATCTCCGGCGCAAGCTTGCCGACAAGGAACTTGAGCTTTCTACAGGAAAAGCGGCACTGAATATATTTGAGCGACGCTATCAGAGCGTTGTCGGTCCGATGTATGCGGAACTGGATGGAGTCAAGGCACAGATTTTGAGCCTGGCTTCCAAGTTTTACCCTAAGGCGGAAAACTTCCGGGAAGAAGCAAAATCAGCCCGTGAACAAGCCAATGAGTTCCAGCAAGAAAACCAAGAAAAAAACCCAGAAAAAATTAAACAGGAATTCAACCCTCCTGAAATTTTAAAAAAACTTTTTCGCCGGGTAGCAAAAAAAATCCATCCTGACCTGGCGTCTTCCACAAACGAACGCGAACGCAGGCATGACCTGATGTCAAAGCTCAACCAGGCTTACGATCGTCTGGATGAGGAGGCTATACGCTTAATCCTGATTGAATGGGAAGCGGAAGAGCCTTTGTCGGACACCTTTGAACTGGGGGAACAGTTGGTCCGGGTGATGAATCAGATTTCCCAGGTGCGCAAACGCATGAATGAGATTTCAGATGAGTTGGAGGATTTATCGCTCACGGAAATGTTCCAGCTAAAACAAAATATCGAGTCTGCTGAACGGGAAGGTCATGATCTTCTTCAGGAAATCGCTGATGATATCGAAGCGAAAATTAAAAAAGCTAAAACCCAGATTCGGGATTTAGCCTATGACTTTATTGAATAGCTTATCTTATGAATAAACCTCAAAATTATTCTACTTATGCTGTAGAAAAATCTGAAGGTGAAGCTCCGCATATCCTGCCTAAGAACCATAAGGATACTGCCAGAGAGTTACCGGAAATCTATTACAAAAACAGCAAGGGTTCTGTTGAACGGGTGGACCGGCAAAACTTGGAGCATTGGTCGCGGGAAGCGCAGTTAGGAAATTCGCAGGCCCAATACAATCTCGGAGTGGCGCATTTTAAAGGAGTGGGAATTTCTCCGGACCATGAGGAGGCATTCAAATGGTTTGCGAAGGCCGCAGAAAAAGGTTCTGCCGCGGGTCAGGGTTTTCTGGGAGTGATGTACGAAAACGGGTTGGGAGTGGCTCAGGATTATGAAAAGAGTCTGCACTGGTACCGAAAAGCGGCGGAACAGGAGGACAGTACAGCACAATTCAACCTGGCAAGAATGTGTTATCAGGGAAATGGTGCTTCCAGAGCTCCAGCGGAAGCCGCAAAATGGTTCGAAAAAGCGGCGGAAAAAAATAACGACACGGCCCAGAATATGTTGGGTGTGATTTATGAAAATGGCGATGGGGTTTCTCAGGATTACTCTCAGGCTGAATCCTGGTATCGAAAAGCGGCACTGAATGGTAATGAGGCGGGGCTTTATAATCTGGGCGATCTTTATGAACGTGGAAGGGGAGTGGTGAAAGACCCTGACCAGGCTGCTCGATGGTTCCGGAAATCTGCTTTAAGTGGATTTGATCTCGCCCAATTTAAATTGGGGACTCTTTATTATTGTGGTGACGGGGTTGCTCAGGCTCCCAAAAAAGCTCTGCATTGGTTTTGCAATGCTGCAGAGCAGGGCCATCCTCATGCGAAGCATTTTCTGGAAACCACCTCTCCAGATTTCGAACCTACCGCTGAAGATCTTTATAAAAAAGGCCAGTACTTTTTTGAGCAGAAGGAATATGAAGAAGCCTACCTGTGGTTGAACAGATCTGCAAACCAGGACTATGCCTTGGCGCAAAATTCTCTGGGTTTGCTTTACGATTATGGTAAGGGCTGCGAGAGAAACCCACTTTTAGCACTAGAGTGGTATCAGCAAGCGGGAGACCATGGACAAGCATTATTCAATCTGGGGATGCTATATTTCCTGGGTGACGGGATTGAACCGGATGAACAAAAAGCGTTCTCTTGTTTTGAACGCTCAGCAAATGAGAATGAAACCCGTGCTCAGGTTTTTCTGGGAATCCTTTATGAGAAGGGTCGGGGAATTACGGAGGATCTATCGCGGGCGGTGAGTTGTTATCGCAAGGCGGCCTGGCAGGGGGATTCTTTTG
>Ga0209044_1001719_pt1 | contig 12993 bp, 7 predicted proteins | sample SaaInlV_130m_DNA_FD_184655 | JGI IMG/M metagenome (GOLD analysis project Ga0209044, IMG submission 184655) | Marine microbial communities from expanding oxygen minimum zones in the Saanich Inlet - SI037_S4LV_130m_DNA (SPAdes) (version 2) | ecosystem: Environmental > Aquatic > Marine > Intertidal... | reverse complement strand
CACCGCTGATTGAGCAATACGAAGGCATAGACCTTCTGCTGACTTATGAACCGGAAGGACGGCACAAAGGCTGGTCTGGAATTATGCGTCTCAGTCATGAACTTCAGGAATTAAAATTTGACGCAGCCCTGCTTTTTTATCCTCGTGCGGAATTAGCGTTTCCACTTTTCAAAGCCAAAATTCCCTTGCGCATCGGGACGGCTTACCGCTGGTATTCATTCCTGCTGACTCAACGTATTTTTGAACACCGCAAGGAATGCCTGAAGCATGAAGCAGAATATAATCTGTCACTGCTTAGCTCACTGTTGCCCGGAGAAAATCCGTTACCGCAAGCTGAATTTAAAAAGTGGATTCCGGAACCGTGGTGGGACAATTTTCGAGCAGAGCTAAATTCTGCTGAATATGTCATCGTGCATCCCGGCAGCGGTGCTTCCGCCCCTAATTTGAACAAAGAACAGTACCGACTTATTATCCGGCTGTTGCTCGAAAAAACCGCTTGGACAGTTTTGTTGACCGGAACTTCTGCAGAAGAAAATTTGGTACATGAGATTGCTGCGGATTTCCCACAGGAGCGTGTAAAAGAAATAGTGGGTCGTTTTTCACTCGCGGAATTTTTTTCTGTAATCCGTAATTCTTCTTTACTGATCACCAGCAGCACCGGTCCGTTGCACCTTGCAAACGCGGCGGGAACACCGCTGCTGGGTTTTTTCTGTCCGGTAAAACCTCACACTCCAAAGCGTTGGGGACCGTACGATCAGCAGAAATGGGTTGTTACTCCTAAACTGGACAGTCCGGAAATTTGTGAATTTAAAAATTGTCCACACGGCGGATGTCTGCAGCTACTTTCGGATTCCGAAATTAGCACAGAATTGTGCGAGAAAAGATTAAAGGATTTAATATAAAAAACCACCAACCAAAAACTAAACATGAATAAATCATCTTCTTGGGAAAATTTTCAACAGCATTACCTCGAGCTACCGGAACTCGGCATCTCACTTGACACAGCACTGATGAATGCTCCGGATGTGCTGCCGAATTCTACGGAAATACTTTTCCAGCATGCTTTCCAACAAATGCAGGAACTGGAAGAAGGCGCCATCGCAAATCCAGATGAAAACCGCATGGTTGGACATTATTGGTTGCGCAACCCGGAACTTGCTCCCTCGCCGGAAATTCAAAATCTGATCAGTTCCACACTGAAAAATATTCAGCAGTTTGCACTGGAAATTCAGCAGAATAAACTCATCCCTCAAAAAGCTGATTCTTTCCGGAATGTGTTGCTACTCGGAATTGGCGGGTCTGCACTTGGTCCGCAATTCGTACAAAATTCGCTCGCTTCAAAGGCAGATCGAATGCAATTTTATTTTCTCGATAACACTGATCCGGACGGAATTGATCAAGTAATGTCCTCAATCGGAGATGAATTAAATTCTACTCTGACCCTCGTTATTTCAAAATCCGGAGGAACAAAAGAAACTCGGAATGCAATGTTGGAGGTGCGCCACGTCTACGAAAATTCCGGACTAGATTTCAGCAAACACGCAGTTGCAGTCACAGGGGAAAAAAGTCAGCTTGACCAACTTGCAGAAAGAGAAAACTGGCTACGTCGTTTTCCAATGTGGGACTGGGTAGGTGGTCGAACATCAGTTCTTTCTGCGGTTGGACTGCTGCCTGCAGCTTTACAGGGTCTGGAGATTCTGGAAATTCTCAACGGAGCAAAAGTCATGGATGAGCTGACACGCCGTAAGGATGTACGCAAAAATCCTGCTGCAATGCTGGCCTGGATGTGGCATCATGCCGGTGCGGGACGAGGTGAAAAAGCGATGGTGATGTTGCCCTACAAAGACAGACTGCTACTCTTCAGCCGTTACCTACAGCAATTGGTGATGGAATCTTTAGGCAAGGAAAAAGATTTGGCGGGAAAAACCGTTCACCAGGGACTAAGCGTTTACGGTAACAAAGGTTCAACCGATCAACATGCATTTGTCCAGCAACTGCGTGAAGGACCCGCTGATTTTTTCGTAACTTTCATTGAGGTGCTTAAAGAGCGGAAAAAAGCCGGTATCGAAGTTGAACCAGGAATCACTTCCGGAGATTTTCTCCAGGGTTTTATGCTTGGAACGAGTGCGGCGCTTTTTCAAAATGGACGTCCGTCACTCACCATCACGCTGGAGGAAATTAACCCGCAAAGCCTCGGTGCTTTGATTGCGCTTTTTGAAAGAGCAGTCGGTTTGTATGCATCGCTGATCGGCATCAATGCCTATCATCAACCCGGTGTAGAAGCAGGAAAACGTGCGGCCGGAGATGTGATTGAACTTTCATTAAAAATCCAATTCCAGCTCAAGTCTCATCCGGAGCAACAGTTTTCAGCCGCTTCACTCGCAGATATTTTTGCAGACACGTCACAAACCGTGACCATTTTCAAATTGCTCGAACACCTGGCAGCAAACGGTCGTGTGCATAAATTTTCCTCAGACACACCATTTGCTGCGGAATTTAAAGCAAACTCTTAGTTTTTAGCTTCTTAATTTTTTCACCTGACCAGTAATTTTTTTTACAAACTACCACAGTTTTTTCAACAACAGAGTAGATGTTCTGAAAACATCCGTATTTTTAGACGGAGAATTTTATTTGTAACTGCTGAGTTCAATCATTTATTTGGGTTGACTTTTAGCCCTGAAAGCCTAAATTAGCATAGATTATGCACTATTTTGTGCGCTCTTTAAAATTTAGCTTAGGCAAGACAGTCCTGCTTATTTGGGAGAACCTTGCCGCAGTCATTTTAAGGAACAAGACATATCAGCCTGATTCTTCCCATGACAACGATTATTGTTAAACATCACCTTCATCCGTAAATTTTTTCTCCAATGCTAACACGGTTTCAAAACGGGAAATCTGCTTTCAGCACGATCATGTTTGTGCTGTTTATCATGCTGTGCTTTCCTGGATCTGCGGCAGCTTCTACGCATGAAGCGGAGATTCTCATTTTCAGTCTATCTGCTGACAAAGTAAAAGAACAGAAAGGCATTCTCAAAATTCAAATCAGCACCTTCAGTCCGATTCAGCAAGTAACAGTAAAAGGGAAGCCCCGTAAATTTCCAAAAGGCGCAAGCCTTGTTTGGCTGAAAATACCTTACACGCTCAATCCTGGTGTTAATATTTTTGAAGTTTATGTTAAGACAAAGCTCGGAGAAGCAAAGAAGAAAATCCGGACTATCTATGAAACCCCGGAATTACTAAATCAATCAAAACTTGGTGATCCTTTTCAGTTAATTACCATCCTTGGCGCGGCAACGAGTGATAACATCGAGAAGGTTGATGACAGTGATAACAAATCCTATGCATTTTCTTCAAGTCTGCTTTTTGTTCCGTCCTACCGCTTTGATATCTTTAACGACTCGAGCATTTATCTACGCGGAGTAGTGATGGGTGACCAACACCACAATGGTACATTTGAATCAAAAGAAGTCTCGTTCAAACAGGCCAGCATTGAGTGGGAGGAGCGTGAAAGCTGGGCTGGTGTCTTGACATTGTTATTGGGTACTAATGAAGCAGGAACCAGGGAAATTCCTCTGACCTCATCTCCCAGAGACAGTCTTTCCAACAAATACAAACGCGCGACACGTGATAACGTCTACACCATAAAAGCCAAACAGGAGCTTGAAAAAGATACAACCTGGAACTGGCAGCTTGACCGTAAAAAAAAACATGTGGAGGGATCCGACGACGACAGCGGTTATTCCACCACTCTTAGCGCAGCTTATGTAACTCCGCTGTTTGGGGTGAAAACAACATTTGGGGGAACGCTTGAGAATGCAAATCTGAATGGAACCTACAAAGATACAAATGCACTTAAAACAAAGCTCAAAGTAGATTATCCAATTCCGCCGGTGACTCTTGGTCTCCAATATGATTTTTCACAAACCGAGGACAAAATCGCTGATCCGTCACTGGCAGGCAAGACAAAAACGCGGAACCGGGCCTTAGCGCTCAGCCTCAATTATCCCGCTGCAAAGTGGTGTATTTTCGGGCTAACCCAAAAATATGAAAGACAGAGTTCAAACATCGTTGGAAGTACATACAAACTGAACACAACACAATTACAGGTGATCCTCATTTATTGAATGTTAAAATAACTGCTTGAAATGGAAACCTTTATTTCAAAATAATGATATTATTGATGGCTTCGCAAATAGTTGTCATCTCGAACGGAGAGAGAGATCTTAATAATATCAGTGCCTAACATAAAATAGATTTCTCGTTTCACTCGAAATGACAATGTTTTAGAAAGTTTTACAGCTTCATTAACATTGGTGAAATAACCAAAATTATTCTTATGAAAATTCGTAACTTATTTCTGTTCGTGCTTTTCCTGACACTCGTGTCTGTAGTCCCGCTGCAGGCACAGACGGGATTGCTGTTGCTGGAAAAAGGTTCGGTCAAGGTGATTGGTCCGGAACGTACACGTCTGTTGCGTAAGCCCGGAGCAAAAATTGTTTTACAGGCTAATGACCGTGTACAGACCGGTAAAGATACATTCGTTAAAATCAAGATCAAGGGCAAACCAGAAATCATTGAACTTTCCTCACGTTCCTTTTTCCGGATGGGAAAGATCACCCGACAAACCAGCAGTATTTCCCTGTTAACAGGCAAGGCTCGCTTTAAGATTGACGGCAAACTCAAAAAGAAGAGCAAAAGGAAACGCTTTCAGATTCGTACTGTAACCGCTCTGGTAGGCGTGAGGGGTACCGATTTTGTGGTTGGCGCTTCCAACACGCAAACGAGTCTACTCACTATTTCCGGCACAGTTTCAGTAGCGCCGGTGAGCATGCCTGACATCGAAATTGAAGTTCCGGCCAACCAGGCTTCCACAGTTCAGCAAAACTCCACACCAACCGCGCCGGTTGAAGTCACACCAAAAATGCGAGCGCAAATCGTTAATTCTGATTCAACAAAAGCTTTCAGAAACGTCAAATTTGGAGAAGCCGTTAATCCGGAAGAAGTACGCAAAGATAACGAAAAAAAGAAAAAAGAGGAAGAGGAAGAACAAAAGAAGGAAGAAGAAGAAGAAAAACAAAAAGAAGAATCCAAAGAAGAGGGAGAACCAAAGCAGGACGGAGAAGCACAAGAAGGAGACGAGGGAGAGCCAGAGAAAGATGGCGAAGCTGAAGATGGGGAAGAGAACCCCCGTGAGGAAAAAGAAGGAGAACCAAAAGCGGGCGAAGAAGATCCGGAAGGTGAAAGAAAACCCGGAGATGAGGACGGTCCTCCAGGTGGAGAAGAAGACGGACAGGAACCGCAGGAAGGTGAGGACGATCCTGAAAGAAAAGGCCCCCTTGGACCCGGAGTTCCCGGAGAAGGTGAGGACGAAGAAGGCGCTTTGTTCGGACCGGAAGGTGACGCGAAACCAGGAGATGAAGAAAGGCCTGGAGGTGAATTTGGACCGGAAGGTGAGGAAGATACTGGAGCTGAATTCGGACCGGAAGGCGAGAAAAGGCCGGAAGGTACTTTTCTTACGGAAGGCGAGGACGGCGGAGCACCTGGAGAATCTTTTCGTCCGGGTAGTGATGAAGCTGTACCCGGAGGGAGCTTTAATCCGGAAGACGGGGAGGGATCTCCAGGAGGTATTATCATGCCGGAAGGCGGCGACGATTTTGGAGGACAAGATGATTTTGGTCCCGGCGGTGACGATTTCGGAAATACGGGCGACTTCGGCGTAAAAGATGATTTCGGACCCGGCGCTGATGATTTCGGAAACACGGGTGACCTTGGTATTAAAGATGATTTCGGTGGAGATTTTGGCGGGGATGATGATTTCGGAAGCGGATTCGGTGGGGATGACTTCGGTGGAAGCTTCGGTGGGGATGATGACTTCACTGGAGGCGACTTTGGTGGGGAGGATTTTGGCGGTGATTTTGGTGGGGATGACTTCGGAGGCAAAGATGATTTCGGAACTGGGGAGGACTTCGGTGGGAAAGATGATTTTGGCGGGAAAGACGATCTTGGCGGGAAAGATGATTTAGGAACTGGGGAGGACTTCGGTGGGAAAGATGATTTAGGGGGAGGTGAGGATCTTGCTGGAGGGGATGATTTTGGAGACGGAGAAAATCTTGCTGGAGGTGATGATTTTGGAGACGGAGAAAATCTTGGTGGAGGTGATGATTTTGGAGACGGAGAAAATCTTGGCGGAGGTGATGATTTGGGTACTGGAGATGACTTCGGAGATAAAGACGATTTCGGAGGGACGGATGATTTAGGTACTGGAGATGACTTCGGAGATAAAGACGATTTCGGAGGGACAGATGATTTAGGTACTGGCGATGACTTCGGAGATAAAGACGATTTCGGAGGGACAGATGATTTAGGTACTGGGGAGGACTTCGGAGGCGGTGATGATTTTGGCGGCGGCGATGACTTCGGAGGTGGGGACGATTATGGTGGCGGTGATGATTATGGTGATTACGATGGTGGGGACGATTACGATGATATCCTGATTGATACTGGCGGGATCCTTGACGATATCGATGACACGCTGGATGACATAGAAACGGTCCGACGTGTGATCATTGAAATTAATTACGATTGAGAAGCAAAATGGGATTCAAACGGATATTTCGCTGGATGACGCTCGCGCTGCTGCCCTTATTCCTTTTTACGGGATGCGGAGATTTAGCGCCGGAAATGCAGGACACGCGGACCGTCATGCTGAAGATGGACCTCAGGCAAAATTCTTCCCTGCGCCGCTCGCAGGTTTCTGCTGCTGATCTGAGTGCCTACAATACTCACCTGATTATGGTCCTGCCTTCCTCGGAGCAACTATCCAACAATTACCGCAATTATTACCACATCTTTGCAGAAGAATTGATGGATCCGGAGAGCAAACAAGTCAGCCTCGAAATTCCACTCAACACGCAACTGAAAATCTTTGCCTTTCTCTTCAAAGAAAATTACAGCAAATATGATTTGTTTTCGGCAATAAAGGAGGTAGGTTATTACGGGGAGTCACCAAGATTTTCCATTGATGGAGAGACAAACAATCTCAGTTTAGCTGTCAGTCTGATACCGGTTTCAGGTACTGACACTGGAACTGATACCGAAACTGATACTACAGCACCTGTACTTACGGAGGTCTATCCAGTAACAACTCCTACCAGCAGTAACACCCCGGAATACACTTTTAAATCCACTGAAGCTGGAACCATCAGCTATGGGGGTTCATGTTCATCTGCCAGAACAGCTGCTGTTAGTGGAGACAACATTATCACCTTTAATACTTTAACTGATGGAACTTATTCTGACTGTACAATAACTGTTACGGACTCTGCGGGAAATATAAGCAACCCACTTTCCGTAACGGATTTCACTGTTGACACAACTTCAGTAGATACTACAGCACCTGTGCTTACAGAGGTCTATCCAGTAACAACTCCTACCAGCAGTAACACCCCGGAATACACTTTTAAATCCACTGAAGCTGGAACCATCAGCTATGGGGGTTCATGTTCATCTGCGAGAATAGCTGCTGTTAGTGGAGACAACATTATCACCTTTAATACTTTAACTGATGGAACTTATTCTGACTGTACAATAACTGTTACGGACTCTGAGGAAATTATAAGCAATATACTTTCTGTAACTACTTTTATTGTTGAGACAAGCTCTTCCAATAATGATACAACTGCACCTGTACTTACGGAAGTCTATCCAGTAACATCTCCTACTAGCAGCACAACTCCGGAATACACTTTTAACTCTACCGAAGCAGGAACCATCAGCTATGGGGGTTTATGTTCATCTGCGAGAACAGCTGCTGTTAGTGGAGACAACATTATCACCTTTAATACTTTAACTGATGGAACTTATTCTGACTGTACAATAACTGTTACGGACTCTGAGGAAATTATAAGCAATATACTTTCTGTAACTACTTTTATTGTTGAGACAAGCTCTTCCAATAATGATACAACTGCACCTGTACTTGCGGAAGTCACGGCTGTACCAGATACCACTTCCGGAAATCCACTAAATTACACATTTTCATCTACCGAAGCAGGTAGTATTACCTACGGGGAGGACTGCAGCAGTTCAACCAATAATGCAACAAAGGACAATAACACGATCACATTCAACACCCTGAGTACAGGGACCTACAGCAACTGCACCATTACAGTGATGGATAATGTAAATAATATGAGTGCCCCCTTGGCTGTAAGTTCATTCACTGTTACCTCATCATCATCAGATACAACAAAACCACAAATAACGGATTTAAGTTTTTCTCCATCCAGTATTGATACTTCTTCTTCGTCCCAGACCGTAACGGCAACAATATCCATAACTGATGATACAGCACTGCCCGATAGTGGGGGTTCAAACTTTTACATCAGATTAATGAGTCCATCTCAAAATCAATTTATAGACTTCACAGGATATGAGGGTTCAGAAGAAACAGGAGGAACTTCAGTTTCAAGAACGTTTAAAAGCACAAGTACATTCTCACAAGGCAGTGAGTCAGGAACTTGGACTGTTAGTTACGCTTCAGTTAAAGATCTGGTTGGTAACACAAAAAGTTATACCGCTAGTGAACTAACCACCCTTGGGTTTTCAACGACTATTTCAAATACCCATTCATCAAGTGACACCACGGTACCGACATTAAGTAGTGTTAGTATAGCATCAAATAATTCAACATCAACACTCGCAGCAGTTGGTGATAATGTAACACTTTCATTCACAGCTAGTGAAACAATATCAACCCCAGTAGTTACTTTCCTTTCAGGAGGTGCTGCTATTACAGATACATCCTTTACATACGTAAATACATCTGAAAACACTTGGACAGCTGTATATACTACAGAGTCTAATGATACAACAGGTTCTGTAGCATACAGTATTGCATTTAGTGATTCTGCCGGAAATGCTGGAACTGCAGTAACAAGTGGAAGTGGAAGCGTAACGTTTGATAAAACTGCACCAACAGTATCTTTAGTTACTACCACAGCTGACAACCAAAGTTCAATCTCAATAACTGATAACATCACAGTGACATTCTCTGAGGCAATGGAGCCCAGTTATGTCACAACTAGCACATCCGACATAAACTGTGCCGGTAATATAATGGTGTCTTCTGATAACTTCAGTAATTGTGTTAAGATGTCTTCAGATCCTGCAAGTTCTAATTCAAACATGACATTTACGCTAGACCCATATGACAATCTCACCGTTGGAACAACTTACAAAATTAGAGTTACGACTGGAGTGAAAGATACTGCAGGCAATGCTTTGAGTAGTCAGTACGAAACTTCAAGTGGGTTTACACCTGCAGATTTGATAGCACCAACTGTTTATTCTATCTATCCAGTTGACAACCAAAGTTCAGTGTTAGTAAGTGATAACATATCTTTGACCTTCTCGGAGATTATGGACAACAGTTCTATAACTACTAATACAGACAATACATCTTGTTATGGTAGTTTTCAGGTTTCCTCAGACAATTTCAGCACATGTGTCCTGATGTCATCCTCACCTTCCATTTCCAACTCAGCCAAGACCTTTACGTTTGATCCATCTGACAATCTTTCTTATGATAATAAATATAATATTAAATTAACCACAGAGACCAAAGACGAAAATGGAGTTTCACTGGAAAGCGCCTATGAAACATCATTTAACACAATTGACAACTCATTGGTTGCATACTATCCATTCAATGGAAATGCTGAAGATATCACTAGCAACGGAAGGGATTTAACAGTTACTGGTGATACAAGTTTAACCTTCGGCAAGGACAACTCCAGCAACAGTGCCTATTATTTCGATGGCAACGGAGATTATCTGGAATATGTAACAAATATCCCCAGTTTTGACAATTACACTATTTCACTCTGGGCCAAGCCCGCCAGTTCGGGAACTTATGAAGCTATGTTTTCAAGCTACGATAACTCAAACAATGGCTTTCAGATTGATCTTAATGGAAACAATTTTCATATCCGAAAATCAAGCGGCGGCAACATCGTTTTGAGCACAGCACAACTAGAAGTTTGGACGTTCATCGCTTTCACTTACGATGGTACTAATTCCATAGGTTATATTAATTCAGTCAGTGATAATGAAAGTTCTGGAGGTACGACTGAATTCAACCGTTTCAGAATAGGAAGAAACAGAAGCGGCAGCACTTATTTCAGTGGAGCAATAGATGAATTAAGAATCTACAACAGAGCATTAACTGCTTCTGAAATAGCTAGCCTTTATGCGAACTGAACCTTTAAACTCGTTCCGGGTCTCTTCCACAGAATGAGGTCCGGAGTGTTCGGCCTTGGTATTGTGTAATGCATGATGTTCCATTAATTCCGCTCTGTCGTTTCCCCGGAACGGAGTCCGGGGCTACCAATCAGAATTATTCTTTTGCATTATCTTTACCCACCGTTCTGTCGTTTCCCCGGAACGGAGTCAGAGGCTAGCAATCAGAATTATTCTTTTGCATTATCTTTGCCCACCGCTCTGTCGTTTCCCCGGAACGGAGTTCGGGGCTAGCAATCAGAATTATTCTTTTGCATTATCTTTGCCCGCCGCGGAGGACGGAGCTACCGTTCAAGTAAGAAGATAAAGGGAGAATGGAGAGAATGAGTAATTGAATGGTGCACCCGGCAGGAGTCGAACCTGCGGCCTACGGAATCGGAATCCGTCACTCTATCCAGCTGAGCTACGGGTGCAAAATTTGGTGGGAGCGGCAGAGAGGGTTTTAACCGGCTCAGCTTTTATATTCCCGCTTTTCAGCATAGCAATTTCCCACCGCCAATTCCATCACGTTTTTTGCTTTCATAGTTTCACGCTTTGTTTGGATTTTTCCGGATTGAGTTGCTCTGATTATGAATTACTCAACGCTGATTTTGAGAACAGCCCCCGAATTTACGCCAATTCCATCACGTTTTTTGCTTTCATAGTTTCACGCTTTGTTTGGATTTTTCCGGATTGAGTTGCTCTGATTATGAATTACTCAACTCTGATTTTGAGAACAGCCCCCGAATTTATTCGGGGGTCCTGTGAAAACAACAACGCCTTCAAACCGATTTATCGGTTTACAATTTTGCTCTGCAAGCCCGTTACTCCCGAAAAAAATGGCATGATTTGTAATTTTCGAAATGGCACTCCAGATCCTTATTTTTCACGCCCGTACGAGCGGCAATTCATTCCAACAAGTTGTAAAGGCGGGACTCCGGGATTTACTGCGCGCCCTCCAATCCGAACTTCCGGAAACAGAGGCGGAAGCCACGGTATAGCGTCCGAATTTCTGATTGATTTTTTTCACGGCTCCCATCAATTGCTGCGATGCCTGAATGCTCGATTCCGTTTCAAAGAGCGTGGCCGGAATATTTTTTACTGAAATAAAATCATGTAAAAGCACACCGACTTTGTGGTATTCAAATCCGGACTCAAAAATCTGCTCCAGCGCGCGCTGAGCCGCAGCATTGAGCTGCATCAGATTGTTGGTTATTTCCAGTTCCACAGATGCGGACACACTGCGCTGCGTGATGTTTTTGCGAAAATGGTTTGTTGAGAGATAGACGGTAATGGCTGAAGTCGCCTGTTTGTATTTCCAGAGTCGAGTCACTGCATTTTGCACAAAATGCGTCAGCGCCGGACGGATATCTTCCAACTCTTTCAGCGGTTTGCCGAATGAACGACCGCACATGAGGGACTTTCTCGATTCTTCCGGTTCCTCCAGTTTCAGGCAGCTTTCACCGCGCAATTCCAGAACTGTGCGCATCAGCACCACAGAAAATTGTTTTTTAATCCAGACAGGATCCGCGTCCCGCAGCTGCTTTGCGTTGTCGATACCGAATCCGCTTAATTTTTTACTGATCTTTCCGCCGATACCCCAGACATCTCTGGTCTCCATTTGTTCCAGTGTTTTGCCGAAACTTTCAGTCGTGGTTCCAACACAAACTCCAGCCAGTTCCGGATGTCGTTTTGCTAACCGGTTTGCGGCTTTGGCCAGGGTTTTTGTACGGGCGACTCCTATCGAAACCTGAATTCCTGTGTGACGCTGTACTCTGTACCGTACAAAGCGGAACAGTTCCACCAACCGTTCACGTGACAAACCGGAAACATCCGCAAAAGCTTCGTCGATGCTGTATCGTTCAATCTTCGGTAAAAGCTCTTCCAGTATGTCCATTATCCGGCTGCTCATATCACCGTAAAGGGCGTAGTTCGATGAACGTATCTGCAGTTCGTGGTTCCGGACAAATTCACGGACACTGCCCGCTAAAACTCCCATTCCGATACCCAACTTCTTGGCTTCACTGGAACGTGCAATCACATTGCCGTCATTGTTTGAAAGCACGACGAGCGGTTTTCCCGCAAGCTGCGGTTGAAAAACCTGTTCGCAGGAGGCAAAAAAATTGTTACAGTCAATCAGCGCAATCATAGTTTTTTTAAGGTCCAGCTGACAACTCCCCAGACGGAGAAATCCATTTCAGGTGTAATTTTAATTGAAGGATAGTCCGGATTTTCTGCTCTCAGAATTACCGTTTCCTGTTCTGTGGTAAAACGTTTAATCGTAAATTCGGAATCAATCACCGCCACCACAACGCGGTTTTCCCAGTTCTCAATACTGCGGTCCACCACGAGGATGTCGCCGTCCGTGATACCGACGTCCCTCATCGACTCACCGGCCACACGCACAAAAAAAGTAGCGCTTGGATTTTCAATCACCAGCGTGTTCAAGTCAAGTCTTTGCTCCAGATGATCTTCCGCGGGAGATGGAAATCCGGCCTGAACCTTGGTATCAAAGAACGGTAGCTCAACACCCTGTGAATCATCCGCAAACCAAATTTTGCTGATTGAACCGTCCGATTTAAGCGGCAATGCTGGTGGATTGGAATTGTTCATAATATTTTCGATGATAAAATTAAACCACTAAACCACTGATTAAGCATGATGTTCCTCCCAATCTTTTTGAGCCTCTACCATTTGTTTGCGCAGCTCTTCTTT
>Ga0209044_1001703_pt1 | contig 13045 bp, 20 predicted proteins | sample SaaInlV_130m_DNA_FD_184655 | JGI IMG/M metagenome (GOLD analysis project Ga0209044, IMG submission 184655) | Marine microbial communities from expanding oxygen minimum zones in the Saanich Inlet - SI037_S4LV_130m_DNA (SPAdes) (version 2) | ecosystem: Environmental > Aquatic > Marine > Intertidal... | reverse complement strand
GTAGAAGAAAAAGACGTGGTAAAAGTGGATAGCAATTTGGGAGTAGCTCCTTCAACAATCAGATACCGTGAAGAATGTGTACAGTAAGCTATATCCCAACAGATAATGGTCAGTTTATTCTGACATCAAATAGGGATGAAAAAATAGTTCGCCCAACATTGCCTCCTGTGACAGAAGTTATTGGAAATACTACTGTTTTTTTTCCGAAAGACAAAGAAGCTGGTGGTACTTGGATAGCTGCTGGGGATAATGGTAGGATATGCTGTCTCCTAAACGGGGCATTTACACGCCATAAACGAAAAAAAGCGTATGGAAGAAGCAGAGGACTTGTTTTACTGGAAGCATTTGAATACGAACATATACTTGACTTTTTACAAGAAAGTGAATTGAAGGAAGTTGAACCGTTTACCATGATAATAATAGACCCTGATAGCTCAGCAAAACTGATAGAATTTAGATGGGATGCAATACAAAAGCATATACTAGAGTTAGACAATCAAAGTCCCCATATCTGGTCATCTGCTACACTATATAGTAAAAATGTGAGGAAACAACGTGAGCACTGGTTCAAAAGCTGGATTGCAAATAAGGTGGTATTCAAAGGTGACGATGTTCTGAATTTTCATTCATCCCCACACGGAGAAGATCCCGAAAATGATATTGTTATGGAAAGGTCTTTAGGAATTCAAACAGTTAGTATCACACAAGTTGAAATGTTACCGGATAATTTTAATATGCACTATCACGACCTGTTGAAAACTCAAAGGTTCACATTAACGAAAGAAATAAAAAGAAGCAACTATGTTTAACGGATTTGCCATAGTACTAGCATGGCCAGAAACTCTCTGTAAGCGAGCGGGATCGTGGTATGATTTTCCAATGCACTATCTGGGGATAAGTAACAAAGGGTATTACAAAGTAGGTCATTCAGCAGTGGTACTGGTGGACGATACAACGAAAAGCTGTCATTATTTTGACTTTGGACGTTATCACGCTCCGCACGGATATGGCAGAGTACGCAGTGCAGAAACAGATCATGATTTAAGAATAGAATTGAAAGCGGTTTACAATGACCCCCAAACAGGCATTAGCAATCTCAATGAAATTTTATCAAAGCTGTATAGCAATCCTTCAACACACGGAACGGGAACCATTTATGGGGCGATTACTAGAATCAATTTTGAGAAGGCATTGACTTTTACAAAACAATTACAAAAAAAAGAGTTCATCCGATATGGCCCGTTTATTCCAAAGGGAACAAATTGCTCGCGTTTTGTCAGTAGCACTGTTCAAGCAGGAAATCCAATTTTATCTCAGCAAATAAGATTAAAATTTCCATTAACAATCAGCCCAACTCCCATGTGGAACCTGAGAGCAATAGGCAGTGAAATCCGGAGTGTTGACCAACCATATATGAAAGTAGAAAAAACATTTATTAATTACGAAACGGAAACAATGGTAACTGCATGACCAAACAACCTAAAATATTACCCCCTCCAGATGAACGTCCATCCCACCTGCCTTTAACCGCAAAATGGTTGTCGGGAGAAGGTGCTGGCTCATGGTTTGTTATTGAAGCAACAAGAACAAAATTGCAATATAGAATCACTAGATTATCTCCCGGAGGAATGATTGAATGTGAAGGCGATTACATAACCAATTATCCTATAAAACTGGATGAGGAATTTTTAATGGACTATCCTTCACATTGTGCTAAAGTCGCTATTTCACAATTCGGGAGAAGAATCACTCTCAGCAAATAAAATAAAACGATATGAGACTAAATCAAGGAGTCAAAGCACCGATATTTATAACTAAAGATTACCAAGGTAAAAAGATCAATCTCTCAGATTATCATGGAAAAAGGATATTGCTTTCTTTCTTTAGAGGAGCTTCCTGTCCGTTTTGTAATCTTCGAGTTCATGAATTGATAAAAAAACAAAATGAATTCAAAGAACAAGATATAGAGATTATTGCTTTTTTTTCATCCACAAAAGAAGAAGTTCAGCAATATGCTGGAAAAAAAACCCCTCCTTTTGCTGTCATTCCAGATCCAAAATTTGATATCTATAAAAGATATGGTGTAGAATCATCCATCTCTGGTATGATGAAAGCCATGTTACGAATGGGAACTATGGTAAAAATAGTAATGGGTGGTTTTTTCAATATGAAATCAATGTCAGATAAACCCTTACTACCAGCGGATTTTTTAATTGATGAAAATGGAATGATTTATAAAGCTTATTATGGTTCAGACTTTGGAGATCACATTGATTTAGAGGAAATAGTAAACTGGTAAAGCAAAATGAATATTCGAAAATACATACTTATTTCACTTTCTTTTATTTCATTTAGCTCTATGAAAGCACAGTCTGACTGCCTTTATCATCACTGTCTATTTCCCGAATCAAGCTTTATCATTGGAGGATCAGCGATTTATGGATTTGACTTTGTTGGAGCAGGAATTAATGGAAGGTTTTATTATAATATGAATGAACGATTTTGCTTCGGACCAGAATTTTCCTACTTGTCAGCTACCAATAAGGATCTGTATGATATCAACCTGATTGCACACTACATATTTGACATAAAAGGTATAGGGGCTTACCCTGTCGGTGGAATAAATTATTCAATAGAAAATGAAATAAATGAGCTACATGACAAAGAAAATATAGAAACTTGGGGCATTGTTGCAGGAGCAGGAATACATCGAAATTTTAAACGAATAACCGTTTTTACAGAATACAGCCATCATTTTGTTAAAATCCATGATGATGCTGACTTTATGAACCTGGGGATACTCTTTATGTTCAACTCAAAACAAAATCACTAAATATGAGAACACTATTCATTTCACTTTTAATCATCTTGACGAACAATATTATGGCACAAAATGACCCTGTCACTGAACCAAAAGGACTAAACATTGGAGGAAGTACACCATTATTTACAGCATTAACACAGGATAGTTCTAACTATAGTTTAGCAGATTCTCTAAAAAAAGGTCCGGTAGTACTTATTTTTTATAGAGGACAGTGGTGTCCTGTTTGCAACAGACACCTAAGTAATTTACAAGACAGTCTAAAATTAATTTATGATAAGGGAGCAACGGTTATTGCCGTTTCTCCTGAAAAACCACTACTACTTAATAAAACAGCAGAGAAAACCGGTGCACAATTCACACTTCTATATGATAAAGACTATAAAATCTGCGATGCTTTTGATGTAACCTTTCAGCCTGAAAAGAAAACAAGATTCATTTACAATAACGCATTAGGTGCAGATCTGAAAAATGCTCATTCCGATGATAGTGAACGATTACCAGTTCCAGCAACTTTTGTAATCAACAAGGAAGGAATAATTGTTTGGCGACAATTTGATATTAATTATAAGAACAGGTCAAACGTTGATGATATTTTGAAACATCTTTAAAAAAGTACAATTATGAAAACATTAGTAATAATAACTAGTCTAGCTGTAGCATTTCTATTCATTAGAGCAACAGTTATAAAAGCGAAGTCAGTTGAGGAAGGCAAAGGAATTATTTTTTTTGAAGGAACTTGGCAGGAAGCTCTTGATCTCGCCAAAAAGGAGAACAAACTGATTTTCCTTGATGCTTACGCTAGTTGGTGTGGCCCATGCAAATTGTTAAAATCGAAGGTATTCCCTACAACCAAAGCAGGCGAGTTTTTCAACTCCAACTTTATCAACATAAAAATAGACATGGAAAAAGGCGAAGGCCCAGCTCTGGCAGAAAAGTATGGCGTAACGGCTTACCCCTCTCTTTTCTTCATTAACCATGCCGGCCAAGTGAAAAAACATGCCGTAGGTTATCATAATGTCAATCAACTGATTGAATTTGCTCAACATGCGTTGAAGTAATTTGCATGAATGGACACTTCTATAAAATATGGGTTAGGCAGACTAACAATCTACGAAAGGTATTATCAGCAATGCTGTTTAACATTCACCCTGCCTTTCTGTTCTCCTTTCTGTTATTACTAACACTTTTTTGGGGATCCTTCCTGCCTTCCCTGAAATTCAATTACAACATCGAAAGTTTTTTTTCATCCGAAGACCCGGAAGTTGAATTCTATTATCAACACAAAGACACCTTTGAAAATGAAAATGACTTCGTTTTAGTTGGGCTAAAAAATAATGAGGGAATTTTTCAAAAGGAATTTCTTCAGAAAACAGACACGTTAACCAAAACCCTGAAACAGTTTGCCAGAGTTGAAAAAGTATTTTCACCAACCAATCTTTTTGAAACTATAAAAACTCCTTTGGGCGGAATCCGCATCCCTTTGATTCATGTAGATGAGCCGAACAAATATGCTTCTGACAAGAGCCGGATTTATACGTCCGGTATTTACACCAACTCTTTTTTTGCAGACGATGAACAAGCTGTTTCAATGCTTATCAGAAAGCAGGAAAACCTTACAAGACAAGTTAACGATAGCCTTCTTCTCGCTTTGAAAACAACGATTAGTTCATTTGGCTTCGATGAGTTTCACATAGCAGGTCGTATTCAAACACAACATTATTACATCACCAAGATGAAAAAACAAATGGGCTTGTTTGCTGGTTTGGCTTGCCTCTTATTCCTGATATCACTTTATCTTATTTTCAGGAACATGCGTTATGTATTTCTATCCTTCGGGGCCATATTGGTATCTCTAGTATGGATATTTGGCTTTATCGGTTGGATGGGAGTAAAATTAGATCTAATGCTAACCTTACTTCCCTCTCTTATTTTTATCATCAGCACTTCCAGTAGTATCCATCTTATTACCCGGTTTAGGAACGAATTTAACATGGATACTTCTAAACAAAACGCCATCAAAAAGGCCGTAATAGAAACAGGTCTGCCGAACTTTCTGAATGCTTTTACAACGGCTATTGGTTTTGCCTCTCTGATAATGATTCCTGTAGCTCCCATTCAGCGTTTCGGCCTGTTTTCTGCCGGTGGCATTCTCATTTCATTCTTTATCGGACTTTTATTTATTCCTACTGCGTTGAAAGTTTTAAATCTGAAACCATCAGTTAAATCCATTAGAAGTTCTTATAACGACAATGGTCTTTTCCAGAAAACTCTAAAAAAACCACGATTGATTATAGGTATAGCTTCATTCTTTATAATCTTCGGCATATTCTTTTCATTTCAAATAAAAATAAATAATCACTTTTTAGATGACCTTAATCCGTCTTCTGACTTGAAAAATGACCTTGATTTTTTTGAGCAAAATTTCTCAGGCATTCGACCTTTTGAAATGAATATACAGGCTAAAGACGGGAAAAGTATTTTGACTTATAACGCTTTATCTGAGATGGATAAACTGGAAACCTATCTGTCAACTGAATATAAGGCAGGTTTTCTTTTTAGCCCACTTAATCTCATCAAAAGTATCAATAAAGCGGTTAATGGAGGAAGTGATGAATATTACCGAATACCAGCTTCGCAAGAAGAATTGGACGAAGTACTGAAGCTAGCGGAGAAGCAAAGAATATGGAAACGTTTTCTTCCTGTACTGAATAAAGATCATTCCATAGGTCGCATTTCCGGCAGGACGAAAGATGAAGGTAGTCTTGTATTCCAGAAAAGAAACGAGAATTTGGAAACGTTTATAATTGAACATACGCATCACCTAAAACTTAAACTAACCGGAGCTGCTTATTTAATGGATAACGCGAATAGTCATATTGCATGGAATCTCGCAAAAGGAATGATTCTGGCTGTGTTAATAGCCACACTTGTAATTGGTTTGTTCACCTCTTCATGGAAATTGGCATTAATATCCCTTGTTCCCAACACGCTCCCATTACTGTTAGTTGCTGGGTTTATGGGGGCAACTGGCATTCCTCTTAAAGTAACCACTGCTCTTATTTTTACAATTGCCTATGGTATAGCTGTGGATGATACCATTCACTTTTTAAATAGTTATCGATTAAACAAAAAAATATTCTTAGATAGAAACGAGGCTTTATTGCAAACTATAATTAAAATGTGGCGTCCTATGCTCTACACCTCTTTGGTGCTTTTTTCTGGCTTTATGATTTTTACTTTATCCGAGTTTTCAAGTATTTCAACATTGGGGGTTTTAGTGAGTAGTTCCCTTGTAGTAGCCCTTTTGGCAGATTTGCTATTTCTTCCAGCTCTCTTAAAAACAAAAGATATTCATAACCCTTAAGTCATTATCTATGGCATTTATCTTATTCATCACCATTCTTTTTCTTGCATATAGTAATGGTGCTAATGACAACTTTAAAGGTGTTGCTACCTTATTTGGGAGCGGAACTTCTAATTACCGTAAAGCTATTAATTGGGCAACGATAACGACTTTTTTGGGTTCTGTAACAGCCATTTTTTTAGCAACTACTTTGGTGAAGAATTTTTCAGGGAAAGGACTGGTTCCTGATTCATTGATTCACTCTCCTGAATTTGCTGCTTCAATTGCATGTGGTGCAGCCATTACTGTTTTTATTGCTACTAGAATAGGAATGCCCATTTCGACAACACATAGTCTGGTTGGTGCATTATTTGGAAGTGGCGTAATGGCTGTTGGAAGTGCCTTTAATTTCTCAAAACTAGTAGGAACTTTCTTAATGCCTTTAATTGTAAGTCCTCTGATGGCTGCGGTAGTTAGTTTGATAGCGTATCTGCTCTTTAAAAAATTACGAAATGTCTCTGGCATATCTAAAGAAACTTGTATTTGTGTAGGTGACGAGTATCTGCCTGTTCCAAAAGGAAGCACTAATGGAAATATAGTTTCACAACAATCAGAGCTGCAAAAAACAATTAAAGTGGCCAATGAACGAGAATGTGTAGAAGTATATCAGGGGCATTTTATGGGTTTAAATGCTCAAAAGATGCTTGATTATGCTCATTATCTGAGTGCAGGTGTAGTAAGTTTTGCAAGAGGATTAAACGACACTCCAAAAATTGTTGGATTGCTTTTGGTTATTCAACTATTTAGTATTGAATGGGGTATGATCTTTATTGCAGTTACAATAGCTGCCGGTGGATTACTCAACGCAAGGAAGGTTGGAGAAACGGTGAGCAAAAAGATTACTCCAATGAATCATGGACAAGGATTTACGGCTAATTTGGTTACGTCTCTATTAGTCACTACAGCTAGTATTCATGGTCTCCCTGTTTCAACAACCCACGTTTCTGTAGGGTCGTTATTTGGAATAGGTGCAGTTACCAAAAAAATCAACAAGAAAGTACTTTTAGAAATTCTGTTGTCATGGGTACTTACGCTTCCTGTGGCTGCATTTATTAGTGCTATACTTTACTGGATGCTATCATGAATATAGAAAGTAATTTAAATTATTGTCAGGAATTGATTGATTCTGCGACTATATAATTGTATTCATTTAACGGATTAAATATGAGCGAATTTAAAAATATAACAAACGGAACTATTCTCAGCTACTCAGAATACATCCAGTGGGTCGAACAACTTGTAATCGAAGGTAAAACGTCTGGTCATAATCAAACAGAAGCGTTGGCAGGATTTACTGCACTTAATCTGAAAAGAATGCAACACCCTGCATCTTTCCGATCAGATTACTTCAACATTAAAAGAGTTGGAGCAGCAACAAGATTGGTGGGTGATTACGGAAGCATGGTGTGGGGATAGTGCCCAGAACCTTCCTGTTATTGGCCGGTTAGCTTCCGAAAGCGGAGGAAAAATAAACCTTCATATCATCCTGCGGGATGATAATCCCGAACTAATGGATCGGCACCATACAAATGGTAGCAAATCAATACCAAAATTAATTGCATTTGGCAAAGAAGGTAATGAACTTTTTACTTGGGGCCCAAGACCCGAACTAGCACAACAATTATTGCTTGATTGGAAAGCAAACCTAAACGGAAGAAGCTGGGATGATTTTGAAAAGGAATTGCATACATGGTATGCTAAAGACAAAACTCATTCCATACAGAAAGAAATTAATGGATTAATTCATAAAAAGATAGCCGCCTATTAAATATTGATATGGCTACAGTTGAAAATAAAGAAAAAAATATAATCAGCCTAATCTGGAACCTGCCTGTTGAAACCCTTCAATGTGACGCTTCCGTATTTACGAAGAATATAGATACAGCTTTAGATTGTGTAAAAAACTAAACGCAACTGCGGTAATGGTTAATGATTATAATGCGTTTAGAGTAGATTGGATGCCATTTGGAGGCAGAGATTCTTCCGGTATTGGAATGGGAGGTATTCAATATTCCATGCACGAAATGGCAAGAGAAAAATTAGTAATTTAAAAAGCAAAGTTTTATAAAAATACACAAGATGATTACTGCAAAAATTCATACATAAAATTACACTACCGAAATAAAAACAAAGAATCATTCATTTAAAGCAGACGAACCCATTAGCATTGGAGGAAAAGACCAAGGACCTACACCTATCGAAATCCTGTGCTCCTCTTTGGCTTCATGTATGTTAATTACATTAAAGATGTATATCAATCATAAAAAATGGCAAGTTCATGATATTGAAGCACAAGTAGATTACAGCACAAATCCAGAAGACAAATCACTAATTTTTGATGTTAGATTGGTTATAAATTCTGAATTAGATGTTAAGAAAATTGAACGATTACTTAAAATAGCACATGCTTGCCCAGTTCATAAAATTTTAGAAAAAAGTGGTCTTATAACAATTGACATAAATGAAAAGTGAAAAAATAAAATTCACGAACGCAGAAGGTCATCAATTGGCCGCAAGAATAGAATTTCCTGATGAAAATACTATAGGATATGCATTGTTTGCCCATTGCTTTACCTGTAATAAAAATTTAACGGCTGTGAGGAACATCGGAAAGGCATTGACCGATAATGGAATAGCTGTACTACGTTTTGACTTTACTGGACTCGGAGAAAGTGAAGGTGAATTTGAAAACACTAACTTTTCATCCAATGTGGAAGATTTAATTTCTGCGGCCCAATTTCTTGAACAAAACTATCAGGCTCCAGATATTTTGATTGGTCATTCACTTGGGGGGGCTGCGGTGCTTTTTGCTGCATCCGAAATCAAAAGTGTAAAGGCAGTTGTTACCATTGGAGCACCGTCCAATCCCAAGCATGTTTCGCATCTACTGAAAAGTGGCATAAATGAAATCGAAGCGAATGGCGAAGCCATTGTTAATATTGGAGGTAGGGAGTTTAAAATCAAAAAACAATTCCTAGATGACCTTAAAGAAAAAAGCATGCAGGATACAGTTAAAAAAATGAAAAAAGCCTTGCTCGTTATGCACTCGCCAAAAGATATTACCGTGGGAATTGAAAATGCGGAAGCTATATATAAGGCTGGCTGGCATCCAAAAAGCTTTATATCGCTTGACGGTGCGGATCATTTACTTTCTCGAAAAGAAGATTCTAGATATGCAGGGAAAATGATTGCAACTTGGGCAGAACGGTATATATCGAAACCATTAAATCTAACACATGAAAGCTTCTGATATGGAACTGATTTTTATTTATAATGCAGGATCAGGGTTATTTGATTCTGTTAGTGATTTTGCCCATAAAATACTTTCCCCCTCTACTTACCAATGTAATTTATGTGTCCTCACGCATGGGAATTTTGGAGCAAAAAAACAATGGAAAGACTTTTTAAAAAAGTTAGGTATTAAGGTTGAGTTTTATTACAAAAACCAATTTAAAAATTTGAATCAAAACGAAATAAAACCTCCATGTATATTGATTAAAATTCACAATTCAACTATTCAAGAATTTATCAATGCAGATGAAATGAATAGTCATGAAAGTTTAGATGATTTAATAGATATAATTAAAGTGAAATTAAAACAATACAAATAAAGTCAGGAATCCAAGATTCCAACGACTAATGCAACAGGAATTATATTATGGCAAATTATTATGACTCTTCTGACTTAAGAAAATTTGGTGAAATAACGGAATGGAGTGAAGATCTGGGGGAAAAGTTTTTCGAATATTATGGTAAAGTATTTGAAGAAGGGGCTTTATCTGCCAGAGAAAAATCATTAATCGCTTTGGCGGTTTCCCATGTGGTACATTGTCCGTATTGCATTGATGCATACACCAAGGACGGGTTGCAAAGAGGCATAACCAAAGAAGAAATGATGGAATCAGTGCATGTTGGAGCGGCTATACAAAGTGGCGCAACATTGGTACATGGTGTTCAAATGATGAATAAACACAAAAAACTTTCGATGTAAATTATGGCTACAAAATCGTTACATGCTACAAAAAATAAACTCTCTGACCCCAAAGAGCAACTGCGTTTGCTTTCCAATGGTGTTTTTGCTGCTGACGAACTTCCTTTATTTACCGAAAAACTTAAGGCAAGTCAACAATTTCCGCTTCAAGCAAAAGCCATTGAAATTCTACAAATTAATGTGGGGTATATGTGCAACCAAGTTTGTTCTCATTGCCATGTAGATGCTGGTCCTGACCGCAAAGAAATTATGACAAAGGAAACCATGCAGTACTGTTTGGATGTCATTAAAACTACAGGTGCTCACACACTTGATCTAACTGGTGGGGCACCAGAAATGAATCACAACTTTAGATGGTTTGTTGAAGAAGCTTCAAAAATTGGCATAAAAGATTTCATTGTGCGCTCGAACCTTACTATAATTCGTTCAAACCCTAAATACTATGATTTGCCCGAATTTTTTAAGAAACACAATATTCATGTGGTTTCATCTATGCCACATTATACCAAAGACATGACCGACAAGCAAAGAGGTAGCGGTGTTTTTAATCAATCAATAAAAGCATTGCAAGAACTTAATGCGGTAGGTTATGGAAAAGAAAACAGTGAACTACAACTTGATTTGGTTTACAATCCTAGCGGTGCTTATTTACCAGGAGATCAAAAAGCATTGGAATATGATTTTAAAAAGGCGTTGAAAAGAGACTTTAGTATTGATTTTAATAAGCTCTATTCCATTACTAATTTACCAATTAGTCGTTTTTTAGAGTATTTAATTGCTTCCGATAATTATGAAGAGTATATGTACGCATTGGTAGAAGCTTTTAATCCTGCTGCCGTTGCCAATTTAATGTGTACCAATACCATTTCGGTAAGTTGGGATGGCTATTTATACGATTGTGATTTTAACCAAATGCTGGATTTAAAAGTAGCTTCAAACGTGCAGCATATTTCAGAATACAACGAAAAAATATTGCAAAACAGAGAAATTATTGTTTCACAACATTGTTATGGTTGTACCGCAGGAGCTGGAAGTAGTTGTCAAGGAAGTGTTACTTAGGAATAAATAAAAATTATGAAAAAAATTAGTTACCTATTTCTACCATTACTGTTGAATAATGGAAGCCATATGTACAATTTATGCAGAGGGATTTTTCATAATAAACCCTGGAGCAAGGAAACATTATTAACCCTAACGCTCAAAGCATTAACGAATTATAAATTTCATTTACTTCCTGTCTTAAACGATATTGATGAATATGAAGACCTTATGAAACACCCTACATTACTTCAATTGGCAGAAAAACAAACTTTAAATTTGATACAATGAGTTATTTAGAAACGACAAAAAACGTATATAAAGATGCCGCATTAACACCTGATGTTGGCTTGTGTTGTACCACCAATCCTATTTGGGAGTTGCCCGGATTAAAAATTCCTGTAATCATGCAACAAATGAATTACGGTTGTGGAAGTACTGTACATGCCAGAGATTTAACCAACAATCCAAAAATTTTATATGTTGGCGTCGGTGGGGGTATGGAATTGTTACAATTTGCTTATTTCTCCAGACAAAATGCAGGAGTTGTTGGCGTCGATGTGGTGGATGAAATGCTGGAGGCTTCTAAAAAGAATTTCACCGAAGCCGAAGCACTTAACCCTTGGTTTAAAAAAGAATTTGTTGACTTGCGAAAGGGAGATGCACTGAATCTACCCCTAGAGGACAGCAGCATTGATGTGGCTGCACAAAACTGCTTATTCAATATTTTTAAAACGGAAGATTTAAAAAAAGCCATTGCGGAAATGTATCGGATTCTAAAACCACATGGTCGATTGGTCATGAGTGATCCCACTTGCGAGCAAGCGATGAACGATAATTTAAGAAATGATGACCGGTTAAGGGCTTTGTGTTTAAGCGGCAGCCTCCCTATCAAAGAATATGTGAAAATGCTTACAGATGCAGGTTTCGGTACGATTGAAATAAGAGCCAGAAAACCATATAGAATCTTATCTCCCAATCACTATCGCACCAATGAAATCATTTATATAGAATCTATTGAAGTAGCAGCAATTAAAGATCCAATGCCTACAGACGGCCCTTGTGTTTTTACGGGTAAAACTGCCATTTATTATGGAGACAATGCCATTTATGATGACAATAAAGGGCACGTACTCATGCAAAATCAACCTTTGGCCATTTGTGATAAGACTGCTCAAGCGTTAAAAGTTTTAGGTGAAAACGATATTTTTATTAGTGAATCCACCTTTCACTACGATGGTGGAGGCTGTTGTTAAAATAATAGACATGAAAAACATACTTATTTTAATAATTGGAGCAATTACATCTTGTGGTGCTTTACAATTATAAAGATGAGGAGATAGTAAAAGTGGTAAAAATCACGAAGGATTGAAAATAAATAAATGGACAACAATAGAAGAATTTAAAGAAGAGCATTGAATGAGCTTATGAATAAATCACAAACGATTAAAATAATTATTCCAGCATATAATGAAGAAGCTTCCATTGCAAGAGTAATTAAGGATATTCCGCCTGAAGTTGATGAGATTATTGTTGTTAACAATAAAAGTACCGATCGAACAAAAGAGGTTGCCTTATTAGCTGGAGCGAAAGTTTTAGATGAGGTCAGATTGGGTTATGGATATGCATGCTTGAAGGGGTTGGATTATTTGAAAGAGAACCCTTGTGACATTGTAGTCTTTTTAGATGGTGATTATTCAGATTATCCCGAACAACTTACCAAACTAGTTGAAGCAATAATTAATGATGAAGTAGATTTTGTGATTGGATCTCGAGTTAAACATTTGAG
>Ga0209044_1001694_pt1 | contig 13077 bp, 10 predicted proteins | sample SaaInlV_130m_DNA_FD_184655 | JGI IMG/M metagenome (GOLD analysis project Ga0209044, IMG submission 184655) | Marine microbial communities from expanding oxygen minimum zones in the Saanich Inlet - SI037_S4LV_130m_DNA (SPAdes) (version 2) | ecosystem: Environmental > Aquatic > Marine > Intertidal... | reverse complement strand
AATAAAACGAACGAGGAAGAAAAATATACTTCCTCCAATTATCAATAGAGCGCATACAATGCAAGCAAATGCTGCAGTTCAAGTGGTCAAGGATTCTCCCGAGTTCCCACAGGATATGATGAATAAAAAATCAGAAAAACATCTTTCCCGTTCAATTCAAAATAGCGACATAAAGCAAAGAAAGGCACTTGATGAATTGTTCCAACCTGTTACTTACGAACAAGATTTTGAACTGCAACAAGCATCTGTACAATCAGCTGCCAAACGAATAGTCACTTTACCACCAACCGGTGAGGGACCTAACGCACTCAATGGAATTGCTGACCGTATGCCTGTTGGTACAGAAACAAACCTTACTCCTGCGATGGCCCTTGAATCGATTGAAATTGTGACACAAAAAAACGGTGATGTGAGAGAGGCAGCAAGTCGCTCACAATCCGAAAAAACTCTGGCAAATATCACTGAAACATGGGATAAAATGAATGCCAAATTGTTGCTCGACAATAGCACCCTATATGATGATGAAGGGAATCCCATTGAACGCTACGGAGGCCAATGAGTATGATTGGTAGAAAAGAGCGCCTAGATCTTGCGATTCAGAAGGCTAAAAATCAGTTGATCCAAAATGGGGTCAACGACTTGAATTTCCCTCAAGAAGTCATTGCAAAAAAGGAAAAATCTGCATTACCATTGTCAAAAATGAATCGCTTACTCGGCAAGTCGACAATTACTGATTCTCGTCAGGTCAGCATCTTAAAACGGACCGGTGTAGCACAAAGGCCGACATATGATTTGATCGCAGATTCCAATCTTGGCGTAGAAAGTAGAGGTCATAAGCCGGCCATTAATCTCCAAGATAATGACGCCGACTATGCCAGTATTGCTGCAAGAAGAATTAAATCATTAAGAGAAAAAAGCCTTCAAGTGGCTGAAGATTTAGTGTTAGAGCAAGATGTTGGTGACGGATATGTGGGCCTAGAGAATGACTCAAGGCCTGTTTGGCTAAGCGTGCTCGATGGACAGAGAGGAAGGGCCATCAATTCTCTACCAGATGAATTAGAACCTGTTGAAAAGGACTCAATTTTCCATCATAGTCGGTCACTGAATGTCAAGGCAGATTGGCCAAAACCTCTGATGATAGATACACATAGAACATTCAAACAATGGTTTGTTTGTTCCGAAAATCTTCATGCTAGTAGAGCCTGTGAATCAATTGTTGATTCGCCTGCAACGAATCTCAACCCACTGGTAATTATCGGTCAAAATGGCACTGGACGTTCGCATTTAATTCATGCTACTGCGCAGGGAATAGCAAGGCGAATGGAGGGTTTGGTATTCCTGATTAGTGCTGTTGATTTGATCGGTATGGAAACGCTACCTGCAAATTGGCAAGAGGCACTCATTGGAGCGAGTTTACTGGCAATTGATGATGCACATATTATTGCTGAAGATGAATTGCTGGCCAACCAAATAGGGCAAATGATTGACCATGCAATTAACTTAGGAGTCCATGTAATTCTAACTAGCCTAGATTCTCCAGATGAATGGCCGTCTTCTAGGCTTTGGGATATTTGCCGTAATTCAGCGCAAACTGTTATCCAAAACCCTACTGCATCAAGTTTGGTAATGTTCACTAGAAGATTGGCTGGTTCAAGGAATTTAATGTTGGATGATGGCCAAATGGCTAGTATCGTGACATTCAACCATATTAGTTGGAGAAGTACGATTGCCAATTTTGATAAAATTGCACTGGCTATTGAATCGGGAGATAATATAATCGATGGAGAAGATGTTATTCATTCTCTCAGTGGTAATTTAGTGAACCAAGAAATGGCGCAAAATGAAATCGTTCAACATGATGTTGGCGATATTGCTACGAGGTTAATTTCTAATGCCGTTGACACGGTTTATTCCGATCATGATATTGGTGGAATTGACTTGAATCGCGAGATTCCGCAATTGGGTGATGATGAATATTTGCCACCTCAATGGGATGCAAATGAAATGATTGTAGAGAGTGATGAAATGCTTGAAAAATATGTTCATACATCACTTGATGAGTTGACTCCTGAAGCACCATCGGTATTGAGTATCAATGAAAATGAACAGCATCTAGTTGCGCGTCCAAACCGTATTGAGGAGCAAGACTATGGGCGTGCTGCAGATATTTTGACCGAAATAGATGCCATGATAGATGACAAAATTAATGAAAATGAATTAGAAGTATTCAATAACACTGAACTTCTAAGTGATCTTGAAGAAAAAATGTATGATTTGGCACAAAAAGCTGATGGTGCTAATATTGAAGAATTGATTCAAATTGCCGATGAATTAAGATATCTTGAGGAAAAACTAGTCGCAATTGACCCTGAAAGAGAACCACTGCCGCCTTTCGAAGAAGAGAATAAACCACGCAGGATTGCCAAGAGAAGAAAAGGTAAATCAAAAAGAAAGGCGGCTCGGCGGGCACCAGCCAAAAAGCAAGTGAAAACAGATGAAACTTTTGAAGAATCATTAGATAGTTTTGAACCTGAAGGTGAATGGAATATCGAAGCAGAAGATATTGACATGAATGATTTGCTAGATGATTCAGAGGACAATGTCGCTCAGCAGGAAAACATAGTGGCCGAAAAAATAGTACGTGTGATAAGAACTCCAGTTGTAAAAGATGAAGAAATTGTCGATGCCCCCCCGCAATTAAAATTACATATTAGCGGACTAGATTCAGGGGAAGAAGAATGAAACCTTGGTGGATGGACGGTGTTCCGTTCAAATGTCAAGCGAATTGTGGTAGGTGCTGTGATGAACCTGGCGGGATTGTATATCTCTCTGAGAAAGATGCATTGCGGATTTCCGCACATCACACAATGGATGTGAAAAGTTGGCTGGAAAGAGATTGCAAGCAAACACTTGATGGCCGCTATATTCTAAAAAGCAGAGATATTGATGATATTTGCATATATTTGGATGAAAATAAGCAGTGTACAATTTACGCTGTTAGGCCACAACAATGCGCTGCATTCCCTTGGTGGGGCGAAAATCTTGCATCGGAAAGAGCATGGAATCGTGTAGTTGAGGAATGCCCTGGACTTACTGCTGAGGATGCTATAATAGTTGATGGAAATCTAATTCGAATACAAGTGTTTTCAGATCGAGAATCGAGTAGAGGCTTTCGCCAGATACCGGAAAAGAGGCAATAAATAAAAATAACAATGTTGGTCAAACACATTAAGTGAGTTTTACTACACCTAAGGCAAATAATTTATTCAAATAAGGACCCACCTTATATGAGTGGGTCTTTTCCGTTGCATCGGAGGGAAATAAGTGGACGGTAAGGAAGTTCTTTTGGAGGTCACTGAAGACCACCTAAACACAGGATTACGGGGGGTGCCGGTAGGCACTTGCCGAACTTCATTCGTTACCCCTACTGAAGGCGTTCATTATTGTGGATACCCTATTTCTGAACTTACCAGTTTTACTCCAGAAGATATCGTTTATTTATTGTTTAACAAGGAGTTGCCAAATGCTCAACAATCCGCTGACATTCGTGCAGACTTGGCTAGACGAGGAGAAATCCCTGGTGATTTGGAAGCGGTGTTTAGAACATTGCCAAAATACGGACACCCAATGGACTGGATAAGTGTTGCAATTCATACAATCGGTATGTGGGAAACCACTGGAGATTGGAAAGAAGATGCATTGAATTTGATCGCACGAATGCCGAGAGTTATGGGATTGATGTATCGAATTAGAGAAGGTCGTGAAGAAAATATTCCAGCAGATGATACCTCATTGAGTATGGTTCAACGATTTGTCAATACAATTGGGCTTGAGAACGTTGACAATGACAAAATGGAAAGAATTATTGCAACTTATTTGGTATTACACATGGACCATGGAGGAGGAAACCTCTCAACATTTACTGGTAAGGCTATTGCTTCAAGCAAAGCAACAGTGTATTCAGCAATGGTTGGAGCAATGAATGCATTGAGTGGTCCATTGCATGGACGTGCCAATCAATCGTGCCTAGAATTTGTCCTTAAAATTGGCACCAGCGATCCTATAGAGGTTGAACAATTCGTGCGTGGAGAATTAGCAGCTAAGCGCCCAATATTCGGTTTCGGCCATGCAGTTCTTCGCGCTGAAGACCCAAGGGCTACCGCACAATTTGCCCTTGGAGAAGAAATCTGTCCCGATGATGAAAATTTCAAAATTATTCGTACACTAAGAGAAGTTGCTCCTAGAGTGCTGGCAGAAAATCCAAAAATCAGCAATCCAAATGCAAATGTAGACATTGCGAGTGGAGCTTTACTATTCCATGTTGGACTTGAAGACCCAACATACTACACCACTTTCTTTGGATGGGCTAGAGTCATCGGAATCGGTGCACAGATTGTTGATGAGCGTACTGTATTCCGTGACGGCAAAGGAACTCCAATTTATCGTCCTAAGTATTTTGCAGAGCAGCAAACTCTGCGTCATATTGAGTGATTAATCACTTATTACAGGCCGTGGAGTTTTTCCTGAACCTCTATGTCCAATTAATCGAGGGGCTTGCCATAGAGGTGAAGTCATGCTAGCACTTTCTAGAAGTTCATCAGCAGAGCTTTGCCAATTCCAAGATTTTTTCCACATTGAAATTAGTTCTAATCTTCTCGAAGCATCACACTCACTCCAGATTGGAACTTCCTGTTTAAGTTGTTTTAATATTTGTAAGTGGTTTTCTTCAGTAGCTGAATCAAGAAGAATTTGCTGTTGCTCGTCCAACGGTTGAGTCGCTGGATTTACCCAGCGTGCATCTCCAGAGGGCAACCATGTGAATTGCGGATTTGCTTTATCGGTCAATCCAGTTAATCCAGCATTCAAGATAGATTTCTCATTTATTGGTTTAGTTGGCCACACATATGTTGGCATACCTTTTCTCATAGCGTTCAAATTGTGCAATTGCTTGCCAGATAATCCAACCGTTTTTCCAAATGGTAATTTGTTATGAGGGGGAATGAAGTATTCTATTGCACAGGGCAACATTGAACTCCCCATGCTATCATGTTGCTTTAGCAGTGATGAAAATGATGTAGTCAAATACCTTGGAAGGCTTTGAATCCGTTGAGTAGTTCTATTTCCATAGGGGGCAATATAGGGAACCAGGGCGGCCCATGGGCGCTTTGATTTTGCAGATTTTACACTCTGTTTCATGCCTTTGTGAAAGGCATAATAGACCATGTTTTGGCTGGGAACTTCAAATTCATCAAGTATTTCATCGGCCAATTTGATAATGTTTGCAATGTGATTATTGTGTTTCTTACGTGAGAGGAATCCTCCACCCATAGGAGCATTTGGATGAGGCCTTTTTATCTCAATACAACCCATTTTTCCTTTTTCAATCCAATTACTGCGAATGGTTGGATCTTCTAGCATGGCTCTAAAAGGAAGAAAACCTTCTGATTCCAAATCTTCTAGTTTCCATGATTCCACCCATTCACTTTTGCCATGTAGGCGGCTCTTCTTGACAGAGACGTTTCTGTCATGGTGGACAATCAATTGGTTGTCTGAAGTCATTCTAATATCGAATTCAATTCCATCAAAAAGGTCGATTGCATGTTGCAAACTCTTCAATGTATTTTCCGGTTCTTGGTAATACATCATCCCGCCTCATTTGCTGCACTCCTTTCTCCTTGAAAGATTATCTTTTCATTTAGTGTCAAAAGCATCATATCCTGTTAATGATATTGTGGTTCATGGGCGAAACTATTTCACGAAGTCGGGCTGAAAAAAAGGCTGCTAGAAGTGAAGAGAAACGCAAAGCAATTTTTGGTTATGGAATGTTTGATTGGGCGAAATCTGCTTTTGAAACAAGTGTTGTTTCTGCAATCTTGCCTGCATGGTTCACCTACTTATTTCTAGAAGCAAATGGGGTTTCAGTAAATTTTACGGATTCATTTTCCCTTACAGCAGATACCGCATGGGCCTTTGCAACAATGGCTTCTGCACTATTGGTTGCTGCTATTTCACCGGCATTGGGAATCATTGCTGACCGCAATACAATCAAAATGTTGGCATTGAAATGTTTTTCATGGCTAGGGGCAGGTGCAACTGTTCTATTGGCTATCGGAGCATATTTGCCAATTGATATCGCGTGGATATTCATTTTGATAACATATTTCTTTGCAAATATAGGATTAAATGCATCGTCCGTTTTCTACAATGCAGTTCTTCCATTTATGGGTGATGATGATGAACTTGATGAGATTTCAAACCTAGCATTTGCCTACGGATATTTAGGTGGTGGAATCCTATTGCTTATTCATTTAATAATGGTTATGACTTTGGAGGGGACATGGGTAATTCCATTTACACTTGCATCCAGTGGATTATGGTGGTTTGGATTTGCATGGTACACTTTCGCATATATTCCCGAACCTGAAATTGAAAATGAAATGGAGTGGAATGGATTCATCAATGCGACAAAATTAGCATTATCTGAGTTATATTTGACGAGTAAAGAAATTAAAAAATTCAAGGTATTATTCCTATATATGCTCTCATATTTCTTGTTTATTGATGGAATAAACTCGGTTACTGCTCTTGCTGGTTCATTCGGTTCCGCCGTCTTAGGAATACCGATTGCCACACTAATGATTGTCATTTTATTGGTTCAATTTGTCGGCGCCCCAGCCGCAATAGGATTTACACACTTGGCTGAAAAAACATCGGCAAAAACAGCGCTCACAATCGCTTGTATCGGATGGTGTGTAGTCATTATATTGGGTGTTGGGTTTGCACCTTTAATGCCTGTAGATGCAAGCGAATATGATGCTGTAATAACCAGTGATGATGGGATTGATTATCTGATGGAAAATGAAGAAGACAATATTGATGACTTATTGGTTGAAGGTAATATCTCAAGTGAAGAGATTACAGGAATCTTATCATCATTTGAAGATTCACGCTTCAGTGTTATTGTTGTTGATCCAAACGGTTCAAATGAAGGCTTAAATGTCATTGGCATCGATAATCCAGCTCATATTGGAGATGAAGGGGGCGATGGATGGGCTGTATTATTACGCGATAAAGTTTGGCAACCATTAGGTTTAGGCATTAGTGTGCAATTTTTAATTCTAGGATTGTTATCTGGCCTATTGCTGGGAGGGTCACAAGGTTTAGCACGTTCATTATTCAGCAAAATTATTCCTGAAACCCGTTCAACAGAATTCTTTGGATTCTTTGGATTCTTTGGCAAAGTTGCAGCATTTATCGGACCGTTTCTCTATGCCGTAGTAGGAGGCTATTATGGTTCAAGGGCTGGTTTAGTAGCCATTGCGATGTTGATTGTGGCTGGAACTTTGATTTTACGCTGGGTTGATTTTGAAGAAGGAATTAGAGTCGCCAAAGAAGAAGATATTCGAAATCGTACTGCCTAATTTGGCATCAAATATCATCACCAAACCATAGGTAGTGTTCCCCTTTAGTGTGGCAACTGCTAAAGAGAGGGGGCATCGCCATACAAACATGGAACCGTATTCAATCATGCTGATGATGATTATAGTTCTTACACCTATTATCTGCTGGTTATTCAGTTTTCATCGCCCAGACATGAGAACTCCTTGGCGTCAATGGAGTAGTGTATTTCATGAAAAGCGCTACTATCTTCACGCTCTAGGATATATTGTAATTATAAAATGGAAAGCGATTACAGATACCATTAATGAGCCAATCAAAATAAAAACGGGACATTGGACTGAACTGGTGTATTCTATTGAAGGAGATTTCGCAAAGTGGATACAGGACGCTTTTCAAAATGATGCGCTAACTGATTTCCTTAATTTCCATTACTTATTCATATATCTATTCTTGATTTATGTAACTACGGTATACTTTGCATTTACCGGTGACCGTGATATGACCGACAAGGTCACTTTGAATTATATTCTGATTTATGCCTTAGCAGTGCCATATTACTTGTTCTTCAATGTAGAAGTTACTTCTTCATGGATACCAAATATGGACGCATTATTGTACCATGATGGATGGTATAGTTCGTTTTATGCTGTGCATGACCCATTGGATAATGCAGTTCCAAGTTTGCACGTTGCCATACCATTTGGCATACTCTATCTCAATTATTTACATGTCAAAGAAAAGGGTATGAAAATGTCTGAATGGCGCCATTGGCCATACCATCTATTCGTTGCAATCAATACGCTATTATTCATTTTCACAATTTTGTATCTTGGAATTCATTGGTTTGTTGATATTCCACTTGGAATAATCATCGGTGGAATCGGAGCGTTATTTATCCACCATTTACAACCGCGATTACGCAATGATTTCGGTCCAATGTTCAAAGGAGTCACTCGGAAAAAGGTATGGCGTCACGTATTTGCTGAAGGTGTTGCTGCTCTAATGTTATTGACAATAATTTTGATGTCAGTAAATATTCAATCGGAAAATGTAGATTCAAGGATCTCCTATCAACTGGGAGCCGGTGATTCAACATTTGAAATTATTCAGGAATTTGACCCGGGTTTAACTGTGTCTTCTAATCTAACAAATCTACATGATAGTATTACCATAGAAGTGGTAGTAATAATTGTTGAAATGAGCGAACCTGCTATGGAAAATGGTTCTATTGATTGGAGTCTCATGAAAAATCTCGGAGAATATTACACCGTTGAGCCCCAATCTACCTTGATGTTAGAAATTGAGGCTCCGAATAATTACTACCTGATAGTCATGCATAACCCTGGTCATGTCAATGACTCAACTGAGAATGAAGTTGTACAAGTTCGAATCATCAATGACTATCATGAAGACATAATGTGGAAAGCAGTATTACTTTCTTTGCCATCACTTTGGATGACTGGATTCGTAGTTCATAGATTATACCGATTGCGAAAGTATAAGCGAAGTTTGATCGATTCTACTCCAAGCCACCTGTGGGAACAGGAATATATTGAATCGGAATAATGGTGATATCATGTCTTCAAACAGTGACTTAGTAAGTGCTGTTGACGACTTGATGGAAAGTCCTGGCGGACAGTTACTCAAGCAAGCAAGAGATTTTTTGCGATTGAAAATCAAAAGCCTTGGATTTGTATTCATATTTGCAATCGTCATAGGATTCCCGTTAACAAGAGAAATTATCACATGGTTAATTGAACCCAGTAAATTACCAGATGGCGTCAATATTATTGTGATTTCGCCAGTTGAATTCATAATGCTTCAACTACGAATTGCGATGAGTTTTGGAGCCTTTTGTGTTGTTGCGATGTTAATCTATTTCGGCATAATGGAGGGAGTGAAGTCTCCAGAATTGAAACAAAAGTTGGCCGAAATTAATACTACAATTCCAAGACCTGCTCCAACATTTATTTTCACAACAATCGCAATCATTATTCTTTCATTATCGGGGCTATATTATTCTTGGAATTTGTTAACTCCTATGCTCCTTGAATACCTAACTACTGATGCGCAAAGTGCGGGATTATCCACTGAGTGGAGATTGGCTGGTTATGTAGGTTTTATTTCGAATTTGGCCATCGCATCAATTATTGGTTTCCAATCACCTGTTGCTACATTGTTAATATTGAGATTTGGAGTTGTCAACAGAAGCCAAATCAAATTCTATCGCCGTCATATTTGGTTTGCATCTTTTGTAATGGGCGCACTGTTTTCACCACCCGACCCTCTAAGTTTGTTCTTGGTCGCTGTGCCAGTAATTCTATTGTTTGAACTAGCACTAATTATTGACACCATTACACGCGAACAATAATTTCAAATTATTTGCTCTGGCAATGATGTGCTAGGAACAGACATATGTCCCGGTCGTGCTTGGTAACTCGGACCATGATAATCCGAGCCACAAGTTACTTTCAAGCCAAGTTTGACAGCTGACTCCCATAATTCCATTCGATAACTATCGGGATGTGAACGATGAAATGCTTCAACTGCATCAACACCGGCATTATCAATAAAGGAAAGTAAATCATCTGTTTCAATTCCATAGTATATTGGATGAGCTAATGAACATATTCCACCTGCTTCGTGAATGACTTTTACCGCTTCAACAATTGTCGGCTTTCTCTTTTCCACATGTGCAGGACAGCCATCTCCTAACCATTCATCAAATACTTGTTGAACCGAATCTGCATAACCCTTTTCAATCATTTCTTTGGCTAAATGCGGCCTTCCAACTGCTCCGCTAGACCTCGCCATAACAGCATCAAAGGAAATCTCCATTCCCAATTGATTTACTTTCTCAACCATACGTTTCATCCTTCCAATTCTTCCTTCTGCAAATGGCTCTAACCATTCACTAAAAGCTGTCATTGAGGGAGAGATGGTATTTGGTTCATAGTTCGGAAAATAGGCAAGCAAATGCCATGATGTTGTCGCTCTATCGCGACCTTCCTTTTCCAAAACTATTGCTTCTGCAGGTAAGCCTGGGATACAAGTAATTTCAACACCAGGAATAAATTTTAGATCTCGCTTTTTTGCCTCTATGCTGGCTTCGCTCCAACCACTGATTATATCGTGATCGGTTAGGGACCAAACTTTGACCCCCTCATCTTTGATTTTTTGAGCCAGTTGAGAAACGCTTAGTTCTCCATCTGAATGTGTAGAATGACCATGAAGGTCGTATTGTTCGCTCCATTGCATCATATTCACCCCCTCTAATCAACTACATTTTATATTGTGTTAGTCAAAAGAATCCATCTAAGTCCGGCAACTCAGGAGTAGCAGTTATGCTTTCAGATACTGCAGGCGGCAGTACTTCTTCCTGTGGCAATTCAATTTCAGGCAATTCCGGCAACGATGAAAGAAGGTCGTCCAAATCAGAAGTTACTTGATGTTCTATGACTTCATCATTTACGGGAGTTTCATCAATTTCAGGAAGACTGGAAAGAAGTTTATCAAGGTCTGGCAGTGGCACTTGAGTAAGTTTTTCACTCGCAAAGACCCTATTTTCATCTAACCCTGGTATTTCAGGAGTTGCGACATCCTCTGGGTTTTCATGAGGTAAAGCTACTCTCTCAACATTTACTCTCAAAGGTTGTGCCTCGACTACTTGTGTAGGTTCAATATTATGCTCAATCGGTTGTTGAGATACTAGATTAGTTGGTGCTTCAATCACTTGCTGAACTGGTGCTAAAACTATCGGTTGGTCATCCACAATTCCAAGTGTTCCCATTGCCTGTTGGATGCTTTGTTGATTAGAATCAACAGATTGCCCGAGAATGGAACTAATTATTGCAGATGTTTGGGGATTGGAAGCAACTGTTTCAAATCCAAATTGGTCCATGTTAGTTGATGATGAACGAACTTTGGTAGGCATATCCTCAAACGCTTGTAATTGTTGTTCAGATGTTGGCTTAGCATCGAATTCAGGGATTTCACTTTCTCTACTTGCCCACCACGCAATTGCTGCCCAAGCGATTGCTTTCATCAGCAATACTGTTTCTTCAACCTTCCATCCAGCAGTTCCAACAAGGTTTAACTGATAATTAACAATCAGGACTGCAACGATTAACGAAGTAAACATTCGCGCAATAATCACAAGTCGTGGCGCTCGGTGGTCCATGCTATCAAAGCGGCACAGTATGGCTGAACCTATCAGTGTTGTCCATTCAAATCATTTTTGTTCTGCTGCGCGCACTGTGTTCTCCATTAACATTGCAATGGTCATTGGCCCTACGCCGCCAGGAACTGGAGACAACCATGATGCTGTATTTGCAACACTTGGATCAACATCTCCCGCCAATCTCCATCCTCGTTCACGACTAGAATCATCCACACGATTGATTCCCACATCCACAACTATTGCTCCAGGTTTTACCCAATCTTCAGCAACCATTTCGGCTCTACCAACTGCGGCGATTAAGATATCGGCTGTGGAGCAGACTGCCTTACTATCTGCTGTTCTTGAATGGGCAATAGTGACTGTGCAATCGACTCCCTTTGCCCCAAGTAACAAAGCCATTGGATTGCCAACAATTCGTGAACGACCAAGAACTACGGCGCTCTTTCCCGAAGTCTCAACACCAGCCCATTTCAGCATACGCATTACTCCACTTGGTGTGCAGGGTAACATTCCATCCATTCTTCCTTGTACTAAGCGGCCAAGGTTTTCTGGGTGAAAACCATCAACATCTTTACTTGGTGAAATCAAATCTGTTAACCCTTCTTCATCCATATGATTTGGTAATGGAGATTGCACTAATATACCATGTAGTGACTCATCAGCATTTAATTTTTGAATAATATCTCTAACTTCACTTTCTTCACAATCACTTGGCAACTCAATATGAGTTGATTTGATTCCAAGACGTTCACAGGCTCTAACCTTTGAACCAACATAGACATGTGAAGCAGGGTCATCTCCTACGATTACTACTGCAAGATGGGGAGTGATTCCTGCTTCTTTAAGAGTTGAAATACGGGCATGGAGTTCCTCTTCAACACTCGCTGCGCAAGCCTTGCCGTCAAGGCGCTGTGCTACCATGTGAAGGGGCTGTCACTCCATCTTCTTTGAGGATTCGCTAGCAAAGCCTCCTAATTATTGATGAATGATATCACTAATACAACTAATTGAAAGGAGCCAACGGAGAGACAGGTTGATTCCGTCTCCAGTGAAAATCAATACAGGACTAACCTACTCCTGAAGGGAGTTCGTAATGAAATCGCTTACAGTCGTATCTCCGTTGATTCAGCAATGCAACATCAATAATTAAGGAGCCAACGGAGAGACTCGAACTCCCGACCGTCGGATTACAAATCCGAAGCACTACCAGCTATGCTACGTTGGCGACAGGATGGGCGAGTTGCCTCTCCTTCTTGAATAAAGTGGTTGAACAGACTGCGGAATTATTTGTGCATTTATCTAATTAACATTTGAAAATTTAATTTTTTACGCAATTAGAGGCGGAGATTTGGAGGGGCAACTCAAAGAAGAAGTTTGCATTGGCCGGGTCATGGACGACGAAGCAGGTATTGGATTACTGAACTCATATGCCCAAACCAAAGTAGGAAATGACACTATTTTCGGCTGGTGGGCTCGTTTTCAAGAAGCGGTTGCTT
>Ga0209044_1001674_pt1 | contig 13154 bp, 7 predicted proteins | sample SaaInlV_130m_DNA_FD_184655 | JGI IMG/M metagenome (GOLD analysis project Ga0209044, IMG submission 184655) | Marine microbial communities from expanding oxygen minimum zones in the Saanich Inlet - SI037_S4LV_130m_DNA (SPAdes) (version 2) | ecosystem: Environmental > Aquatic > Marine > Intertidal... | reverse complement strand
AGCTAAATTACTGGATGCATCGGTGATTAATGTTGTATTTGCAACCTCAGCTGCTTGAGCACGAGTCACTTCAGCAGCTAAATTACTTGATGCATCGGTGATTAATGTTGTATTTGCAACCTCAGCCGCTTGAGCACGGGTCACTTCAGCAACTAAATTACTGGACGCATCGGTGATTAATGTTGTATTTGCAACCTCAGCTGCTTGAGCACGGGTCACTTCAGCAGCTAAATTATCAGATAAATCACTAACGTTAGCAGAACTTGAACCTTCAAGTGTAGTAATTCGTGTATCTAATACACTCCCTACCTCAGCAGCAGATGCAGTTGCTGCATTTCCACCAATATTTAAATTAGTAACAGGGGTTGCTGATATTACTGTAAATGGAGCTGTACCAGTAGCAACACTTGAATTGAACACATTTGCAGTTGCATTTCCAGTAACATTTATTGTTCCATCTACACTTGTATTACCAGTAGATACTGTACCTAATGTTGTTGTTCCAGTTACATCTAATGTACCTGTACCTGTGATATTTGTAGCAGTAATATTAGCAACAGTTGAGCTTCCAGATACGGTTAAATCAGTACCAATTGTAGATGCACCAGATGTAGATATAGTTGTAAAACTACCTGTTTCTGGATTATTCTCACCTATCTTACCATCTACATTTCCTTCAAGATTTGCTTTTATTGTACCAACATCACCAGAAAACACACTACCGTCATCCAATGCATCTGGAATATAAGTAAATTTCTTATCAGTGTCGTCCATACCAAAGAATCCTTCTTTTGCAACATCTGTTCTATATTTAAATTTAATACCTCTATCCAAATTATCATCAGCAGCTGATTGTCCTACTTCAAATACTGGGTCATTGATAGTAATAACAGTAGAATTAATTGTGGTAGTTGTTCCAGCAACAGTTAAATTACCAGTAACCAATAAGTTTTGATCAATATTTACATCACCACCTATATTTACATCCTTTGCTACACCTAATCCACCTAAAGTTGTAATTGAACCTGTATTATTAGAAGTAGAATCGGTTGTTGATGTATTTGCAATATCTCCAGTAAATGTAGTACCTGCTAAGTTTGCTTTTAATGCTTCAGCACTTTGTGCACGTACTATTTCTGCAGCTAAATTTGCAGATATATCACCAACGTTAGCAGCATTTGAACCTTCCAGTGTAGTAATTCTTGTATCTAACACACTCCCAACTTCAGCAGCAGATGCGGTTGCTGCATTTCCTGCGATATTTAAATTAGTAACAGGAGTAGTTGAAGTTACTATAAATGGTGCAGTTCCAGTTGCAACAGTGGATTTAACAACATTTGCTGAGGCAGTTCCACCAACATTAATATCTTGAGCAACACCCATACCACCAAGAGTTGTTATGGAACCAGTGTTTGCATTCACTGAAGCAGTATAATCTACAATATTTGTTTTATTCAATGTTGAAATACCACCTACAGTTAATTTACCATACATTTGAGTGTCTTGAGCTACTCCTAATCCACCAGATGTAACAATTGAACCATTTCCACTATTCGTAGAATTAGTATTATTTGTAATATTCAAAATACCAGTTCCAACCACACCTGCAACATTTGTTGTTCCTTCTACATTTAAATTACCACCAATATATGCACCTAATGCTACACCAAGTCCACCAGCTGTTTTTAATGAACCAGTATTTGTACTTGAACTTGCAGTATCATTTGTAATTATTGTTTGTCCTGTTATAGTTGTTCCAGCTAATGTTGTTGCTCCTGTTACACCCATGGTTCCTCCAACACTGGCGTTTGCAAGATTACTTACACCAGATACATTCAAACTTCCTCCAATATATGCGGTTTCTTTCACACCTAAACCACCAGATGTATGAATAGAACCTGAGGTTTCACTTGTAGAATTTGTGGTTGATGTAACATTTATATCTCCAGAAGCTGTCAATGATGATATAGAAGAACTACCAGTTACCCCCAAATCTCCTCCCACATTCATATTTTGTGCTACGCCAATACCTCCTGATGTTACGATTGAACCAACTGTAGCATTTAATGAATTTGTAGTATTTGCAACAGATAATATTCCACTTGAATTTATAGCTGATAAATTTGCATCTCCTGTTACTGCTACATCACCACCTATATTTGCGTCCGTTACAGTTAATAAACCAGATAAATTCATATCATTAAGCGTAGCTGTTCCTGTTGATGTAATATTACGTGCAGTAAAATCATTATTAGAATCTTTTGTTGCTATTTTTTGTACTATTCCACCTTCCATATTGGGTAACTTTACTTCAAAACTTGATAAATCATTACTTACACGAATAAGACCGGCATCTTGTACTGCCCCTTGATTAAAATGAATACCAGCCCCCATAAATGTATTTGTATCACCTCCTTTATTTAAAACTATTGTATTGTCACTTATTGTTAAATTTGTTGCATCAATTTGTGTTGTATTTCCAGTTATATGTAAATCACCTGTTATGGTGACATTATTACTAAATGTTGATGACCCTGTTACGCTTAATTCTCCACCAATACTTGCATTTCCACTTGAAGCTACAGTTGTTAATGTAGTATTTCCTGATATATCCATATTTCCTTCTACAACTGAATTTCCTTTTGTTGTTGAAATTCCATTAACAAATAATCGCTCCTTTACATGCATATCTTTCAAAACATTCATATCACCGTTTAACGATAAATCTTCTGCTATGATCATATTATAATCGGTTGTTGTTGTATTTATGACATACTCGTTGTTCACATACTGAGCAGTAAGCTGTCCATTTACAACTAAATCCTTTTCTATAAAAACACTTTCGTTAAAAGATGCATCTTGTTTCACAAATAAATTTGTTGAAATATCTACAATGTCTGCATTAAGAGTTGTTGTATTTATTGTTGTTGCTGTGATTTGATTACCAACGGTTGCATTATTACCAATAGTCAAATCATTTGTTACATTCACACCAGCATTAAATGATGCATCACCAGTTACTTCTATAGTTTCGCCGATAATTAAAGATTTTGCTACATCAACTGTACCTCCAATATCTGCATTACCTGTAAGACTAAGTAAAGGTCCAATATTTGCAATTTGTGCATTCATTGTCGTAACATCAACTGCATTTGTTGTTAATGTTGCAACATTCAATACTGGGGTGGCTAATGTTCCATTAATACTTAAATCATATAATACGGATGTTCCAGTAATATCTAACCCATCTAAACCAATAATTTTATCTTTAAATTCAGCATTATTCTGTACTGATAAATTACCATTAATTGTCATCGCATTCATAAAATATGATTTTGACATCATCACTGCATCACCATCCACAAATAATCTCTTTTTAATTCTTGCATCTTTGTTTACAAATAAGCGTTTATAAATACATCCGTCGCCATAAATTTTGGTTTTATCTCCAGCAACAATTAATTCTCCATCTAAAAGCGTGTCACCAAATACATGTAGGTCATTGTTCATCGAAACGTCTTCGGTGAAATTTGTTCCAACAATTCCATAAGGCCCCTGAATTCCTTGAATACCATCTTGTCCAGATGGTCCAGTTGGTCCGGTTGGTCCGGTTGGTCCTGTACCTCCAGCGTTTTGAGACATTCACGAAAGTGTATGTATATATTTATATATACACTTTATATTGCATTATTGAACATATTATTTTATGATGATGGATTTTGAAAATTAAGTGATTTCCAACTTTTTTCCCCATTTGGTAATTCAAACCACATATATAGTATACTTTGGTATGATGTTGGTGTGTTATCTATTTCATTAAATCCATAATAAAGTAATCCAGGTGTTCCTGCTACGTATCCAGCATCACTATCATCATTTGGGTCAGCATATGGCCAACCAGTAGGAACAAGTGGAACAGAATATATTGGACCCGTGGGACCCGTAGGACCCGTGGGACCATCCTGTCCATCACTACCATTAGTACCATTAGTACCAGTAGGACCAGTGGGACCAGCGGGACCTGCGGGACCCTGGGGACCCTGAGGACCGCCAGATGGACCGCCGGGACCTGCGGGACCCTGGGGACCCTGAGGACCGCCAGGAGTACCATCAGTACCATTAGTACCATTAGTACCAGCAGGACCAGTGGGACCAGCGGGACCTGCGGGACCAGCATCACCAGCAGGACCAGTGGGACCAGCGGGACCTGCGGGACCGGTGGGACCATTTCCTGTACCTCCTGTACCTCCTGTACCTGCAGGACCAGCAGGACCAGCAGGACCAGCAGGACCAGCAGGACCAGGAGCACCGTCAGAACCGGCAGGACCGGCAGGACCAGCAGGACCAGCGGGACCAGTGCCACCGGTAGCTACTTGGGTTAATTGTGTTTCACTTAATGCTGCACTGCCTATTTGAATACTTCCACCAGTGGCTATACTTAATGTTCCTTCTACTGATAAATTTTTTACAGGTATTTTGGGCATAGTATTTATTATATATATATATATAATTAATAAAAATATTACACAGTCCCATACTAATTTATTGTTTGATTATGGATTAGGATTAAACCATATATTTTGTTCTAAATCAACCTCAAATAAGTATTTGAACATTTCATAAAGTGCATTTTTTAAATTATTGATTGGAACATCTGGGTTTCCATTTGGTTGGAAATTTAAAACTTGTGATATATCCACATCAAATAATGAAGGGTATAATGTATCTTTCATTATAGTATTAAATAAATATTCTTCAGTAAATTGATAACCAGACGTTATCCTGATATCATAATCAAATAAATAAAACATTAAATCTATTGTTCGTCTCTCAAAATATACTAATTGTTCAAATGCAGGATTATAATTGGGAGTTGCACTTAAACTTACTTGAAATAAATATTTGTATAAATAATCCATTCTCTCTTTCAACTTCATTGTTTCTGGATCGAACAAAATCAAGTTAATTTTATAAACAACAGTATTGCTAAAATCTCCTGTTATATTATCAATCGCTCCAATTGATAAAAATCCCGTATCTGCATCGTAATCAAGTACACTTCCGTTAAAATAATTACTTTCATTATCTGCTATTCTACAACTAATTCTTTGATTTTTTACGAATGGTAATCTTTTTTCTACTAAAAACCCCACAGTTGCATCTTTTATTGGAACTACAAATGCTGGCATTAATGTTTTTGTTACATATTTTTGATTTGTAAACGCAGTATCAGGACAGTATATTAAATCTGCTGAAATTATTTGTCCAGTACTTGAAACACATTGGGATGGTACATTACAATATCCGGAATTACTTAGTGTCACTGCATTACTCGTACTATTTGTATGGCATTGTGGTAACATATTGCATGACATTTGTGTTCTATATCTTCTTAAGTTTGTATAATCACTCGCTGACATTTTCCTTTGTATAATAAACCACCCGAAAAAAAAGTAGATAGACTCATTATTTAACGCATTACATTATTTATATAAAAAAGTATATAATTATATCTGGAAATAGTAAGTAATGGAAAACTTAGATTTAGATATACAGAATTATACTGTCCAGGATTTGGAAGGGTTTTTCAAAATGAAACGAAGAACAAAATATACTGTTGCTGATATTGAACTAAAGGAATATGAAATTAGAGAACAACTTCTACAAAGTGGACATATTGATAAACGAGTGAAACGAGATTTAATTAACTTTCTTAATAGTGCTAAAAAAATATTAGTTAATGCAAAATGCAAAGACGAACAACATCAACCTACCAGTATTCCAAAAAATTATCAATTAGACCCTATTAATATTCCACGTCCTGATACTCAAGATATGTCGCGTGCACAAAATCTAATACAACGACCGAATACTGATTATATTTATACCAGCAATAGTGATTTCTTACCTGGACGAATCAACCCTATTAATACACGAGTAATTACTAAATGTGTCAATATTGACACACGCTTCCGTGAAAGTATAAATACTACGCAAAGTTCTGACTTTACTGTACAATTAACCACCAAATTTAATAAAGTTGTTTCTATGGAATTAACCGCATTAGAAATGCCATTGAATTTTTATGGAATATCTGCAAGCAATGGTAATAATTTTTTGTATCTACAGGTAGAATTCGGTGAAGAACCCGAACATCAAATTGTAGATAAAGTTTTTATTATTCCAGATGGCAATTACAATCCTAATGATTTTATAGACAAAATTAACAATATTTTATGTCCTCTTGATATTAATGGCAAAATGCTTGAACCTAATAATATTTTTTCATATATACGTTTCTCTTTAGACCTAACTGCCGATGGGTCAGGTAGTGGTAAGGTTACCGTTGGACCAGTCGGTACACAAACTATGTCTATCCATAAAATTACATTGGATTTTACACGAAATATTGACGGGTTTACTGACAACGTTGAAATTACAAAACGGATTGGGTGGAATTTGGGATTCTTAAAACCGAAATATGAAGGTGACTTCTTTTATGTTGCGGATTCTATTGTTGAACCTAAAAACAACCGATATATTTATTTGTCTATTGATGATTTTAACAAGAATTCTAATAATCCGTTTATTAGTATTTTTAATCAATCCATATTAAACGATGACATTTTAGCACGTATTTCTATTAAAGGTTCTCACTTTAACATGTTACTTGATAACGAAATGTCTATTGTATCCGAACCACGTATCTATTTTGGACCAGTTGATATTCAACGATTACGTATTCGTTTATTTGATGAACATGGTCGCATATTACAAATGAACAATACCAACTTTTCTTTTTGTTTAACCATTAAAACTATGTATGATATGTAACCGAAATATAATATTATATTAATGTATAATATGCCATATAAAACACGCAAGGTTAGAAATAGAAATTGTTATCGTGTATATAATCCCGTAAATAAAAAAACATTTGCAAGATGCACAAGCAAAGCAAAAGCTACCAAACAAATGCGATTATTAAGAGCTATTCAAAATAGTAAGAAATTTCGCAACAATTATCGTGCAAGAACTGGTGGGAAAACCATGAAGAAAAGAAGCAAATAAAAAACACCAATTAAGGTGATTTTTTATATTTTTATTTTTATTTATGCATTGTATTCTAACCATGCATGAATCATATCCAAAAATGATGGGTCTTGAATATAAATTTGCACATGTTTGGGTTTATCATTTTCCCATAATCCTTCATATACAACACCATTCTCATATATCATTTGTCCTTTACCATGTCTCATACTATCTTTCATTTGACCACGGTAAATTTCACCCGTAGAATTATAAGTAATATAATTACATTCCGTTGTATGAAATGTTGCAAGTGCACTTATAGACTTTTCTTTTTGTTTGCCTACAGCGGGAGGTAAGCCCTGTTGACGACGAGAGATACGCTTAACTTTAACTGTCATTATTGATTTGTTATTGAAATGTTTAACTTTAAATATAGATACTATTTATATCAATTTTTTACATTTTTTGAGAACATTACTACAATAATGTTATTAGGTTCTCCATTTTCATTGTTTTTGAGAACATTACTACAAAAATGTTATTAGGTTCTCCATTTTCATTGTTTTTGAGAACATTACTACAAAAATGTTATTAGGTTCTCCGTTTTCATTGTTTTTGAGAACATTCTATAAAATCTTTTAATAGGTTCTCCATTCATTGTTTTTATGTAGAAAATTGCTAATAAAAACAATGATGAACGTATTCTATCATATCAATACACATTTTTCAAATGCCAACACCAAATAACAGTAATCATAGCAGACTCCAAGAGGATTATCTCAACCTACGGGAAAGATATTTAAAGGCATCCTCTTGGATTAGAGATATGTCCGCACCACGTGCACCTGCTCGTCTACAACCGAATCATGGACCATATGCAGCTGCTGGAGGGGGGCATTCCAATTAATTTCACAACAATATAAACACGAATCATTCTTTTGTAATCTATAATTAAGTTTTTTATAACCTTTTTTTTTTATTGAATTGGAGAACCTGAACAATATTATACAATTGTTTATCCAATATGATACAAATTTGATGTATATTTTTAATATTTGATATAATATTGTTCAGGTTCTCCAATCCTTAATAATAATACTACAATATTATTAAAAATAAATGCATGTAACTTAATTCGTGGTATGTATGTCAACCAAAATTAACAAAATAACTAATATATTAATACCATTTATAGTTTTTTTTGAAGGATTTGGAGAACCTTATATAAAGAATACAAAAAATTGATAAAAGTGTTATAAAAACGATATATAATTAAAGAAACATATTGTATTAATACCAGGTTCTCCAAATTGTTAAAAATGTTAAGTAAAGAACAACAAAATATTTTAGATGCATCTAAAACAGGAGATAATATTGTAGTGGATGCTGTTGCTGGAACAGGAAAAACGACTCTTATTTTAGAAATAGCAAAAGAGTCAGGTTCTCAAAAAATATTGCAAATCACCTATAATAAATCCTTGAAATTTGAAGTTCGTGAAAAAACAAAGTCCATGTCAATAGATAATCTTACAATACATACATATCATAGTTTGGCTGTATGTTATTATTCTTGCACTGCACATGTAGATAATGAAATTAAAAAAATTGTAATAAATAATAAAGTTCCTAACCGACAAATTCCAACATTTGATATGATTGTTATTGATGAAGCACAAGATATGACCCTATTATACTACCAATTAATCATAAAATTTATAAAAGACATAGGTTCTCCAGTTCAACTGTTAATACTGGGGGATTATATGCAAGGATTATACGAGTTCAAGGGTTCTGATATTCGTTTTCTAACATTAGCTGAATTAATATGGAAAGAACATCCTTGTTTGAGAACCCAGCAGTTTCAAAAATGTACGATGAAAATGTCATACAGAATCACGAATCAAATGAGTAATTTTGTAAATAATGCCATGTTGGGAGAACAACGCATGGGTGCATGTAGAGATGATGCTCCCGTTCAATATATTCGCAATTCACGATTCAATATTGAACGTATTGTATGTGCCGAAATTAATAAATTATTCAGTCAAGGTGTAAAACCGAGTGATATCTTCATACTGGGACCATCAGTAAAAGGAGAACGTAGTAATATTCGTAAATTAGAGAACATGTTGGTTGAAAAAAACATTCCGTGTCATGTTCCTATGCTTGAAAACAGCGATATTGATCAACGCGTCATTGACGGTAAGATTGTGTTCTCCACTTTTCATTGTGTAAAGGGTAGACAACGTAAATATGTCTTTGTTGTTGGATTTGATAACTCCTATTTTAAATATTATGCACGGAATTTACAACGTGATATTTGCCCAAATACATTGTATGTTGCATGTACAAGGGCATCAAATGGGTTATATGTTCTTGAAAGTGATACACGAAGAGAAGACCGTCCATTAGAATTTTTACAAATGAGCCATGTTGATATGAAATTAGTTGATTATGTGCATTTTAAAGGACAACAACAAACCTTATTTTTACAAACTCAAGAAACACCCACCAATCTACCAATCAAAATTACGCCTACCGAATTAATCAAATTCATACCAGAAGATACGAATCAACATATATGTTCTATTTTGGACCGTATTTTTGTGAAAGAACAAGATGTCATTGAGAACATTGAGATACCTGGAATTATACAAACCAAAAAAGGGTTTTATGAAGAAGTTAGTGATTTAAATGGCATTGCAATTCCGTGTATGTATTATGACCATTTGTTGAATGCATGGACCGATGATTACTCATACAAAACAAAAGATAGCATATTATATGACATTATTGATATGAATGTGGAGAACCTTAACGAAAAAAAACAACAATTTCTATTAGAAATCATAGATAATCTACCTGAAACAATTGAATCTGTTAATGATTATCTATATATGGCAAACATTAACACTGCTATTCAAGAATCTTTATATTTTAAATTAAATCAAATTGACCGTGATGACTATAACTGGCTTACAGATGAAATTGTATCCGTATGTAAAGACAGATTACGACATACGGTTAGCCCTGATTGTCAAGATTCTCCTGCATTGATTGAAGAATATATTATCAATGCTTCTATGGAAGAACAACACAAACATATTGATAAATTTGTAGATAAAATTTTACCTGGAAAATTATTTCGGTTTAATGCACGTACCGATTTGGTTACAGATACTACTGTTTGGGAATTTAAATGTACGAGCGAACTTACACACGACCATATGTTACAATTGGCTATTTATGCTTGGATATGGAATATGAAATATATGGAAGATACCACAGACGATAATGAAAAAGAATTTCGTCTTTTTAACATAAAAACTGGTGAATTGTTACGAATGGAGGCAAGTATGGGGGATTTAAATAACATTATGTCATCCCTGTTGCTTTCCCGATATACTGAACAAGTTGAACAAACCAATAATCAATTTGTCAAAACATGTGTTGATTCTATTCATCGGTTATATGATGATGATTTATAAATAATTATAACGGTTAAAATGTAAAAAATTGATTAAAAACTATATAATATAGCTGTTATATAATTTGATTACAAAATTTTAAGAACAATTATGCAAACACATTCTAAATTTACGGCAGGTTCTCTTGCACGGAGTAAATGGAGAAAGGAGATTATCCCAGAGGAGATGACGGTAACTGATTATTGTCAAGCTGCAGATGGTGCAGAATTTATAAAGATGGCTGATATTGTATTAGACGATAGTGAAACACGTCGTACAACGGTAAAAACTGTACCAGTAAACGAACCCGCATGGAAAGAAACTGCGGAACATATCTACATCATAGCCAGAAACAATGTTATTATGAAATTGGGTGGCACGCGGACAGGAATGAAAGCACGTTGGGGGTCCTATTTGTGTGGACATTGCGTTGCAGAACGATTAAATAAAAATGGAGAACCGAATCCTGGTAAGATGTCAGTCACAAATGCCCATCTATATCATACCATTGAAACAGACCTATTGTTAGGAAATACATGGGAGTTTTATAGTTGGAAACTTCCCCATACAACGGTTGAAGTCAATATTCTTGGTCAAATGACTACAGTTATTGCACAAACATATCACGCATATGAGTCCAGATGCATTGAACTCTTTCGTTCTATAACTGGACATATCCCACAATTGTGTGATAATGCAGACCCTACATACAAAACAAAAAAGATTAATATGTAAAAATTATATTGTCTATACTCACCCCTCAAAATATAGTTTCATACTAAAAAATGTTAAAAAGTTAGTATTATTTTATATATTATAATGTTTGCCGATGATTTTCCTGAGTTATATGAAGTTGGTGATAATGAATCATTACAATCTGGTAGTGGTAGTTGTATAAGTGCTAATTTTATGGATGGTAATAGTTATCTGCGACGTGATAGTAATGAATCAATAGTAATATCTACAGATGATGAAATGGTAGCTTTTTTTGCGGATGATAATGCGACATTACTATCATATACTAGTAGTCATATATTAGATGAAGCATTTGAAAATGATGAAATAGACTATAAAAATCCAATATATAATGATTTTGATTATAATTTTTCTTTAACAGAGGTTGATAGTAATGTATTGAATAATGTAATGAAATATTCATTAAATAAACAGGGTGATGATAATGATGAAAAAATAGAAGTATCAATAAGTAGTGATTTAGAGTTTAAAATAGAAAGACCTATAATATGGACGGAATTTATAAATTATTATTGGATAGGTTTGTTTAATAATTTAAAACATAAAAGAAAGTATGTAGAATATTGTAATCAAGTATTGAATTTCAAAAAAAAAGTAAATGTAATAAGTCAAAAGATAAGTGTAAATAATACAACAAATATAGTAGAGCAAGAAAAAACAAATTATTTTAATATAGAAAACTATGATGTAAACAGCTATGATAACAAAGGTTTATTCTCAACCAGTGAAAGTAACTTAATATTTACAGAAATAGAAGAACTGTTTAATATGATAGATAAGTTACTTACAGATGATATAATTTTTATGAAAAATTCAAAAGCACCTATTGGTGATTTTTTTAATAGATATAATTCTATAAAAAATGATTGTTTAAAATTATCAAATATAAAAAATAATAAAATATTTAATAATGCGAGGTGTTCAACGGAGATAAAACAATATAAGAATAGTAAAAGTATAAGAAAAATAAAGGACAAGTTTACCAAAGAAAACCCTGTAAAAGATAAGAAAGAATTTGAAAGAAAGTTTAAAGATGATTTAATAAAAGATAAACAGTATATAGAAAAAGATAAATTTTTATATTCTTTAAAGGAATGGATGAAAAGTATAATATTTAAACAAAAAGAAGAAAATTATGAAATGATATTAAAATATTATAACAGACAACAAATTTATTTCACCTTTATAGAAACTATATATTCAATATATTGTCATTTAAAGACAATAAGTCAATTAAAGACAATACCGAGTGATATATTATTAAATACATTAAATCCAATAAAAAAACATATAACAGATTATAATGACGGAAAAACAATAGATGAAAAAAAACAACAATATCAGCAATTGGCAACTTCTTTTAAAGAATGCATTATAAGTAAAGATGAATATATAATATTAAATTACAAAGGTTCATCGACAAATAAAATAGCAATAAATAAATGTTTTTGGACTTACCGAAATAAAAATATGATAAAAGATATTCATAAATTAATAGGTTTTTTAAACGACTTTGATGTAGAAACTGAAATAGTAAAACAAATAAATATTTTAAGCAAAGACTACTTGCGTGATTTATTGAAAGATGAAAAAGAATTTGAAGAATTTATATCAACGTGGTATGAGAAGAATGAAAAGGAAAAAAAGGTCTTATATAAAAGTAATATTTTTTCAGAAAAAGAAGTATGGTGGTATTATTTTGTATATAATTTAGATTTATACTATGCAGATGAAACAATAGACTATGAAACATGTTGTTATCCAACTGGAGAAAACTATAATATAGAATCATTAATTAATAATGAAGAAGAGACACCAGATGATATAGAAAAAGGAACATTAATTAATAATGAAGAAGAGACACCAGATGATATAGAAAAAGGAACATTAATTAAT
>Ga0209044_1001671_pt1 | contig 13175 bp, 10 predicted proteins | sample SaaInlV_130m_DNA_FD_184655 | JGI IMG/M metagenome (GOLD analysis project Ga0209044, IMG submission 184655) | Marine microbial communities from expanding oxygen minimum zones in the Saanich Inlet - SI037_S4LV_130m_DNA (SPAdes) (version 2) | ecosystem: Environmental > Aquatic > Marine > Intertidal... | reverse complement strand
TGCATAATGAGCCAAATTAAACCATAATGTTGCCAAGAGTGCGTGCCGTTCATTTTTTGCTGATGACATGCGCTGGATGATGTATCCACCGCCGTCCGTTCCGTGATGGCTCCACCACATAACGCTAATAAAGATCAAAAATTTTGAAAATGGCGATTCCCAAAATGCGGATGTTGTTATGTTGGCATCCGGTACAGGCGGTATAAATTTTAATGTATTTTCATGGACAGCATCGGAACCCAATAATCCAGACAGTTTCTCAAGGAGCGTTTCCATACCGCCCACATGATTCACCGCAATGATTGCCAAGGCGATGGAGCCGAACATGGCAATACAAAATTGAACCAGATCTGTAACAACCACACCCCAGAACCCTGATAGAATTGCATAAATAAGGGCAATAACTACACAAATCCAAACAGCAGTCCATTTATCCATATTCAGCATGACAGACATTACCGAAGCCATGGCATTGATAACCCAACCCATAACAATAAAATTATAAAGTATGGCAAAATATCCTGCTTTGAAGGCTCTCAAAAAAGCTGCAGGCTTTCCACTATATCTAATTTCTAATAATTCATTATCTGTTAAAACTTCAGCTCGGCGCCATAATCGTGAAAAAAGAAAAACGCCTAAAAGGGACCCCATAAGCAAGTTCCACCAGAACCAGTTTTGCCAGATTCCCGGTCCGCGGACAAATTCTGTAATGGCTAAGGGTGTATCTGCCGCAAAAGTTGTAGCAACCATTGATGTTCCAACAATCCACCATGGAAGGGTCCGTCCTGATAGGAAATATTCTTCTGTACTAGACTTTGCTCGTTTCGAAAAATAGATTCCAACACCCAATGAAAAAGCGATATAAACCAGAATGATTGTCCAATCGATCCAGTGGAGAGAAAGTGTTTCAGTCATAGATATTTTTTAATTCAGTTGAATGAAAATAATGGGAAAGTATGTTTTCAAAAGAAGAGCCATTTAATGCCATTCCTAATGCACCAATTTGACATAGGCCTACGCCATGACCCCAACCAGCTCCTCTTAATTTAATCTGAGATGGTTGAGAATCGATGTCGGAATTTGTTTCAATAATAAAGGCGGAACTATATAAAAAATCAGGGTGCAGTACGCGACGAATCTCATATTCACTTTTCAGGATAATATTAATTGGCTCACCTTTGGAAATACCATCAATTCGGAGTTGGGTTATTCGTCCCGATATACCGCGATTTAAGGGTTGAAGTAATATAATTGAGTCGAATGTCCGTCTCGTTTTTTCAGAAATTAGTTGGGTTAACTCTTCTTGGGAAAATGAAACATTCCATCGAAAATAACTTCCGGATTTATCCACGTGTCCCAAATATTTTACAAGGTCATTTTCTGGTACGTATTCCGGACCACAATAAGAATTTTGTAGTTCAGTTAACCACACTTTTAAATCTGATTCAGACTTGATATTTGGTAGGGTTGAACTATTCCCATCATGAACTGCGCGTAGATAGGGCTTCGGCTCACCGTCCCAAACATTTTCATTATTTTCTGAAATTCCGCCACAAGATTTGGCATATCGTGTATCACAAATTTTTTCATCGTGAATCAACACCTGACCCCACGTTTTTTTTACAGCGGAAATCGCTGCATCTGTCAAATTTTCAATTCCCTGGTATCGCTGACAACAGTCATCGTTACAGGAGTCTATTCCCAGGTCAGCATGTTTTTGCTCCATAGCTGCCAAAAGCCAAGAACGAGCGGCGACAGTTTGAGATTCCAAAAGGGCTTGTGGACATTCACCACTCATTTCTGATGTGGCTACACAAATTATGTATTTTTCCAGTGGAATGTGATTGATGACAAAAAGGCATTCATCCACAATTTTAATTTCCAACTCACCTTCAACAGTAATGGAAATATTTTTTTCCCAGTGAAATCCACGGCCGGCTCTTATGGATGAAAGTTTATAGGTTGAAGTTGGAAAAAAATGGTTTTTTTTGGACAGGCTAATATTAAAAGAGCGATTGTTTTCAACATCCATAATTACCAATTTTTGAACACGATCTTCCGGCAAAACCAGTCCAATAGAAACAACAGGTTCATGGGATGGAATTTGCCCTTTTACGAGCATATTCTTTTCCAGGCGACGCCCAAAGCAGCTGTCCGGCGATCGGTAGAATAGTCCCAGGGAATATCTGTATTGGAATCAGGTAATGATATTAATTTAGAATTAGCCATGAATATTCCTAATCGTTGCCCGATGACAATTTTTTCAATTTTAGCATGATTAGCTTTAAAAAACTGGGTTCGATTTTGAATTAAAAAAGAGAATGCTTTTACCGCTTTTTCAAAAATAATATCAGCATTTTTGTTTTTAGAAAGTTGATCTAAAGTTTCAACTTTTTCTTTTTGAGACAAGTTATATTGGTGGATCATTCCTTTTGGCGAAAGACAAGATTCAATAGTTTCTTCCGATGGCATCTCTAATTCCCAGGATCGTTTAACATCGTTTCGTTTATTAAAATCTATCAGTTCACTCTTTAAAATGATGCCATCAGCAATCCCAGTTCCGCCGCCGATGTACACAGAATTATTACAATTTTGCATTTTCCCTATGGTGGATTTCCATTCGCCCAACACACAGCAATCAGAATCATTGTAAAGTGTATCAATCTCTGGAATTCGTTCTAATAGATTTGGAATTCTAGGACCATTCGCCATAATCAGTACGCCGCAATCATTTTTGATTCCTGGAAAACAGAGCCCAATATTTCTGACAATCCGTTTTTTACTCCCCTGTAATAGGGGAGAATTAAAGTGGGGTGAAGTAGATATAGAAATATTTTTTTGGACAAGAAAACCTTCGATTTCAGAAATCACTGCTTTAATCGTTTCCACAATGACATCACCTTGATCCATTTCCGGTTCTGTCAGGTCAATATTCCTTTCGAAATATTCCTGTCGCTGAATATCTAAATGAACTGGGACGAATTTTGCATTCCAATTGGGATGGTCTGAGTAATTTATTTCATGGTGAAATTCGCCTGGCGAGACCAAACCCGTTTTAGAATCATAGGTCGCAGATTGTGCGATAACTTTTGTGGCACCGCAGTCAATTCCAATGATTTCCCTATTTGCCATGAATATTGTATTTCTTTTTTAGGGAATCGATTCGTTTAATGGAATCAAGGAGTCGGTTTTCAGAAATTTTTCCAATTTTGACTAAATGGCAGATGGCATCAATAACTTTGGGAATATAATCCGGATCATAATTCAAATTATTGCCGAGACAAAATAAATCAACACCCGCATTGAGCATCAATTCAAAAGAGTCTTCAATATTGTAATGTTCAGAAATTGCCTTCATGCTAGGGTCATCACAAATAACGACGCCATCAAATCCTAAATCGTTTCGAAGTGTTCCAGTTATAATTTCTTTGGATAAAGATGATGGAAATTTTTTATCCAATTTATCGTCAAATGTGTGAGAAACCATGATCATATCCAGGTCGCCGAATTTAATTAACTCGTCGAAAGGGAGAAGGTCTTTCACCGTCCAGGTATCAGAAATATCAGTGGAACCCTTGTGCGTATCACCAAAGGCGGATCCTTGCCCGGGAAAATGTTTTCCGCAAGAAATAATATTATTCTCTTTCAAAGACTGAATAAAGATCCTGCTATGTTGGATCACAGTTTTTGGAATAGGAGAGTTGGCTCTTTCCGCTTTCCCAATAATTGTTTCATCACCATAGTGTAGATCAAGTACAGGCGCAAAATTGACATTGATCCCGCAGTTATTTAGTGTGGATGCAATTGTTTGTGAGAATTGTAGAGTCATAAGATCATTATCAAGGTGTCCCATATGATTCCATGAAGGTGTTTCTGGAAATCCGTAATTGGATTTTAATCTGTTAGTTCCGCCACCTTCCTGATCGATGGAAATCAATAGGCCATTTTTGGAAAAAGACTGAAGTTGATCCGAAAGGTCTTTTACTTGATCGGGGGATTGAATATTACGTGAGCCAAGACCACCGATTTTAACATCTTCATCATATAGGATTACGCCTGCAAGATTATAATCTTTTATAAAATTGGCAATAGGAGAATCCGGTGGTGCATTTGGTCCGCGTAATCCTGCAATAATTAGTTGTCCAATAAGTCGTTCAAGAGTTTGATTCATCTCATAAAAATAAAATAAATAATTTGATTCATGAATAACTAAATCAAGTTATCCTGAAAAAAATAAAAGAACTATGGGATGGAAAGAAATCTAATTTGTAAAATTAGGGTCTCTATGAAAAACCTTTTTATGATGATCCTTCTGGTATTTTGTCAGTTGTGGGGCGGAAAAGCCAAAACAGTAGAAATATTCAGCACTACAATGAAAAAAAATATTCCAGCGCTTATTGTATTACCAGACTCATATAGCAATGAAAATTTAAGTATCCCGGTTCTATTATTATTACATGGATATGGCGGAGATTATAAAAATTGGTCTAACCATACAAATTTGGTAAAGCGAGCAGATGATTTTAGAATGATGATCGTTTGTCCTGATGGAAGTCCAAATAGTTGGTATTTGGACAGTCCAATGGAACCAGAGAGCCAATATAAAACATTTTTTATCAATGAATTAATTCCTTGGATTAAAAAGAATTATCGCACTAACCAAATGGGCATTACAGGATTAAGCATGGGTGGCCATGGTGCATTTTATTTAGCCATTAGGCATCCAGAATTATTTGATGCTGTATCTGGAATGAGTTCCGGAGTGGATTTAACCTTCTCAACCGTTAAATGGGAACTTGCTAAAATATTGGGTCCATTTGAATTATACCCTAATCGTTGGTATGATCATTCTGTTGTGAATATGGTAAATTTAATTCAGGACGGGTTTATGCCTATTTTAATTGATTGTGGATATGATGATTTCTTTATTGATATTAATCGAACACTTCATAACCGTTTAATTGAAAAAAATGTTCCACATACATATATCGAGAAACCAGGGGGCCATAGTTGGGTTTATTGGATAAAATCACTGGATGAACATTTGCGATTTTTTGAAAATGCATTTAATGGATCCAATATTAATTAATCATATTTCATTTTCATTAAAAAAATATATATGTTAAATAAATATCTGTTACCTACATCTCTTCTTATCCTTTTAACACTGACGAGTTGTTCAACATTTCCTGTAACTCAAGAACCTACAAATTGGGCAGAAAAAACTTTGAGTCAATTATCTCTCCGGGAAAAAATAGGGCAAATGATGGTCTACCGGATGAACATGCGGTTAAAGGATGTATCTTCGGAAAAATGGAAAGAAATAAATTCACTTATAGCATCAGATGGTATTGGGACGATCCATCTATGGTATGGTGATGTTAGCAGTTCTATAGCATTGATGAACAAAATGCAAACACTTTCAAGAGTACCTATTTTATTTGATGCAGACATTGAATATGGCCTTAATCAGAGATTCCCTTCTGGGACAGACTTACCACCACTCATGGCCATTGCAGCTACTTCGGATATTGAAAATGCTTATCAGGTTGGAAAAATAATTGCCAAAGAAGCGCGGGCAGTGGGCGTTCATTGGAATCTTTCTCCCGTGGTTGATGTGAATAATAATCCATTGAATCCTATCATTAATACAAGGTCCTTTGGCGAAGATCCAAAAAGTGTGAGCGAATTTGGTATTTCTCTTATGAAAGGGCTTCAAGATTACGGAATGTTGGCGACGGCAAAACATTTCCCCGGTCATGGAGATACAGAAACAGATTCTCATTCTTCTTTGGCCATGATTCCCAGTGATTCAGCCCGTCTATGGTCTGTTGAAATTTCACCATTTCAAGCTATGTCCAATGCAGGCGTGGATGCCATAATGGTGGCCCATGTTCATGCACCGGATTATCAACCAGAAGCAGATAAACCTTCTTCACTATCTCCATTTTGGATACAATCTATTCTACGAGAAAAAATTGGATTCAAAGGTGTTGTAGTTACTGATGCAATGAGTATGGGGGGTATATCAAAAAATTATTCTGATGCATTTGCTTTGATAGAAACGATTAAAGCGGGAAGTGATGTCATTATTCAAAATAATAATTATAAAGGTTCTATAGATACCATTGAAAAAGCTGTTAATGATGGAGAAATTTCAATTCATCGAATTAATGAATCGGTATTAAAAGTGCTAAAAATGAAAGAAAAGGTGGGGCTCTTTAAATCCACTAAAATTTCATTAGATAGTTTTTACAATAGTTATCATAAAAAAGAGCATCAACTAATCGCCAAACAAGTTGCCCAAGAAGCAATAACATGTGTGAAATACGATTCGAGTATATTCCCCTTTAGTACAACTAATCCGGATACACTTTACGTGATTGATATCTATGATTCTCGAAATAATCATGAAATGTCTAGCGTAACAAAAGGGCTTAAAAAATCGGGGCTAAAAATTAAACCCCTTCAAATTGACGAATCTGATTCAAAAGTTGTTTTAAATGCCATGCTAAATGAAATCCCAAAAAATGCCTTGGTGCTGATTAATGGTTTTGTAAGTCCGAAAGCAAAGAAAGATAGGATATTTCTTCCAGGGAATGAGACAGAATTCCTACGCGTTTTAATGAATAAAACAGACCGTATAGTTCTTGCGAGTCTCGGGACACCTTATTTGATTCAGGAATTTCCTGAAGTCCCGGTTTACCTTTGTGCCTATAAAAGTAATTCGGTTATGCAAAATGCACTGGTTAATGCTTTGCTTGGCCGGGCTATAATATCAGGTGAATTACCTGTTTCAATTCCTGGCGTTGCAAAAATTGGTGAGGGAATACGAGTTGAAAAGATCAAACAAAATTATTCTAAAAATTTATTTACGAAAGGAAAGGAAATAATTCAGGTATTGCCTGAAGAAATAGGTGTTAAGCCCACAATACTAAATCAATTATTAAATGAAGCGGTCCAGGATAATGCTTGGCCTGGTGGGGTGTTACTGGCATCCAAGGACGGAAAAATATTTTTCAAAGAAGCATTTGGTTACCATACTTATGATAAAAGAAGGGAGACACGAACTAGTGATATTTTTGATTTAGCATCCATTACAAAAGTAATTGTTACAACATCTTCCATAATGAAATTATATGAAGAAGGAAAAATTAAATTGGATGATCCGGTGGTAAAATATTTACCTGAATTCAAGGGAAGCCAACCAAATCACTTCGAACAAAAATCAAAGATTACCATCCGGAACTTGATGACCCATAAAGGAGGGCTTGCACCATTTAAAACATTCTATTTAATGGATAGTGATTCGAAGGGACGTTTGGACAGTTTATTCAATAGTGAGCCGGAAACAGGGATTGGCGAAAAAATGGTTTACTCGGATATTGGTCTAATTACATTGGGTAAACTTGTTGAAAAAGTCAGCAGTGTTACCTTAGATCAATTTGTGGATTCACTGGTTTTTAAGCCTTTGGGAATGACTTCAACATTTTATAATCCATCGAGAGAAAAGCTGCATCGCATTGTACCTACAGAAATTTCTGACCAATATAGAATCGGTTTGATTCATGGAGAAGTCCATGATGAAAATGCCCATAGCATTGGTGGTGTGGCAGGTCATGCTGGGCTTTTTTCTACAGTCCGAGATTTAGCGCGATTTTCTCAAATGATGCTGAATGGAGGTATCTATGGCTGGACCCGAATATTCAAAGCTGAAACGATTGATTTGTTTACACAGCGTGCGAATGTGATTGAAGGGAGTTCCCGCTGTTTGGGGTGGGACAGCCCAGATGGTGAAGCATCTGGCGGAGTATATTTAAGCGATAAAAGTTTTGGACACAATGGATATACAGGAACATCATTATGGATTGATCCCGAAAACAAAATTATAGTTATTTTACTGACCAATGCGGTTCATCCTAATCGCTCTTGGAAAAACCCAAAATATTATGATTGGCGACAACGAATACATTCTGCGGTTTATGAGACGCTGGGATTCAAAGAAAAGAATCCAAATCTGAAAATCAAACAGCGATGGGTAAAAACTCCCTGAAGAGTGAATGATATATTCACAGGAATTATAATATGTTACACTGGATAGACACGTCAATCATTTTTCTTTTTTTAGCCGGACTCATGGGTTTTGGCTGGTGGCAGAGCAGATTGAATATTACCACATCTGATTATTTTTTGGGTGGCAAAACCATTCCCTGGATTGTAGCTATGTTTTCCATCGTTGCCACAGAAACGTCCGTTTTAACATTTATCAGCATTCCGGGAATCGCTTATCGCGGGAATTGGTTATTCCTGCAATTGGCCATTGGATATATTCTGGGAAGGATTCTGGTGAGTTTATTTTTATTGCCGGAATATTTTAGTTCAGGTGTCACATCCATTTATGAAGTATTGGGAAATAAATTTGGCCCAGAAATCCAAAAAGTCGCATCAGGTGTTTTCCTCATTACCCGGATTCTTGCTGATGGAATTCGATACCTTGCAACGGCGGTTATTGTACAGGTTGTAACGGGATGGTCATTGCCTGTTGCCGTATTGGTGATCGGAATTGTAACCCTTATTTATTCACTTCTCGGAGGCATCCGAACCATCGTTTGGATTGATAGTTTTCAATTTGTGCTTTATTTAGCTGGAGGCTTGATTTCCATATTTTATATCCTGCTTAATATGGACCCATCAACTGGTGATGCTCTGATTCTATTGAGTGAAGCAGGAAAATTACAGATACTAAATTTTAGTGGAGATTTTCTCCATGATCCATACTCGTTCATAAGTGCAGTCATTGGTGGCATGCTTTTATCTTTTTCTTCTCATGGTGCTGATTATATGATGGTTCAACGCGTTTTGGGAACCAAGGATCTAGAATCCGGAAGGAAAGCCATGATTGGGAGTGGGTTTTTTGTTTTTCTGCAATTCGGGATTTTCTTATTAGCCGGATCCTTGATTTACATTTACCTCGGAGGGGTGGAGATAGATAAAGATCGGGAATTTTCAACTTTTATTATTGAACATTTACCCATTGGTGTAAAAGGATTGTTGTTGGCTGGAATTCTGTCGGCAGCCATGTCAACGTTGAGTTCATCTATCAATTCCTTGGCTTCTTCTACAATCATCGATTGGTTTAAAGGTGAAGCGGATTTGAAAAAGTCCCGGATTGTTAGTTTCGTATGGGCGATTGTTCTCATCGGCATTGCACTCATTTTTGATGAAGGAGATTCTGCCATTATTATTATGGGACTTACGATTGCTTCCTTCACTTATGGAGGACTTTTGGGGCTATTTCTCTTGAGTAAACTTAATCAATCGTTTCAACCAACCAGTTTAATATTTGGGCTGATCTCCAGTTGTTTAATTGTGTTTTATTTACAACATATTGGCTTGGCCTGGACATGGTTTATTCTGGTTTCTGTTGTTGTAAATGTGGGAATTACCATGGTCTCAGAACGGGTGATTCGGATACTAAAATAGATAGAATAATTTTACTAAAATTCAAATTATGTTTGATGTGATAACCCTTCTTATTAACATGAAGGAATTTGATCGATATGGACTAAAAACATCTGAATTTGAGTCTAATGAATTGATAGTAACTTTTCCAGCCTGATGAATAAAATCTTTTCCACCTATACTGATACCAACATGTGTCACTTTTTCACCATCACCGAAAAAGAGCAGGTCTCCTGATACTACATTTGACCAGGATTCATTCGGCTGAATTTGCTTCCCTACCAATGCCTGCTGTCGAGCATCGCGTGGGAGTTGTTCTCCAAATGCTTTGTAAACGGTTTGGGTAAACCCTGAACAATCATTTCCTTTTGAAGAATTCCCACCCCATAAATAAGGAACACCCATCATTTGATATGCCTTTGATAATAAATCTTTACGATAGGTTGATTTATGAAAAATACTTTTTAAAGTGTCAATTTCACTATTAAGAATATAGCCAAGTCTTCCATCCGGTAAAGAAATCTTTACCCATTCTCTATTTGTGTTCAAAACTTTTATTTGGTTATTTAAAACAGCATCACTTACCGGAATGCTCATGAAATCAGGTTTGGAAAATATCATAGGATTTAGTCCAACGATTCTGTGTTGAGCAGCCGATTCCCATTCTGCAAAGAACGAAGAATCACATCTATGAAATGCGGTTTTATTTATCCAGCCTACATAATCGTAGTGTGTTTGTGATAAGAACCACCCATCTTCTTGTTTTAATAATCGAATCGGATATCCCATAATGGCTTGATCTACCATCTGTGATGCATGGCTGGGTTTTTCTCGAATGGGTGTAACACTCACATTAATAATTGCGTATGAACTATCACCCAATTCAGAATCAGGTAATAAGACAATTTTATTTATATAACCATTATTTTGAAATAACGAGTCCGAAAAACTATTTATTTCTTGATAAGCGAGTGCATGGCTCGTCATACCAGAAACAGTCCACTTTCCCTCAATATTTTTTAGATCAACTTGATAAACTACTAATGATTTATCAAAAATATATTTTTGACCAATCTTTTCCATACCAAGGTTGAAAAGATCTGAAATGCGGTTTTTGGAAGAGCATTGTATAAGAATACAGATGCACATAATCGAGGTAAAAATAAATCGTTTATTTGATTTCATTGCGTAATTCCATTTGTTTTATTTTGATTTTGATATCAAATCCCACCAAAAAGATATTGACAAATATAAACGGCACTTAATACGCCAACTGCATCCGCAAATAATCCAGCTATAAGAGCATGGCGTGTTTTTCGAATACCCACTGAACCAAAATAAACTGCCAAAACATAAAATGTGGTTTCTGTAGATCCAAACATGGTGGCGCCAATTTTAGCAATTAGAGAATCTGGACCATGAACATTAATCAAATCAGTCAATAGGCCTAATGAACCACTTCCCGATAAAGGACGCATTAATGCTAAAGGAAAATTTTCTGCGGGAAAGCCGATCATTGATAAAACAGGAGAAAGGAAATTGAGCAATAAATCCAATGCCCCAGATGCTCGAAACATTCCAATGGCAACGAGAATTGCCACAAGATAGGGAATGATCCTTACGGCAATTGTGAAGCCGTCTTTCGCGCCTTCCACAAAAGATTCATACACTTTCACTTTTTTAAATAATAAACCATAAAAAGGAATTCCAACCAACAAAAATGGAATAATGTATTTAGAGAATTCGTTAATACTACCGACAAATGAATCAATCATGATTGACTTCCTCCACCAACAGAAAAACGTTTTCGTTTTTCTAAAAATTTGACTGCTGTAATGGCAGCAATTGTGGACATACTAGTGGCAAAAATAGTGGTAATAAAAATTTGACTGGAAGTCGCTCCCATGAGTGCCACAACCGTTGCAGGAAGAATGAGCTGCACACTGGATGTATTTATGGCCAAAAAAGTACACATGGCGTTTGTGGCAGTCTCTTTATTTGGATTTAATTCCTGAAGCTCTTCCATGGCTTTCAAACCCAATGGTGTGGCTGCATTTCCCAAACCCAAAATATTCGCTGCCATATTTAAAACAATGGATCCAATGGCAGGATGATCTTCCGGTACCTCGGGAAATAGACGAATTGTTATAGGACGTAAACCTTTGGCAATGACACGAATAAGTCCCGATTCTTCAGCAATTTTCATAACACCCAACCATAGAGCCATAATGCCAATCAATCCAATGGCCAAGTTGACGGCTACTTTTGCCATATCGATAGCCGCTTCAGTCACCGCATCAATGTTGCCGGTAAATGCGCCAACCACCACGCCGATAAACATCATTCCAAACCAAATGTAATTAAGCATTTATTTTTCCTTATTTAACGGGAGATTCTAAAAGAGTTAAAGATGGTGAATTAGAGTTTGCATTTAATTGCACCGGAATTGAAATGGGAAGTGTCGCTTGATATATTCCATGTCCGCAGGGGAAATTCGAAATGATGGGAAAATCTAGATCGCCACATACATTCATGACTATTTCATCAGTGGATTTCCCAAATGGATTATCATAATCTTTCATGTCAACCAATTCACCTATAATGAGACCTTTAATATTTTTAAACATGCCCGCATTTTTCATGTGTACCAACATACGGTCGAACGCGTATAAATATTCATCAATATCTTCAATAAATAGAATTGCACCATCTGTATTTAATTGATCCTGTGTGCCCAATCGATTGATCAATAGGCACATATTTCCACCCCAAAGGGGACCTTCTGCTTTGCCCGGTTTTAAAATACGTGATTCTAATTCTGATGGTGGGTGAAGGGTGACAGATTCATATCCAAATAGCGTTTTTTCCATGAGATCAAAATTATAATTTACCATTCCTTTTTTAAAGTTGGTGAGCATGGGACCATGAAAGGTGACAAGCCCAGTTTTTTGGGTAATGGATATGAGAAAAGCAGTTATATCGCTAAAACCCATGAATATTTTTGGGTTTGCCTGTATAAGATCATAATCCAAAAGAGGTAAAACACGGTTGGCGCCGTACCCACCACGAGCACAAATAATGGCATCAATGTCCTGATTGGCAAACATGTTATTTATATCATTTGCTCTTTCTTGGGGTGTTCCAGCATATGTGAATTCTTTTAAAAAAATACTTTCCCCCAAAACCAGTTTATATCCTTTGTTTTCAAAAACAGAAACAGCTGTTTTTAAGTCAGGCTCCCTTAACCAGGATGATGGACTCACAATGCCAATGGTGGCATTGGGTTTTAGAGCAGATGGTTTAATCATGAACTAAAATCTCTAAAATATCATCCTGTAATTTGCGATAATCTTTCGATGAACCAATATAACCATTCATGAGTATGGAAAAAGCCAGCGGTCCATATTGGGGTGCAAAGGCATAACCGGATAAACAACTGACCCCGGATAGACCCCCTGTCTTTGCTCGAATTTTTGAACCAGTTGATTCCAACCGATCTTCCAAGGTTCCCTTAAATCCGCCCCCTGGAAGGACATATAAAAAGTCATCTTTGTATTGACTCGTGTACATGTAGGTGAGCAGTTGTATAAAGTGGTCTGCACTGGTGAGATTGTAACGGGAAACACCGGAACCATCTGCAATTCGAATTGATGATGTATCAATTCCGGCGGAATCTGCCAAAAATGTTTTTACTGTTTTTATACCATCATTCC
>Ga0209044_1001635_pt1 | contig 13356 bp, 13 predicted proteins | sample SaaInlV_130m_DNA_FD_184655 | JGI IMG/M metagenome (GOLD analysis project Ga0209044, IMG submission 184655) | Marine microbial communities from expanding oxygen minimum zones in the Saanich Inlet - SI037_S4LV_130m_DNA (SPAdes) (version 2) | ecosystem: Environmental > Aquatic > Marine > Intertidal... | reverse complement strand
CTAGTAAAGCCTGGTGGCCAGGTGTTTTTCTCCACCATTAACCGCAATCCAAAATCTTACTTATTTGCTATTGTTGGTGCAGAATATGTTCTCAAACTCCTGCCTCAAGGGACTCATGATTGGGATAAATTCATCCAGCCTAGTGAGATGGATGAGTGGTCTAGAAACTCAGCATTAACCCTAAAAGGCATGATTGGAATGACCTACAATCCATTCACCAAAGTCTATAAATTAGAAGACGATGTTAGTGTTAATTACCTATGCCACTACAGCAATTAACTGTGTGTCAAATCTATATTATTGATTTATAATATAGATTGTGGTATAATGTGCACCATGAACAAAATACTGACAATTTTATTATTATCAATAACGCTAAACGCAAAAGCGCTATCTCCCAATGAGATGCTAGTCGTTGTTGGTGCGGTTAAATACTACAATGAGAATTGTGCAGGGTTAAATCAGAATGGCGTTAAGAAAATGAACAAAGGTCTTAAACGCTTTAAAATGAACAAAACACCAGTTGCCATTCTTGAGCAAAATCCACTAGCCATTTCTGGCTATCAAACGGCTGTTAAATTTGGCTGCATAGGTACTAAACACGAAGCAAACAAAGCAGGCTACGGCGAATATATAAACTAGACTTATACTAACTAGATTTAAAACGTTGTATTGTATTCACCTGTTTGGCCTTGATCTTCAACAACCGACTCTAACACCACAAAAGCCACGGCATTATATTTTTCGTCAGACAGGCTTAAGTGTGCATGTTTAATATTCTTACTCAATAGATATAAACGTAATTTTTCACTCGGGATAAAGTACGGCTTTCCGCTGTCATTGTTACGCACTGTCAAATCTTGAAAGCTTACAATCTTACCAATACCTGTTCCCAATGCTTTAGCAAAAGCTTCTTTTGCAGCAAAACGCTTAGCGCAATACGACGCACTATCACCCTTATTGGCAAATAGAGCTTGCTCGTGCTCAGAAAGTACACGCCTAACAAAGCCATCTTTGTTTTTAGTGAGTATGTGTTCAACACGCTCAATATTGATAATATCTGTGCCGACGCCATAAATCATGATCTAACTCCCAGCATCAGGTCTTTCATTTCTTGTGTTGCTGCTGCAAGACCAATAAACACCGCTCTAGCAATAATTGAATGACCAATATTCAGCTCTACAATCTCAGGTAGCTGTGCAATTGCTGTGGTATTTTCCATGGTTAATCCATGCCCTGCATTCACTTGCAAGCCAATTGAGTGTGCATAAGTTGCCATGGATTTAATGCGATCAAATTCTTTTTCTTGTTCAGCACCCGTAGTGTCGGCATAGTGCCCAGTGTGTAACTCAATCACTGGCGCACCACACTCTTTAGCGGCGTCTATTTGGTCTTTTTGTGCGTCAATAAATAACGATACAATGACTTTTGATTCAGCCAATTGCGCGCAAACATCACGCATTCTGGAAATTTGTGATGCAACTTCAAGGCCGCCTTCGGTGGTTAGTTCTTCTCGTTTTTCTGGCACTAGGCAGCAATCTTGCGGTTTGATTTTTGCAGCAATCGCCACCATTTCATCGGTAGCTGCCATCTCAAGATTCATCTTAGTGGTTAACTGATCGCGCAAAATTTCTACATCGCTGTCTTGAATATGGCGCCTATCTTCACGTAAGTGAAGTGTAATGCTATCAGCACCCGATTTTTCACACAACAACGCACCTTCAATTGGTGAGGGGTAGTTAGTGCCTCTTGCCTCTCTAATCGTAGCGATGTGATCAATATTAACACCTAAATAAATACTCATAAATAACTCAATTTTTAGTAAAAAATAACTCGCGACTTTTTAATGGTTTGTTGCCCAATAACGAGCTTAAACGTTGTCGATTCAGATCACGACATGCCTTTAATTGATCCTTATTTGGCAACTCATCAAGCGACTCTAATAGTAGCTTATTTAACAAATTTCCTGATATTTTACCTATGCTACTCTGGCTAAAACCAGATTGCGGTTGATATTCATAAAATGCATTTTTATCAATTGACAACCCACCAACATCTTGTGAAAAATCAAGTGCATAACCTAACTCTGATAATAAATTATTTTCAAATAATCTTAATGACCAATATCGAGTATCTTGCTCTAAATTAGAAACCTGGTTAACAAACTGTTTGTAAAATTCAAACAATTCAGGATACGGGTCATGCTCGTGTAACAGTCGAGAAACCAGCTCATTAACATACATACCCAAAATTAACGCTTCGCCTGTTATGTTTCTGGGTCTGTCATCCACTTCCCAATGGCTCAAAGTTTTAAGCTCCCCTTTTCCAGAGAAGGAGATATTAAGATGTTGAAACATCTGGATATTGGTTTTTGAACTACGAAGCCCCCTGCCCACTAAGCGAATCTTGCCATGATCTTGGGTAAAAAAATCAAGCAACAATGAGCTGTCTTTAAACGACCTTCGATGAATCAAAAAAGCAGGTGTTAGGTCAACTCTAGCCATTTAGTAGTTTCTCCCAAGCCTTGCTTGGGAGTTAGTCGTATCCTAATGAAGCTAAAGCGCGCTTGTCATCTGACCAGCCGGTAGAAACTTTAACCCATAATTTAAGGAACACTTTTCTGTCTAAAAAGCCTTCAATGCTTTTGCGTGCTTCCGTGCCAATGAGTTTTAACATTTCACCTTTATTACCAATCACGATATTTTTTTGTGAAGCTTTATCAACAAAAATACGCGCTGAAATACGTTGCATATTACCGTCTAATTCGTATTGTTCAATTTCAACCGTTATATCGTAAGGCAACTCATCGGCCAAATGGCGCATGAGTTTTTCACGAATAAACTCAGCCACCACAAATTTTTCAGATCGATCAGTAATAAAGTCTGGATCAAAAATCATTTCTTGCTCTGGCAAATGTTTTAGGATTAGCTCTCTTAAAGCAGCCGTGTCTTTCTTGCTAAAAGCTGACAATGGAAACATGTCAGTAGCTTGATATTTTTGCCCGACTTTTTCTAAAAATGGCAACACAGCTTGCGCTGTTTTTAACTTATCAACTTTGTTAACACACAAAATCACTGGCACATCAACTTGTGATACATGCTCTAATACTCGCGAATCTTCCTTGGTCCATTTGTCCGATTCAACCAACCAAAGAATCATATCAACATCTTTCATGCTGGAGCTGGCTGCTCGATTCATATAAGAATTAATGGCTTTTTTATTGCCCATATGAATACCAGGCGTGTCCACAAACACCATTTGATAATTATCAGCGGTATCAATCGCGTGAATACGGTGGCGTGTGGTTTGTGGACGGTGCGAAGTAATTGACAGCTTTTGCCCAATCAACTCGTTAATAAGGGTAGATTTACCCACATTAGGGCGGCCAATAACGGCAATAAATCCTGATTGAAAACTCATAAGGCGATTAATTTGTCTAATAAAATTTGAGCACAAGACTGCTCTGCTCTTTTAATACTTTTGGCTGATTGCTCAGTTTGTATTGCTTGATCTTGCAAAACACAGCTTACGGTAAATACGGCGTTATGGTCCTTACCAACTGTTTTAACCAGCTCGTAGCTTGGCAAGGTGTTGCTGCGTTTTTGTAGGTATTCTTGTAATTGGGTTTTTGGGTCTTTAAGTGAATCGTTAGGGTTGATTTCATCTAATAACGTTTGGTATAAATCCAGGATTACAATATTAATTGTTTCAAAATCTGAATCTAAAAACACCGCACCAAATATCGCCTCTACCGCGTCTGCCTGGATAGATTCACGTCGATAACCGCCACTCTTTAATTCACCAGAGCCTAAAATCAAAATATCAGATAATTCAAGTTTTATAGCCAATTGCGCTAATGTTTGCCCTCTAACTAAGTGAGATCTTAAACGAGACAATTTACCTTCATCAACATGATCAAAGCGCTTGTAAAGCTCTCGAGAAATCACCACACCCAAAATACTATCACCCAAAAACTCTAATCGCTCATTATTGTTCTTACCAACGCTTCGATGCGTTAATGCCAACTTTAACAAGTCAACATCCTTAAACTGGTAATTAATTTTTTGCTGTAATTTATCCATTACTTGTATTGGGTCTTAATGTGTTTAATGCGTTTATAATTAGCGCTATTATAAATTTATAGCTCATAATCCTCATGTTTTGGCAAGAAGATATTAAAGAAGAACATTTTACGCTTCCTGACGATGTGCAAGATGCTGTGTTCAATATTCATTCTAAAGTTCTGCCGATTGATCACGCCTATTTACTTTCGCAAGCGTTACTAGTTGAATTGCCTTGGTTAGATGAAGTTGACGCTGGTATTCATGATATTAGCGTAGCTGATGGCAATGGCTGGGAGCAAGACCACGAATCTGGCCTTTACTACCCTTCTAAACGCTCAAAATTAAACATACGCATCCCTAAAGAAAGACTGGGTGACATTCAGTCGCTCTCAGGGAAAACGCTCGATTTAGGCGAATATCAAGTTAAAGTTGTAAAAACACTAGAGCCCAAACTAATGAGCGACATGCAAATCGTATTTGCCAAATATGTAGCTTGTGATGAAGACGCCAGCGAAGAGGATTTTTTGCAAACTTCTTTTGATCAACTACAAGCGCTCGGTATTCATCCCAAAAAAATGATGTCTGGCCTAGAAAGAAAAATCACCACCCCTGGCGGCATTATTCACACACGCTCTTTAATGGTGGCTGACTTACGTAAAGCAGAATCTGTCAAACTACAAGAGCAAGGCATTGGTAAACATCGCCTATTGGGTTGCGGGTTATTTGTACCGCAAAAAGGCATTGAAAGCGTCGATGCAGTTTAAAAGAATAAACCCAATCTTGCATTAAACCAACTTTAGCATTACAATCAAGGTATCTATCAACATGCTCACTGGGGAGAGGTATGCGCATTTTATTTCTAATTTTTTCTTTATTGTTTTTCCAGCCTTCACTCGCAGCACCTGAAACTAAAGAAGGCGACTACTTGGGTGCCAAAGTCGTTGATGTATTACCTGATTGGTTTAAAACCACCTTTATGGATTTTTCTGAAGATCTAGAAGAAGCCACTGATGAAAACAGACATGTGATGATTTATTTCCATCAGAACGGTTGCCCTTACTGCGCAAAACTGGTGGAAGACAACTTTAGCGATGAAGCTATTGTTGCCAAATTACAAAAAGACTTTGATGTGATTGAAACCAACATGTGGGGTGATAGAGATTTGGTTGACTGGGCAGGTAGAGAATTTAGTGAAAAAGAGTTTTCTGCCTTTATGAAAGTGCAATTTACCCCTACCACCCTATTCTTAAACTCTAAAGGTGAAATCGTACTTCGACTAAATGGTTATCAATCCATCGATAAAATGCATATTTCGCTCGATTATGTTTCTAGTAAAAAATACTTAAACCAAAGTTTTGCTAACTATATTAATAAACTCAAACAAAACAAAACTGGGGAGCTTAACAAAAACCCAATGTTTGATTCTGCACCACACATGTTGTCACGTAGTGAGCGCTTTCCAGCACACAACTATTTAGCAGTTTTCTTTGAAGAACCTAATTGCCCTGAGTGTGATGTTTTTCACCAAACACTGATGCAGCTCAATCAAACCAAAGATCTATTTAAATCAATGCAGGTAGTGCAGCTCAACGCCTTGTCAGACGAAAAACTCATTACCCCATCGGGTAAACGCACAACGGCATCGCAATGGTATGATGATTTAAAACTCACCTATAAGCCAGCGATTGTTTTCTTTGACAAACAAGGAAAAGAAATTATTCGCAAAGACGCTTTCTTTAAAAAATACCACTTCACTGGCATTATCGAATATGTCGCCACCGAAGGCTACAAGCACCAATCAAACTTCCAGCGTTATCTTGAAGAGCGTTCAGACAAGCTTCGGGCTAAAGGTATTACGGTTGACATTTGGAAATAGCTTAAAACCGTAACCCAACCTTAACCGCCAAACTATCACTATAGCCCGCATTCACAGCCTCAGTTCTTTCATAACTGATTGAGCTGCCCCATTCATCCTTGGTGTACATATCAGCACCAAGCACAAACTTCCAGTTAGAGTCTGCTTTGTTGTCTAGCTCTAGTTGGTAGTTAGTAGCTTCATTGTTGTAGTGCATTACTACAGTTGATGAACCTGATACATCAGCACCATATTCATATTGCATAAAGGGTCTGATGTTGCCTTTGTGGATTGGAATTAAATAATCAACATCCAGTCCTACTGATAGTACAGTTGAATCAATAGTTTGTTCGCCGTAGGTAAGTGCGGTATTACCACCTGTCTCTGAGTAACCGTCATACCAAGTGCGTGAAGCGTGTATCTTGCCATAAGGCGATAAAGAGAAACTACCTACACCGATAGTTTCCTTTTGTACTTTGATGGATGTGAAGAACTGATTAGCAGCGTGATTACCTGTGAGTGTATCTGAGCCATCAATACGAGTTTTATCAACCTTGATATGACCATAGCCCATCATTGCTTGTGCTAGTGCTTTATCGTCTTGCCTAATCACACCGTAAGCAGACAAACTGTAACTATCGGCATCGACAGTAGAATTGTTAGTGGTATCTGCATCACTCTTACCAATACCCAGTACTACACCAACAATATGTCCACTGGCATTTGGATTTGAGTCTGAGTTGTTATTATCTTTAATAATTCTGTCAAAGCCTAGTGATAGGTTTTGAGTTTGTGAGTCTTGTGCAGCTGAGGTATCTGTTTTGTAAGTCTTACCGACAGTAATGCGTCCTTCAGTCCAAACGTTCCAGTCACTCATTACTTTAGTATCACCTGTGGCATTAAGTACTTTATCAATCGTATCTTCTCTTACTTTGGCAAACTCATTAAAGCCAACACTACTTAACCCTTGTTTGGTGTCATCAGTGATTGCAGTAGCTTCAGGTGCTTCACCGTCTTTAATGTTGTTACGTATGAGTTTTACAAACTCATTACTAAGATCTAACTTACCAGGTTTAACGTAGGCAGTGTTCATTAGCTTGTTAACGGTAGGATTAGCAAAGTTAAGTCTAACGCCCTGATGAGAGAGTTTGTTACTGCCTACGTTAGCATTAAGCCAGCTAACACGATGTTCAACTGCGTTGAAGTTCATTGCTACTGCATCGATGGCTACGCCGCTCATTGCTTTGATGCTGGCGGTGACGTTGGTTTTGTTGAGGGGGCTTGGCAGTGCAGTAGTCACTACTGTAAATGTTGCACTAGCTGCACTAATTGCATTATCAGCCGCATCCTCTACCGTTGCATCAATAGCAACATAAATGACCTGTTCACCAGTAAAGTCACTGGTTGGGTTAATGGTGATAATGGTCTTGCCTGCATTAATCGTGGCATCAAAGGCAATAGTTGCGCCTGATGAATTGGTTAGTTTGAGCGTAATCAAATCATCGACAGTACTATTAGTGATTTCAGAATCATCTGATGCTTTTCTAATAGCTTCATTAAATGTAAGTGTGATTATAGTATTTAGAGCCACGCCAACAGAACCATTTAAAGGATTGAAAACAATCTCTGGAGGATCTATATCGTAAAACCAATTGAACTGTTCTGCTGCTATATTGAGATTTGTGAATAAATCTAAGAAGGTCTTCTCTACAACATCAATTGTGACTTCACCGCCATTAATAGGAGTTAATTTTGCAGTATAAACAGTTGAAGATACTTTTGTAAATGCACTCAATGAACCGTTTGAAACAGTAATATCAGCTTCAATAAATGTTGAAGTAGCTTCACTAATTGTAAAAGTTAGCGAAATATTTGCATCTTTTGAACTAAAACCATCAACTCCTTCATCTGCAGTAATAACAATTGTTGGTTGGGTCCTATCGTATGGGTCGTAGACGCGAACATGACCTGCATCATTTCCTCCATCATCATTTGCCGGACCACCAACAACAACTCGATCTCCATCAGCGTCTAAAGCAATACCCCAACCAAATAAATCCCCTCCAGCTTCACCATCTAAGTCAAGGCCAACTGGATTCCAATCACCATCAATATATTTATAAACACGGGCATGACCAGCATTTGAAGCTGTTCCATCATTTCCATATCCACCAATGGCCACATGATCGCCATCTAAGTCAAATGATGTTGCATATCCAAATTTATCTCCTGCATTCTCACCATCAATATCAGAACCAAGCTGTGTCCAATTACCAGCATTGTATTGAAAAATGCTTACATGTCCAGCGCCATTCCCTGGGGCTCCAACAGCAACTCTATCACCGGCCGAATTAATTGAAACTGCTTGCCCAAAAGTGTCACCAGCAGTCCCACCATCGATGCCGCTACCAACTTGACTCCAACTTCCATTGCTGAATTCATAAATATACACTCTACCAGCATTAGAACCATTTCCATCAAAATTAGGTGAACCAACAGCTAGTATACTACCATCATCACTGATAGAAACAGAGTAACCAAAATTATCATCTGCCGTCGCGCCATCAAGATCAGCACCAACTTGCGAACAAGAAGAAGCTTCATATACGCGAACATGTCCTGCATTATTTCCACCACCATCATTATACTTAGCTCCAATCGCTATTCTCGTCCCATCTCCTGCAAGAGAAACAGAATATCCAGATTTATCTGCTTGTGCTTCACCATCAATATCACTACAAATTTGTGACCATCCGGATGCAGTGTAATCATATACACGTACATGGCCTGCATCTATTTCTTTATCATCATTATTATCAGCACCAACTGCTAAACGAGTTCCATCAGAAGATAAGGAAACAGGCCAACCAAAAAGGTCGCCGGCTCCTTCACCATCAATATTACTTCCCACTTGCACCCATCCTGATTCACTATAATCAAATATTCTTACTTGACCTGACCCTCTAGCATTAATTTTAACATTTTGACTTCCCAAAGCTGTTTCTTCTCCGATTGCTATACGAGTCCCATCATCAGAAATAGCAACCTTATAACCTGAATAATCAGTGGCTGCTTGACCATCAATATCAGTTAATATTTGTGTCTGAGAGAATAATAAATCAAAAGATAAAAATAGTAAAAAAGAGAAAATAAACTTATTAAATAAATATTTTCTCATAATTTAGTAATCGGGAGGGAATCCAATTTCTGGCCCAGGATCATCGCCTTGTAAAGCTTTATTACCTAAGAATAGACCAAATCCTGATAACAATAATAAAATAATAATTACTGCAGTCATTCCATACATATTTTCTATATAAAAGAAAAAACTGTCAATTGCGTTTTTAATCTTAAACCATATACGTGCGAAAAATCCATCCTCAGGAAAACGACCAACTGGTGGCGAAGCACCAAGTACTGGCCATGTATATTTTCTCACACTCATTTTCATAAGATCTAAATCATTTTTAGTCTTAAATCGGACTCTCAAGCCACCCGTTAGCCAATCTTCTTTAGGAATTGTTTCTGGCTTATCTACTATGCTAAAATGATTTAATATAAAACTTGATTCTAATTTTGTGATACGAAGTGTCCAGGTGATAACATGCGTCACATCATTCTGTAATCCAATATTTTTTGCAACTTGGTTTGACATAACACCATTCTTAAACTCTTCTTTTCCCATGATGTTCTTTTCAATTTCAAAATCAACAAGCTTTGCTTTTTTTGAAAATGTCACCTCGCCACGAATCCATTCATTCATTAATGAAGTAATTTTTTCCTGTTCAAAAGATTGGTCTAATGTGATTTCAACAGGTAAAATAATGAGTTTTCGTTGAGTTTCTTCAACTTTATTTTCAACAAATTCTACTTCAATCTTTGCAGAAGCTAGATATGCAGCAGCTTTTTTTACTTCTTTTGACATAATTGAAATTATATCGCCTATAATATTATCATAGTCAGCACGACTAATTGTCTTTGAACGTTTTACATCAATTAATTGCGATTTTAAACTATATACAGGGCCATTCTTTATTAGAGAACCAATTACAATATAATCAACATCTAAAGCTTTACCCGCTTCAATCCCACAATTAAAAGAAGAACATCCATATACTCTCAAATTTTGTTCTTGCAGAGTCTTTCGCATTTGCGCTCTGTTGATAATAGTAAATTGATCTTTTTTAAACGAACCATACTCTTTTGCAAATCGGTCAGTCACATCTTGCATAGTTTGGTCTGGAACGCCAGTCCCGTCAAATTCGAGCACAGCAAGCGTTTTTTTCTGAATTACTCCTTGAGAAAAAGTAAATGAAGAAATAAAAATAAAGAGAAGAAGATAGGATAAAAGAGTTCGAGGCACCCTTAGATATTTTAATTTAGATATAGAAAATATAATTTTTCTTATTTTAGTCAAAATTACCTTAAAAATATACTATTCTAAGTTATTAAATGTATAATCGTATAACGAGGTAATTATTTATTTATTTACCTGTGCTTCCAAAGCCTCCTGCACCACGAGTGGTCTCAGATAAATCATCTACTAGATTAAAATGGATAGGCGACCCATCCATTCCAACTAATTGAAAAAGTCGTTGCCCAGGTTCAATCGTATATGCTTCATCTTTTATATTATCAACTACAGCCATTATCTCTCCTCTATAGCCCCCATCGATTAAACCAATAGAGTTACACATCCTCAATGGAGTTTTTGCAATACTCGAGCGAGGCATCAATAAATAAGGTCTTCCATCCGCTGGCTCACATGCAATTTGCAAATGAATTAACGTTGTTTCTCCTGGATCGATTGTTTGTTTGTTCACAACATAAACATCCAAACCTGCATCACCGTCATGGAAATGGCCATGATTCTCATACATTTGCTTAACTGTAACATTAAATGGTTTAATATTAAGGTCCATTATATCAATCCTTTATTATTAGAACTTTCTTCCAAAAAAATATATACCCAAACTAGTTAATACTATAGACAAACCTATTATTGATTCTAATGGTTGCTCTAAAAAAGTATAAAATAAAATCCAAATATTTAGTAAGATAAAAATCCCAGATGTCCAAGGATGCCCCCAAGCTTTATAGGGCCTATTAAGGTTCGGCTCACGTTTTCTTAAAATAAAAACTCCTACTACAGTAGCTGTTGTTGATATTATAAACGTAATCCCTGCATATAAAAGGACCTGTTCAAATGATGAGGAATAAATAAAGAGCATCGATATGATAAATTGGAGTATAAAACCATTTATTGGAATATCATTATTATTCTTTATTGCCAAAAACTTAAGGAAACTATGATCTTCTCCCATGACCTGTGTTATCCGTGGACCAATAAAAATATAACTACTGACTGTGGATAAGAGTAAAATAGCAATGCCTATTCCTATTATGTTAGCTCCCATACTTCCAAAAATCTTCATCCCTGATATATACCCAACTTCAACTTCACCTATCATTTGTGATATTGGCGTTGAGTACAAAAAAATAAAATTTAACAAAACATATAGAATCATAACAAAACCAGTACTAATAAGTAGTGATTTATGAATATTTTTTTGAGGATTCTTTACTTCTCCAGCAATATATACTGTAGAATTCCAACCTGTGTAAGCATAAGAAACCCAAACTAAACTAACTGCAAATCCTGAACTAAGAATAAGGGACATGTCACCAGCAATTGGAAAGATGTTTATTTGTTGAGGGTCAGATATAGAGAAACCTGCAATAATAAAGATGATTATTAATCCAATTTTAATTGCAGTTGTAGTATCCTGAATAATAGTTCCATATTTAATCGAGAAAGAATGTAATAGAGTAAAAAAAATGATAACGAAAAAAGCTACCATGGTTGGGTCGAGTTCAATAAAAACAGCTGATAAATATTTTCCTAATGCCATAGCCGCAAGAACAGCAGGAGCTGAAAAACCTACGGTAGCAGATACAAATCCACCCGCAAAACCTACGGCTGGATGTATTACTCTTGATAATAGATGATACTCTCCTCCTGAACGTGGTAAAGCAGCAGCTAATTCGCTGTAACTTATTGCACCAAATAATGCAATAACTCCACCAATAACCCATAGCATGAGTAATGGAAAGATAGATTGAATATCAACTAATTGAAAACCCAAACTAGTGAAGACGCCTGTCCCAATCATGGATGAGATTACAAATGCCGAGGCCGTCCATACTGAAATATGACGTGCTTTGGATTCCTTATTTTTCATAGATATTCTATGCAGTACGGATTTTAATAACCAAAGTCAACCAACCAGCAATTAATAATACTCCTCCAATAGGAGTTATTGCGCCTAGCCAACGAATACCAGATAATACAAGGATATATAAGCTACCTGAAAAAATAAGCAACCCAATAGAAATCAAAAAACCTGGCAATTGAATAATGTCTGCATTATAATGAAATCCTAGTATACCAATGAGTATTAGGCCAAGGGCATGATACATATGATATTTAACACCTGTTTCAAAAATAATTAAATCATCAGGAGAAACTTTATTCTTTAATGCATGAGCTCCAAAAGCACCAAAAATAACAGCCAAAGCTGCTAGAAAGGCGCCAAGCATAATCCAACTTTTCACGATTGATTATTTTTATGGATCAATGTGCGAATTGGAAATGGTATCTCAATATTTTCAGATTTAAAGCGTTTGTGGATACGACGAATGAATTCATCTATGATCACATGCTGATCTCCATACTTCTCACCTCTAAAATAAACTTTTAAATCAATACTAGATTGACCAAACTGGAAATAACGAACAACTGGTGGGCTATCTTTTTTAGCTCCATCAATATCAGTAACAACACTTGCTGCTACTTCTTCTGTTACTTTCACTACATGCTCAAGATCACTTTCATATGAAACACCAATAGGGACCCTAATAGAAAAACTAGGATCACCTTTATCATAATTCTTTACAATCGCTGCTGAAATTTTGGCATTTGGCACCGTCACTTGATTGTTTGTACGTTCCATAAGAGTTGTATGTCGCCATGTAATATTTTGCACATAACCCATATAACCTGAATCTAACTCAACAAAATCTCCAGGTTTCACTTTTTGAGATAAAAGTATATGTAAACCTGCAAAAAAGTCTGAAAGAGTATCTTTTAGAGCTAATGATATAGCCAAACCACCAACACCCATAGCAGTTAAAAGTGGAGTAATTGAAATTCCAATTGATTGCAAAATAATTAGAACACCTACCGAAATAATTATGATTCGAGCAAGGTTAACAAAAATAGTAGTTGATGGTAGGTTTGTACCTTGTCTTTCTGCCCAATAATTTAGAACGCCAACACCAATTTTTGACGCTGCTAAAGTAACCGATAGTATAATCACTGCTACTATAAGCTTACTGAAATAAACTAGGTATTCATCTGTCAAAAATGGAATGCTA
>Ga0209044_1001623_pt1 | contig 13435 bp, 10 predicted proteins | sample SaaInlV_130m_DNA_FD_184655 | JGI IMG/M metagenome (GOLD analysis project Ga0209044, IMG submission 184655) | Marine microbial communities from expanding oxygen minimum zones in the Saanich Inlet - SI037_S4LV_130m_DNA (SPAdes) (version 2) | ecosystem: Environmental > Aquatic > Marine > Intertidal... | reverse complement strand
GTGATTGCGTTCAGTTTTCCAGAGGCGACATCTATCGGCGAGACGGTGCCCGGTTCGCCGGGACTGCTCGGCTGTCTGGGGCTGGAACTGTTTTTGACGATGGTGCTGGTCGGCGTGATCTTGTGGATTATCGAACAGCCGTGGGCGCGGGGCCCGATCCCGGCGCTGGTGATCGGTGCCACCGTCGGCGTGGAGGCGTGGCTCGCCGGGCCGTTATGTGGTGCCTCGATGAATCCGGCGCGAAGTCTGGGACCGGCGATCGTCTCGGGAAATCTACAGACGCTGTGGATCTACATCGTCGGCCCGGTGACCGGCGCTTGCTGTGCGCTGCTGCTGTTTCGGTGGTTGCGCCCGGCTGGGGGTGCGAGAGAGCACTGCGGCTGAAGGTAGCCATGACCGGCTGTCACGACCTGCTGTCACCGTATTCGTGCCTGTTCGCCAGGATACGCCATAAATTTGGTCCCTGTCCGATCGCTGGCCAGAATCGGATTCAAGTGGGTGGAATCGAGGTGAAATGATGTCTTACAAGAATCTACCGATGGTATCGATCATCGCAATGTTGCTGGTGGTCAGCAGCAGTTCGATGGTTGCTGCCCAGAAGTCGATGACCCAATCCGCGAGGACCCAATCCGCGATGTTCCAGGCAATATACCAGGGGAAAATTGATGCGGTTCAGTCGGTAATCGACAGTGGTGTCGATATCAACATGCGCTATCAGGTGGAAGGGAAACGAGGTGGAGTGACTCCCCTCATGATGGCTGTTGCCTACCTGAGCACTCCAGAAATGATTCAGTTCCTCATCGACAGTGGTGCAGAGGTGGATGCCCACTGTGACAAGCAATCCACCGCATTGATTTACTGCCTGGGAATTGGCTCGAAGGTATTCAAGACCTTGCTGCCGGTTGCACCGGGTAGCACCCGGACTGATGCGGAACTGGACAGGGCAAAATATGAAATTGTCAAAGTACTCCTGAACAATGGAGCCGATGTCAACTGGGCGAGACATGAATCGGATCATAGTGATCCAGCGAATCGCATGGTCAGGCCCAGAGACAGAACCGATGGAACCACTCCGCTGGCGTGGTATCTCCGCAGAGGACATACAATGGGTCGTCGAGATTGGATCTGCACTCCGGAGATGGTCCAGTTGCTCATCGCTCATGGTGCTGAAGTAAATGTCAGCACAACGGATGGAGAGACACCCTTGATGTTTGCAGTAGACCAGGGCCCTGAGATGGTCCAGTTGCTCCTGGATGCGGGTGCAAAGATCGAAGCCGAGGACCGAGCCGGGATGACCGCACTGAGTCATGCGGCCTGGAGAGAAAACGAAACCTCCCTCGGATCTGCAAAGCTACTGCTCGCAAACGGAGCAGAAATCAACCACCTCTCTAAAGCGGGCTATCCCCTGACTCTTGCTTGCACTTCCGGTAACACTTCGATGGTGGAACTGCTGATGGAACATGGCGCAGATGTCAATCCGTCAGGGGGTTTCACACCTTTGATGGGGGCAGCAAGGGGTAGCCAGGTAGAACTGATCGAGTGGCTCCTCAAGGAAGGTGCAGATCCGAATGCCGTCAACAGGAACGGCTGGACTGCCTTGATGGAGGCTGCGGAGCTGGAGAACACGGATGGCGAGATCATTGCCATGCTCATCGAGGCGGGAGCGAAAGTGAACGCAAGGTGTGCTGAAGGGAAGACCGCCCTGATGTGTGCACTGATGTGGGCGCAACCGGCGACGATTCGTCAGTTGCTCGATCTGGGAGCGGACGTCCGGATGAAAGACGAGGACGGCTCGACCGCCTTGATGCTTGCAGCCGAGGAATCGTCCGTTGAGGTCGTTGCCATGCTGGTCGAGGCGGGAGCGAAAGTAGACGCAACGAATGCTGAAGGGAAGAGCGCCCTGATGTGGGCAGCGAAGTTTGCGCGCCCGGCGGCGGTTCGTCTGCTACTCGATCAGGGAGCGGACGTCCGGATGAAGGACAAGGCCGGCTCGACCGTCTTGATGATTGCGGCTCAGGGGTATTCCGAGGAATCGCGCGTTGAGGTCGTTGCCATGCTGGTCGAGGCGGGAGCGAAAGTGAACGCAAGGGGTGCTGAAGGGAAGACCGCCCTGATGTGTGCAGCGATGGAATCGATGCCTGGGGTGGTTCGTCAGTTGCTCGATCTGGGAGCGGACGCTCAGCTGAAAGACAAGGCCGGCAAGTGGGCGATCGACTATGCCCGGGATAACTTTGCCCTGAGTGGATCCCCTGTGCTTCAACAACTCAAAACGGTTTTCTAACAGGGCAAATCGCACAATTACTCCGTCATTGTGGCCCACCCCGCACTCACGGAACGATCTGCACCGGGATCAACTTCCAGCGATTCTGTTCCGGATTGCCGAGGACGACGAGGTACTTGCCGGGACGAAACAACGGTAGCTGCCACTCTTCGTCTGCGGACATCTAGAGACGCTGTGGATCTACATCGTCAGTCCGGTGGCCGCTGCGTGCCGTGGGCTGCTGGCTTCTTTGCCACCTCAGAAACCTGTTGCGTAAAGTCAAACTGTTGATTATTGTCACGGCGTTGGGACCGGGTGGTGAGCGAGAATTGCCAGCACCGGGCCTTCACGGCGGGTTACGATCCGATCCCCCGCCGCTGGAGTGCTCTGGGCGTGGACCATTCTGCTCTTCTCCTGGTCAGGAGAGGAAACAGGTCCGGGGCGGCACTGGTTACGGGAGATTCGACCCGATCAGGCTGGCCCACGAGGGACGAGAGTCTCATGACTATCGTACGTTGCATATTTGCACTGGTCTTGTGTGTTGCTCTGACTGGAACGGTTTTGCACGCCGATGATCGACCAGAGCGCGGTTGCGGAAATTCTGATTGCATGGATATTGGAAGGGAATTCGTAAAGCCCTATTTCGTCAGCCTGGGCCCATCGATTTGCTCAATAACGCTGCAAATCGAAATCGTGCTTCCACCAGGGGTGGTCCCAGTAGGGGGCACTTTCTCCTTGTCTCTGCCCAGCTGTCCGTCCTGGGCGATCTATCAACCCGGCTACTTCAAGCAGGCTCCCGAGCTCGGTTATTGCATCTGTGCTGCGGATGAACCCAGAGACGCTCACATGGTCAATCAAATCCGTCAGGAATTCGAATGTGACTACGAGTGGCTGAATGAGTGCTTGCCCATCGGTGTTCCCGAGGATCAGGATGTGTTTGAGTGGACATACCACGAGTTCATCTGTTTCTAGTCTCTAGCGAGGTTCAAGCGAGGAGTATAGTAGATGAAAATCACCACCATCTTTGTTGCGGCAATGATCGTTCTTGCATTGTCGTGGCTGTTTTGGCCAACGTCGCGGGCTGGCAACACGGCGGCCAACTCGACCCCGGGATCGGCAGAGGTCCTGAACACCCCAGCGGAGCCATTGCTGCCGCAGGTTGATCTCGAACCCGAGGTCATTACGAAGGTGCTTGCAGCCCCGACGAAGCGGAACCCGCAGGAGATCTTCGATGAGCTGGTCGAAGCTCTGGGCGATCCGGACCGATTGCAGGCCAGTGGTCCACTGATCGTCGAATGGCTCTCCAGGGGGGCGGAATCGATCGATGATCTGACAGCGATGATCGCTGCCTGTACCGATGAGACCTACGACCAGGCGGTGGTTCTGGGGCTGCTGGCCCAGGCGGCGTTGACGATGCTCCAGCAGGATCCGACCGCCTTTGAACCGTGGGATTTTGATTCGCTGACACGGGAAGTGGCTGCCAACGTGGGTGGTTCCTACTACATCGGCGCGACCATCGCCAATATCGCATTCCAGGGGCATGCTGAACAATTGAAAGCGGAGATCTTCGAGACGATCGTGGTGGCGGTTCGATACCAACAGGGATCCGATGAAGTGAAAACAGATGACATGTGGGGCCAAATTCCGGGTCTTCAACTGATCACGAACCTTTACCCGCAAATGTCCGAGGATCTGAACCCACTACTGGTGGGAGTGATGCTCGATGAAGAGAGTCCGAGCGAGGCTCGCTATGACTGTGCTCGCATCCTGGTTGAGCGGGACTGGAGAAACAGCATCGACTCGATCCGATTTGCCCTCGAAGAGGTCGAAAAGGAATTGAACGCCAAGAGCAAGGCAAACAAATTGCAGTGGGCCGTTGCGGATGCCGTGTTGAAATTGCCTGTAGAGGAACAGATCGAGGTGCTGGATCAGTTCGAGAGCATGCTGGCTGCCAATACCGTGTTCACGAATGTGGACGTGAGCCAGTGCCAGGAGATCTATTACGCACTGACCGATGCACAGCGGAACTCGCCTCTGTTTCGCACCTGTGTGCTCAGGGGTGCAGAGACCGAGGTGGCCAGAGAAGCCGGGTTCGAGATTTTAGGCGACTGGGAGAATGAGGAGTCCTTTGTAGTGAATAGAGCCGTGGGCACCCTCCTCTCGAGAGGCGATTTCCATCCGGCAACCCTCGCAAGCATCGACCAGCACTTTCAGGATCGAGTGAACGCAGGCAGTTCTTACGTCGATTCATTCTGGGATGCGATGTTGTTCAACATCGGTGAAACGAACCAGTCCCCCCACTCGGACTACTCCGGGGAGGTGTCCGCAGAGTTTCTATCCCTGATCGAACAATGGGTCAGTCAGACGGAAGGTTCGGAGGACCCAGGCAGGCAACAATTGATCGAGGCACTGCAACTGGAATCGAACAACTAGCGCCAGGGTATCCGTGAACCACCCGCTGGCCAGATCGGGCAGATGTGATGGGCAGATATGTGATGGCCAGGTGAAGTGCGAGAGATCACTGCGGCTGCAGGTAGCCTCGCAGCCAGCCGCGCGATCCTTTTGGTGGCACACCGTCGGCGATATCACTGCCATCGGCGAGGGTGAAGGAGATCGCCAGCGGGAACTTACCTTCCGGCGCTCCGGGGGTGTAGGTGCAATGGCCCCAGAACTGTCCGTTGCTGACGAGGTCGAAGCGAGTGATCTTGCCATCCTTGTGCTCGATATGTCCGAGCAGGTTGGCCTGGTAGCCGCAGTTGCCGGATGCGGTTTCGAGATGGACGGTGCCGCTCAGCCGACCCTTCTCGAGGGATAGATCGACGGCAGTGATCTCTTGCGGTTTCCACATCTGAGGTTCGCCGCGGGTGTTGTCGATCAGGTGAAAGCGCACCAGCCGCTGCTGCAACGATGCAGGCAGACCACCGGCCACCAGCGCTTGCTGCTCCGCCGCCGTCAGCCACAGGTTGTCGCGCGATAGCGAGTCCTGAAAGATCTTGCGCCAGCGGTCGGTGGTGGGCGGGTAGCCGCCGAGGATCTTTGCCTGTACCCGTACGACCAACGCACCCTCGGGTACAGGGGCATGGTAGCGGTCATCGACTTGCCCCGCTTCGATCGGTGTCGCTGTGGGTGCCTGAAACTGTGCGAGTGCCTGCTTCATCCGGGCCAGGATACGAGCTGCACCACGGTTGTTGTTGAAGCCGAGCAACTCGCCGCTGGCGCTGGCGAGGTAGAACCCCTGGGTGGTCTTGTTGAAGTCGTTGCGCGGACTCTGGCCGGCGATCTTGCGGTAGAACTCTCCTTCGGCATCTTGCTGGCGTCTGTGGTAGGCCTGGTCGATGGCGACTGCGACGAACTTGGTCTTCAGCAGCTGGACGATCTCGGGGTCGGCGAAGGTTGACGCACGGTCAAGGATTCCGTTGTTTCAGGTGCAGCCGAGCGGGTGGCCGTCCATCGCCCAGATGAAGATGGGCTTGTGCTGGTCGATGGCGGCGCGCTGGGCATCGAGCAGCGAGATGTTCCACGGGATGGTCCGCCACGGTGCATCGGCTGACGCCTGCAGTTGCCGGTGCAGTTGCTGAAACTGCTGCTGGGAGAGAGTGTCCTCGTCGTGGCAGGGCAGTGGCATCGAGCCGATGGCAGCGATGAGGCAGAGGATCGTGATATTCATCTACAGGACTCTTTCTGTCACGGAATGATCTGCACCGGGATCAGCTTCCAGCGATTCTGTTCCGGGTTGCCGAGGACGACGTGGTACCTGCCCGACTGATACACCGGCGGCTTCCACACCTCGCCCGCTTTCAGGCGGTATCCGTAGAGCGCCCCACCCTGGTCTGCTTCTCCAGTTCCTTCTCGAGTGACACTGATCACCGTCATGCCATCCAGCTCCTGCACCGCGGCGAGGTGGGCATGGGGCTTTCGACCATCGAGGGAGTGTTGTGAGACGGTGATGGGCCAGCCGGGGTACTGACTGGCATCGTCATCGCCGGGACGACTCCAGCGTGGCCACGATTCGAAGGTGACGAGACGCTGCTTGTTGTCGATGCGAACGATGCCCCAGCCGGGACCGCGGTCGAGCAGCCGCGATGGTTGCAGGCCAGTCCGGTACGGATTGCCCATCGCCAGCACCGTCATCTTGTTGCCGAAGCCATCGATGTAATCGCCGGTGCCACGATGGGGGCTGACCTTTTCGCCACCTCCATCGGTAGAAGGGAACCAGCGCCGCGGCCAGGTGTTGGCCACTGCCGGTCCGGCAAAGGCGATTCCGCCATCGCGGAATTCATCGACACCGTAGCGGATACACGATGACAGATGCTGGTCGCCGGCGAGGTGAAAGGCGCGCGCTTTTCTGAGCAGGCGGATCGCCTCGTTCCTGGGAGATTGGGGCCAGCCACCCGAATCGCAATCGGCGACCGGAACCTCACCCTCGGGCCAGCCGCCCGCTTCGACGATCGGCAAACTCGGCGTGATGCCGCCGGTTTTTCCCGGTGGCAAGGTAGCGACATTGGAGAAGGGCGTCTGCGAGAGCAGGAACTTCCACTGGGCACCGTAGCCCCAGTCGAGTGCCCACTGATCGAGGAACTTCTCCTGCGCATCGCCGAGCAGATGGAGGCCGGGTAGATCGGCATCGACGGGATCAAAATCTGGACTGGTGAACCAGCCGTTGACCACCTTGCCTTCCGGTACCGATGGGCGCGGCGCGCTCTTGAACTGGCGATCGGAGAGGACCGCGATGCTGATGTCGGCGTATTCGACACGGGTCGAGTAAACGCTGTAACCCTCGCCGACGGGTCCATCGATGAGCGGGTCGGGCAGGTGCGAGGTCTGGGTCATGTGGATGGCATTGACCTGGCGCGGGGCCAGCTTGTAGCCGCCGGAATCCTGGGCAGTGGTGCCTGGTTCCTTACGGCCGCGCTTGCCGCCGGCTCCCCAGATGTTGCCGTGATAGACATCGTGATCATCGGGGATGGTGATGCAGGGAGTGTTGCGAGTCAGTTCGCCGAAGGATCGATACCAGCGCAGAAACTTGGTGTGGTAGTCGAGCAGCATCTTGTCGGGAGGACCGCCTTCTGCACGAGAAATGTCCCCCTCGTAGATCTGATCCCCGGCAAAACAGAGCAGATCCGGTTGGTGGGATGCGACCCCTTCTGCGACCTCCTGATGGGGAAACCAGATCGACGATGAGTTCCACGCCAGCTGGCCGGTGAAGTTCTTCATGCACGAGATCAGGCCGACCACGATCGGCTCCTTGTTCTCGGCAGGTTCCGCCCGGACGATTCCTGAGTAATCGTGATTCATCACCTGGTCCGCGGAATTGCGGTATCGCAGGCGCACGCGGAAGGAACGGTCGCGTTGTGCATTCCAGTCCGACATGCGAAAGCGGACCACCCTCGACAGCGGCTCGAACTGGCCACGTGAAACCGTGGTCCACTGCTGATCCTCGAGCAACTGGAGCAGGCAAGATTCGACCTGGGGTGCCGAGACCGGTGCCAGTTGTGCGGTCAGCTTCCAGGTGTGGGTGCCCTTCTTGTTTCGTGTCAGGCAGTACTGAACTCCGTAGATGGGCCCGAGCGATTGGTCGTCGGTGGCGACCAACCCGTCGCCGCCCGCACCGAAGCTGTGGATCACCCACCCGTTCGACCCACTCTTGCCGCCGAGGTGACTGGCAAGGCCAAAGGAGCCGTCGACCTGATTTGTCGGGATCTTCTGCATTACTGCCGAGGAGATGAGGGTCCCGTCCTTCTTTGCATGGGCGGTGAGGAGTGCGCGAAAGGTCGACTCGGAGTCTGGAATCACCTTCAGGCGCAACAGCCAGGGGCCCTCTCCACCGTCGCCATTTCGGGTCTGTTGCGGGATCAGTTGACCACGATTCGCCGGCAGTGGACCGCCGATCGACCAGGAGCCACCACCGCCGCCGTGAGTGAAGTCGCGAAAACCAACACGGCCATCCGGGTGAATCACTGCCAGGATCCCGCCATCGGCGGCGGGCTTGTCGTGGACCAGCGAGCGAATCCGCGGGTCGATTTCTGCGCCCCCGATGCCGAACAGGATTCCGCCGAAGGAACCCTCATGAGGTGCCGCGAGCCAGCCGCTGGAGATCTCGGTCGTCAGCGCATAGGAACCCTGAGTCGGGTGTGCCTCGCGCGTCAGCAGAATCGTTGTTCTGACAGGATCTCGCTTCTGAGAATTGATGCAGTGCAGATTTCCATCTTGAACTTCCCAGTCCTGGAGCCGATTGGAATTCCAGTCGGCGCCGGTCCATGTCTGGTCGGGAGTGCTGTTCCAGTCGAGTTGAATTTTCTGGCTGAAGAGCGCGGACCCGCTGAGGAGAAAGATCATCAGGAGTAGCGCAGTACGGAGCAATGTTGTTGGCATCTGGACCCTTTCGCTGGGTGGAGGATGAGGTTTGTCGAGCATTGGATCAACAAGCACCTCCACTCCCGGGGATCTGATCGTTACACTCGGGGTCAGATGGAGGCCACCACGGATGAAAATTGCGATGAGTCGCTCGATCACCACGAAATTGCTGCTGCTGCTGTTGCTGCTGCTTCTGCCGCTGTTGGCTTCAGAGCCACGACTAGAGGCCGCTCCTGGCGATGCGCTGGATCGGGCGATCGCCAGTTCCGATGAGAAGCAGGTCAAAATTGCCGTCGAAGCTCTCGCTGTCGAGGGGACCTCTTCGGCGATGGAGCAGGTGATTTCCAGTGCACTGCTCTCGGGAAATTCGATGGTCGAAGACGCAGCGTTGGTTGGCTTGCGTAATCTCTTGCCGGGGTCTGGTCTCGAGTGGTTGTGTACTCAGGCGACAAAGCACCCACGAAAAGAAGTGCGAGATCTATTGCTGGGTTTCTTGTCGAAGCGCAAGGAAACGGAGTGCTTCCGCGCGGTGATACAGGGGCTCTACGATGAAGAAGATAGTGTCGCGTTGAAAGCGATCGACTCATTGCAAGGCAAGGGACACCCCGGTTCGATTCCTCACATGGTGCGTGCATTGCAACATCAAGAAGATCGTGATCGAGACCTGTCGCTGGTGGCGGAGCGAATCCGTCAGATGCTGAAGAAGTTGACCGGCGCAGACCTCTTTGCGGCATCGGAGTGGGACGCACTGTGGAAGGGCAACAAGAAGGTCCTGGGTCAGGGCAAGAAACTCGATCCGGCAAAGATCATCCTGAAGGGCAGTGGCGTCAAGGTCGAGCCTCCTGCCTTCTTTGGACAGGAACTGGTCAGTGAAAAGATCGTGTTCGTTCTCGACACCAGCATCTCGATGAAGCAGAGAGATCCTCTCCCCGAGGGGTCGAAACCGACCGACAAGGCGGATGCAGGAAAAACCGGGGTCAACAAGCGAGGCAAGAAGGACAAGGGCTGGGAAGAGTTGCCCGCTTCTCGCATGAGATTGAGAAGAGTGCAGAAGGAACTGAAACGAATGATCAGGGAGTTGCCTCGCTCCTTCAAGTTTTGCCTGGTGACCTTTGATGAGGATGTGGATCGGATGTCAGATCATCTGGTGGGAGCGAGCCCCGATCAGAAGCGCAGGGCGCTCAAGTTTGTCGACAACTTTGATCCGGAAGGTTTCACCTCGACCGACCGTGCTCTCGAATCTGCATTCAAGATTCCCGGGGTCCGAACGATAGTCTTGCTCTCCGATGGAATGCCCTTTCGAGCCAATGACCCCATCGACGGCATGAAATTGCTGGAACACATCGATCATCTCAATCGCTTCGAACACATTCCGATTCATACCGTTGGCTTTGCTTCAACATCGGGGGATGCCGGAGGATTTCTCGAAGAACTCTCAAGAAGGAGCGATGGCACCTATACCGAGGTGCCTTGATCACTCTCCTCGATGCAGTTTTTCGTCGAACTGCTGTTCGATCTGGTCATGTTCCTTGGATGCTTCTTCGAGCTTGTGAAACGCAGTATCGATCGATTTTCTCATGTTCTTCAACTCTTGCGATAATCGCGAGATCTGTTCGCCATCACCGGTTTCCGATGCCTGGATCAGCCGCTGTTCCGTGCCCTTGGCCTTTTCTTCGATGGTGATGATGAGTTTTTCGTTGCGCTCTATCTGCGATCGTAACGGTTTGAGCAGTGCGGATCGTTGCTGGATCAACTGTGCCCTCTCCCGTCTCTTGTCCTTGCGGTTCTCGTTCTTCTTGCGCTCGCCAGTGCCTCTGGAATCCGCCTCTTCACTCCATCCGAAACGACGAAGAAAAGTGTCGTAATCACCTTCGAAGACGCGGGCGATTCCTGCATCGAAAACGACCAGGCGGTTACATGTTTCTCTCAGGACCGATTCGACGTGAGTTACCATCACCACTGCTCCTGGGTAGACATTGATCGCCTCGATGAGCGCCTCGGTGCTGGCCATGTCGAGGTGATTGGTCGGTTCGTCGAGCAGCAGCAGATTCGACGGACAAGCCAGTACCCGGCCCAGCAAGGTTCTCGACTTCTCGCCCCCCGATAACACTTCGACCTTCTTCAGTGCCAGGTCGCCACCGAACATCATCGCCCCACAGATATCTCGCACCTGGGTTCTGGTCAGCATGGTGTTGGCGCTGTTGATTTCATCTTCGATGGTTCGCTTGTCTTGCAGCACTCCCATGGCGCTCTGGCCGAACAGGCCATGAACCGTCGATGGATGGGAGCGAACCTCTCCAGAGACCGGTTTGAGTTCCCCTGCGAGCAAGCGCAGCAGTGTCGATTTACCTTTTCCGTTGGGACCGATCACTCCGACCCGATCTCCGGCACCGACATGGAGTTCCATTCCGCGGATGAGGGTTTCTCCACCCTCGTAGGCGAACTCCATCGCTCGGGTCTCGGTCGACCACTTGCCAGGATTGTTGATGTGATTGAAGGAGAAGGAGAGGGTGGAGATCTCGTCAAGCTTGTCGAGTCGTTCCCGCTTTGCGATCTGTTTCAGGCGTGATTGTGCCTGACTGGCTCGCCGCGCCTTGGCGCGAAACCTCTCGACGAACCGCATCTCGTGGGCGATTTTTCTTTCGGAGTTCATCCTGGTTTTTTCATGCATCTCTTCTTCGATGTAGATCTGATCCCAGGCTTTTTCCGTTCCTCCGGTAAACTTCCTCAGTTTTTGTCGGTGTACCGCGATGGTGTGAGTGGTGACCGAATCCATGAACTCTCGATCGTGTGTGACCAGCAGCATCGTTCTTCGCCACTTCTTCAGAAAACCTCGAAGCCAGCGAAGGCTGACGATATCGAGGTAGTTGTTCGGTTCGTCCAGCAGTAGCAGGTCAGGATCTTCCAGTAGTGCCTTGGCCAGATTGAGGCGCACCTGGTAACCGCCGGAGAGTTGTTCCGGTGGTTGATCCAGCTGGTCTTTGGAGAAGCCCAGACCCATCAACATCGCTTCGGCGCGATGGAGTTCGATGTATCCCTCTTCCTTGACCTTCAGGGAGAGACACGCCTCCGCCAGAACGGTCTTTTCGGAGAAGGTCAGGTGTTGAGAAAGGTGTCCGACACGGATACCCCTGTGGACGCTGATCTGGCCCTGATCCGGGACCATTTCGCGCAGAATCATCTTGAGCAGTGTTGATTTACCATGGCCATTGGCACCGACGATGCCGACCTTCTCACCCGCCTCGATGAGGCACGAGGCGTTGTCGAAGAGGACCTGTTCCCCGAATCTTTTTCCGATACTTTGGATCTGAAGCACGTGATCTCCTGTTTTGGGTATCCTACCGCTTCCTCAGCGAAAGGCGTATCGTACCCGCAGGCGGAACGAAAAATATTTGACCCGAGGGGGGCCATTGAAGCGCGGATTACTACTGTTACTGCTGGGACTGGGCCTCCTGCTGGGAATCCGCCACATGGATAGCCGCGGCTGGATCCCGATGGACAAGGCGAGGCTTCCCTACCTGCAGCAGGTCGCCGGCGATCGAGCCATCATCGCCTGGCGTACCTCCACTCGATTTATCGGAGTACCACGGATCGAATGGCAACTGTTCGGGGATGTTGCAGATGGATCGCAGCAGCTACACGTGGTCGAGGGGGAGACCGTTCCATCTCGATATGGTGAGGATTATCTCGACCATCATGTGGTTCTCGACCGATTGCCCCATCGAACAGAGATTCAGTACCGGGCCAGCAATGGCGACTTGTCGGTGGGAAGCGGACAGTTCCGCTCCGCTCCGACGGTTGATCATGATGGGCCGTTGAGAATCTGGGCGCTGGGAGATTCTGGCACCGGTGGTCCAGTGCAGTACGAAGTCAGGGATTCGATGGTCGAGTTCCTCGGTGACACGCCGCTCGATCTGATGCTGCATGTCGGCGACATGGCCTATAGCCGTGGTCGAGACGGAGAGTTTTCGGCACGCTTCTTCAGGCCCTATCGGGACATCCTTTCATCGATCGCTTGCTGGCCTGCACCGGGGAATCACGAGATGAAGAGTTCGACCAGCGTCGATCAGGCGGGCCCTTATTTTGAGGCGTATCTGTTGCCTACCGCGGGTCAATGCGGTGGCGTTGCCAGTGGAACCGAAGCGTACTACTCCTTCGATTACGGTCCTGTCCATTTCATCTCGCTCGATTCGAGCGGAGATGCCATCGACCCGGCGGGTCCGATGATGGAATGGTTGGAAGCGGATCTGGCTCAGACCGATAGCATGTGGATCGTCGCATTTTTCCATCATCCTCCTTATAGCTTCGGGTCGCACCGGTCTGACAACTTCCAGGATAGCGAGGGGCGCCTGGTCAAGATGCGGGAAGTGGCCGTGCCGATCCTGGAAGCGGGAGGGGTCGACCTGGTACTGGCGGGACACTCTCACATCTACGAACGATCTGGACTGATCCAGGGAGTGCATGGCTACGGGGAGAGTGACGATCATCCGGTTCCTGCCACGGAAGTACTCCGCAGCGATGGCAAGATCATCCGCTGGGAGGGTGAGCGTTACTGGACTGAAGATGGTGGTGGAACCGTATACGCGGTGGTCGGTCATGGCGGGGGTCATGTCAAGAAGACCGGAGACCATCCGGTGATGGTTGAGAGTCAGGAAGTCTATGGCTCGGCGCTGATCACCATCGACTCGGACCAACTGCAGATGGAGAATGTCAGTTCGGATGGCGTGGTTACCGATCGGATCATCATCGATCGATCACCGGATCTACCGGGGAAGTAACGCGGCGAGTCGGTCGCATCGATAACCCCGGCTGGTGTACCCT
>Ga0209044_1001602_pt1 | contig 13570 bp, 6 predicted proteins | sample SaaInlV_130m_DNA_FD_184655 | JGI IMG/M metagenome (GOLD analysis project Ga0209044, IMG submission 184655) | Marine microbial communities from expanding oxygen minimum zones in the Saanich Inlet - SI037_S4LV_130m_DNA (SPAdes) (version 2) | ecosystem: Environmental > Aquatic > Marine > Intertidal... | reverse complement strand
TCAATTAAAACAAACTGTAGATGCTTTAAATAGTAGTGCAAATAGTAATCCAAATGGTTTAATAGGTATTATTACCGATGGAACATATACCGCTTTGGAAACAACTACAAATGGTAATGGACTTGGTGCAACATTAACTGTTGTTGCCTCGGGAAATGAAATAACCAGTGTAACTGTAGCTTTCCCTGGTACTGGGTATATGATTGGTGACACACTTACTGTTGATAAGAGTTTACTTGTTGGGCGTAGTGCAGATTTAATATTTACATTGCAAAGTGATGATTTCGATACCAACCCAAACCCTGTAATGGTTGCAAAAGAACAACATATTTTTACAATAAAAACAAAATTTCATAATGGAGGTATAAATACAAATTATAATAATGCAGAAGTAATACATAATATCATTTTAGATAATGCAATAGCAGTAGATTATAGTTTATCGGCTTTATATAGTGTTATAGAATCAACAATAAAGGCTTATCAATATAATGGTGTAAATATATTTGCGGATACGACAGTAAGTGCAGCTGGACTAATGACATTAAAAATTAATGCAGATGATAAAATATGGACAAATGATAATTCTTGTTTTGGATTTGAAAATACTCAAAATCGTTTAAATGAAATTCTTAGTGAAACAGAAGCAACTGAACAAAGTGGTAGTTATACAATAACAACAATACCTTATGTACATTTAATTCCAAATACAGACATGTATAATGATGCGAGTTTTAATGGTATGAATGATTTATCTTTTACTATACCAAGATTTGGTAATAAGAATTTAACCGAGTATATTGATGTAATTAACGAAAGTATACGTACATATGATTTGAGTAACAATAATGTATTTAATACACAAGGTAATACTTCCTTTGATTATACTACCGCTTATCCAAAAGGTACCCATGCTTATTTACAAAATCAACTATTCCAAATGTATTTTGATGTTGATAAGGTATTTTATGAAATATTAACTGAAGGAAAGCAGGTTAGTACAATGTTTCCAGGGGTTGATCAAAATAATCGAATAATTACTGATGTTTTGGAGCCAACTTATACAACTACAACTGACTTCAATACCTACAAAATTAAGGAAGATACAATAATTTTTACTATTCGTCCGAGATTGTCAATATATTATAATACATTAAATGGTAATGAGAAAGAAGGAGATACCGTATTTACTATAGGAAATATAAACTATAGTGATGATGATGGTAATCAATTCACATTAGGTGCCGATTTTAAAAATTTTCAAGTATCTAAAATAATAGATCTATTTATAAGACCTGCAATAATTAATTATAAAGATCCACTATCAGGTAAAAATACTTTTAGAGATATAGTTATTAGTCAAGAGACGCATCCAGATGGGACAAGATTTAATATTTCTTTACAAATTAGTATTAAAAAAACCTTGAGTGCGAATAATTATGACGTTCATTTTAAAGACCAAGATCCAAATGGCTTTACTTGGAATACAAATTTATACATATCGGATGAGTTAACCGGTGATAATTCTATTGATACATCAAGCTATAATATTGTTGATATGAATGAAAATTATAAAATTTATGATAGTAGCGGAGTATTATTTGATATAAGTGGAAGTGAAATAGATAGTAGTGGTAATATATTGGAGGTTAATGGTAATATATTGGATGTTGATGGAACTATAAATGATGTTAATAATGGTAATATACAAGTATCCGGCCGTATTATTTATACAGTTACACCAGAAGGAAATGTAAAGATATCAGGAACACAAAAGTTGATATCTCAGGTTGGGTTGGACATTAATCGTTTTAACAATACAATCACAATTAAAGCCATAGAAGATGGTGTAGCAACAACCACTAACCAAAATGATGTAATAATTACATTACCAATTGGTACTTATTTTCGTGATACATTGTTAGCTGAAATAAATAACCAGATAACTCAAGCATCATCAACATATTCTAATATATCTGGAACAAAATTAGAATTGCAACGTATAGATAATAAATACCGTATAAAAATTGTAATGAACATAGCTCGTGAATATGGTACAAGTGATTTTAATCTGATATTTTTTGATGATGAAAGTTTTGCAACATGTGTATCTGGTGCGTCAAGTATACAAAATACCACATGGGATACAACGATTGGTTGGATAATGGGATTTCGTGAATATACAACGTATGATATGTCTGCAACTGGTACAGAGGAAGATACTGTAGTAGATTCTGTTAATGGAAATGAGATAACAATTAAAGGTGATACAGGTTTAAGTACGAATTTGTATAATTATTTTTTGATTTGTTTAGATGATTTTAACCAAAGTCATTTGAATGATGGATTGATAACCATTACGAATAGTGATACAACTATTCCGTTACCGTCGTATGCAAATCGTAGTAATTTTGTATGTGACCCAGTAACTGGTGAAAAGGTATATAGTGTAGTTAATGACAATGTAACCAACCGATTAACTGAAAAACAAATATATGCAACACAAGTTGCGGCAAACTCAACAAATCAAGATAGTTCTATTGGAACTTCTGTCAGTACAAAAAGTTATGGGTCGGGACCATTTGTAACTGATGTTTTTGGATTAGTACCAATGAAGATATCTGGTTTACAAAATGGAAGTTCGTATGTAGAATTCGGTGGAACATTGCAAAATCAAGAACGAAGTTATTTTGGACCAGTAAATATAAATCGTATGTCGGTAAAATTAGTGACTGACCGCGGTAATTTGGTGGATTTAAACAAAGCAAATTGGTCATTTTCGCTTATCTGTGAAACATTGAACAAGTTGGAACCTGGAACATAAACATGATTTTGGTAAATTTAGTCAACAATCAACTCCTGAAATATATGTGTGTATAATATATCAGTAATATTTATAAATAAATGTCTCAAGGTGATTATTTAAAACGAAAACAAGTAGCTCATGCGTTACGTATTGATGGCGGAAATACAAATAACAATCAACCTGCGGTATTTGGCTCACATGATTTGTTAAAATATAAACAGTATCAAATTGTAAACGATGATTCCAGTACAACTGTAAATTATAACTTAATTAAACCAGCTGACACAAAGTTGGTTTTTGATATGGAACGAAAAGTGGCAAATTGTCCCACTTTCGTTGTTTGCAAGGATACCGATACTCGCCCAAATCGTGTATTAACTGCCGATACAGACTGTAAAGTGCAAATACATCCTTTATCTTGGGAAGCTAAGAAAAATGTACCTAACAAAACGGAATTATGTGTATGTCAATTAAAATTAAAACATATCAATAAAAATGTATGCAGTTGTGATGTAAAGAGTAGTTCGTGAATATAGTAAGTTTTTAAATTTATAAGATTGTAAATTTAAAATATCAATGGACGATTATCTAAAGATTAAGATGTTTCATTATCATTTCCATTTTGGTTTCTAAGGAATTCACCTTTGTTTTTAGAGTTTCATTTTCTTGTTTTATGGTTTCATTTTCTTGTTTTATGGTTTCATTTTCTTTGGAAAGAGTTTTTACCGATTCTATTAAATGAGGGAACAACCCGTCGTAATGGATAGATTTTTGGTTAAACCCTTGTTCATTTTTGGTCATTGAAGTATTCACAATTTCGGGTAACACTTTTTCAACTTCTTGTGCAATGAGACCAAAAACCTGTTTATTTGTATCATCACCTATCCATGTAAACGACACGCCGTTTAATTGGTTAATTGACGATAACGAGCCAGTTACATGTTGAATGTTTGTTTTAAACCGTGCGTCTGATATAGCATTAAATTGACTTGCCTTACACTCTCCATTTACTTCCAGCATCACTGTGCTCGTGCCATTGACCGCGGATCCGTTGATTGACACCTTTCCATTAGATGCAAGACTCAACTTACTTGAGCCATTAACTTTCAGATCAATTCCAGTTTTACCATCAACTGTAATTGTTCCAGCGGAAGTTGTAAAATTAGAAGCCGCAGCTGCATCTAATGATATAGACCCAGTTGTATCTGCTATAATACCACCTGTACCAGCATTTATATCTAATTTGGTAGTTCCTGTTCCGTTACCAACAGTTATTGTTCTGGCAGATGAACCGGTACCAACATTAATACTTTGAGCATCATTATTATTACCAATATTAATGGCACCACCAGTAGAATTCATAGAAATAGTACTTGTCGCATTTAAACCGAGTGTTGTAGCGTTGTTTATAGAAGTACCTCCTGTTCCTGTCATAGCAAAACTGGCTATACCATCAGTAAGAGTTAACGCGTTAACCGATGTTAAGTTTATTGCTTTTGCATTTGTATTTACTGCAGTGGATGCTGCATTACCAACAGTGATTGTTCTTGCAGATGAACCAGTGCCAACATTAATACTTTGAGCATCATTATTATTACCAATATTAATGGCACCTGCATTTGCATTAATGCCAACTGTACTACCATCAATTGTAAATGCACCTGAATTAATATCTACAACTCCAGTTGTATTAACAGTTAGTGTACCATCTAATACGGTTGCACCAGTAACATTCATTGTACCACTAATATCTAATAACGCGGTAGGGGCAGTCGTTCCAATACCTACATACCCGTTGGAATCAACAATCATACGTTCAGCCATTGTTCCATCATTATTATCAACATTATCTGGGTCCAAATAAACATCGTATGAATTGGTATTGCCGTCGGTGGTTAATGTAAATGTTAAATCTGTAGTGCGACCAGTATTTATAAGGTCCGCAGCAGTAACAGTAAGTATGTCTCCTTTTATATAACCAGAACCAGTGGTTGAAATGTTAAACTGGTCTATTCCAGATGTTGGAGTACCTGATAATTGTACTTTTGCTCCAGAACCAGACCCACCCGTGATGTTTAAAGTATGCGTTCCAGTACCAACATTAATAGGGTCCGTCAAATTATTTAATCTACTTTTAAAGTGATTGTGAAGATTGCTTAAGCTACCAACTTTTGGAGCAGTAAAAAACTGAAGTTGGTTATTGGTTTCAGCAGGACCAGATTCCGCTGTAATTTTGGTATTTTGTGCAACATTAATAACGCCCCCAAGAGAACCCCAAGCTTCACCAGGACCAAATCCTTCAAATTGGGAAGTTTGTGAATTATAACGAATAGAACCCATATATCCACTAATGTCACTGGTAGTTAGTGAACTGTTTCCAGTCTCAGTAATTTGTAGGTCTCCTCCAGAATTCTTAAAAATGGGTCTGGTAGCAGTATTTCCAACAGGAAGACGAAGAGCATTGGTTCCACTAATATCAAGAATAACCTTAGGACTATCCGTTCCAATACCGACTTTACCTTCAACAATTAGGCTATTATCACTAATATCTAAATCGTTTTTACTTACATCAGTAGCATAGCCAGTTCCAATAGCAACACCGCCTGAACTGGCATCAATAATCATTTGAAGTCGCGGTTCTTTATCATATGCTGTATAGAATCGTAGTTGATTATTGGGTTCGGCAGGACCAGATTCCGCTGTAATTTTGGTATTTTGTGCAACATTAATAACACCACCAAGAGAACCCCAAGCCTCACCAGGACCAAATCCTTCAAATTGGGAAGTTTCTGAATTATAACGAATAGAACCAAGGTATTCCCTAATGACACTGTCAGTTAGTACTGGGAATCCACCACCAGTATCAGCTCCCCCTTTAATTTGTAGATATCCGGTAGCAATATCATTCATATAAATTGGACGGTCACCGGTTCCTCCAACAGGAAGACGAAGGGCATCAGTGCCACTAATATCAAGAGTAACAACCGGAGCATGTTTACCGATAGCAACATTCCCAGAAATATCCATATTGGAATTGAAAGAAACGTCTCCGCCAACTAATAGACTTCCATTTAAAGACATATCTTCAGTGACGATAAACTCATAATCAGTCGTGGTAGTATTAATAACATAAGTATTTAGTACAGATGAAGCACTTAATTGACCTACAATTTCTAAATCACCCTCAACTTTAACATCTGTTTTAATAATTTGATTAGTAACAGAAGATTCAGAATCACGAATTAATATGTTATCAACATCAAGTTGTTGAACGGTCAATGCATAACTGCAATCATTATTATTGTTATTATCAGGTGTTCGCGTTAACATGACAATTCCATTCGTAATTTGTTCTGGGATACCATAGGAAATATCTATGTTCTTATCTGCCTCGCTACGCCCAACGTTATTATCTCTCAAAATCAGTGAATTTACATCAATTTTGATAGAGTTTGAACCAACATTAGTGGGTTTCATGACCCATCCACTCATATCCTGAGATACTTTCAAATATCCAGCATCGCGGTCAAGATTATCTGTTATAAAAATCCCCGTACCAGCTCCACTACCAAATGGGTCTACATTGTTAGTATAGGTGCCAGTTAAATAGGTTTGTAAAGGAGTATTGGTACCATCAAATGTATATAAATATTCTTCTTGTGTAGTATTATATGTAATTCCAAGCGAAATATCACTTGAATTATTCAATGCTGCTTGATATCCTGCATCAGTTGATACAGAATCATTCACCCCTAAATAAGCTTTAATACCCTCATGTAAGTTGAAATCATTGATTTGAAACCCTTTATTTTTAGAACTGGAAATACTGGTATCTGTATATTCAACCTTTCCGCCTAATACAATTTTATCAGTTCCTCCTCCAATATTAATAAGATTACGTTTAAAATTGGCTCCAGACGGTTTCCAATTACCAAAGTTAATCATAGCAGATTCAGGTTGAGTATTAGGGTTATTAACGCCAATATTAATAACAGATTCACAATTATCAAATATACGATTTGCATTATCAATCTCGGTTCGTTCATCTGTTTTTCCAATATTAACGACATGTGTTTTGGTGCCGATATTCATTGTACCAGAAATATCAGCAGTATTTTGAGATTTATAGTCAATTGTGTTGACCAAGAGTTCACCGTCAAAAACTTCAACATCTCCTGAAATGACAATGTTACCCGAAACGTCCAAAACAGTATTGTTGGTACGATTGAACAAGTTGGGTAAAAAGCAATATTGTATTTTACTATATCCAAGTTGAGTCAGGGTAAAGTCACGTGGGGTGCTTGTATCAGGAATAAATGGAGTGATAGTATCAGCAATAATCATAGTATTGATATCAGGCATAGAGATAGATTTTAAGTTGTTCTCAGAACCACGAATACGGTCACGCATACCAGATGAATTTAGTAAAACATCAGGAACCATTTGCCAAACGCCATTTTGCCAATCGGTAGAATAAATAAATTCTCCTTGAGAACCAACAGCAATGGCATTAGATGAACTTTGTATAAAAACAGAATTTAAAACCATAGTAGATAATCCAAGTTCGGTAAATGTTTTGTTTATCCAATTGCTACCATCAACTGTATAACTAATACCAGTAGTACTAACTGCAATAGCATGAGTATCGTTAAATGCATAAATATTATTATAATTAGTCGTTTCATCTTCAAGTATTAAATTATTAGTATTAATGTCATAAGAAAAAGCACCATTAATACCTGCATAATAAATATTACCAGATGTAGAACTGGCAGAATGGATATGATAATTATGAGTAAATGACGGTGAGGTATATCCTCCAGTTGTATCATCTGTAATAGTTTTAATCTCTATAGTAGTATTACCAGTTGGGAAAAAGGTTTCTAAATCACAATCAAAATAGTAAATTCCAGTTGTTCCATTATTTGAATCGCCAGTAGTATAGGAAATAAAAATACGATGTGTATTAGAACCATTGGTATCTTCTACAATATTAATAGTTTTATAATCAGTAGTTAAAATATCAACCTTATCAAGTTGTAGTTTATACCAAGATTGTCCAGAATCATTACTAATGAATAAATTTCCATTTTCTCCAGCAATAGCACTATATAAATTATCAAATACGTCTATATATCTCATAGAAACAGGATTGTCTGTATTCAACCCGCCTTTTTCAAAAATATCACTTTTATTCCATTTTTCTCCACCATCGTTAGTATATAATAAAATTTGGTTATATTCGGCAACATCAACAATATGATCAGCGGTTAATGTAAATATTAAAGGTGTCTCGCGACCAGTATTTGCAAGAACGGCATCAGTAACAGTGAGTATATCGCCTGCCGCATAGTCATTACCAGAGTCAGTAACCGTAATACTGGTTATTTCATTTTCTAAAGCAACAATTGTTAATTCTGCTCCAGTTCCACCTGTGGTGCCGGTGGAAGGTCTGGTTGATATTGTCTGTAATTTACTATATGTACCTTCATCAATAGGGTCAGTCAAAGTGTTTGCACTTGATAACAATGCATTTTCAGTCTGGGTCACCCCACTACCTGTTTTTGTGCTGGGGCTACCAACTGCAATACCATAATCAAGATATGATGATTTTTTAGAGAAACTCATAGATGTAATTTCATATGTGTTATCTGCAATTGTATTAATTTCTCCATTTCCCAGATGCATAGGTCCATTTACATCAAGAACATAGTCTTCGGTTCTGGGTTTATGTGTATTGATGCCGACAGTAGAAATATATTTATGTTTATTTGCACCAGAAATAGTCATTTGAGATGGAATATAATTCCCCGAGGGGTCGGTGGTTCCAATAACAGTCATTGCACGAGATGAATCGTGTGGAGCCATTCCTCCACCAATTGCACCGCCGTCTTTACGTATAGCTGGATTCATAAAAATAAATGTATTTGCACTTGGGTCTTTACCAATAAAGGTAGTGGAATTTCCAGTCAAAATTGTAGGGTCGTTATATACATTAGGTAAAAATGTAGTGTTATTATTATCATAAATAGTGACAGTTTCATTGTGTAATAATTCATTAGATACGCCACGTTCCGGTGGTGAAAATTTCAATAACGTATTTAAGTTGATATCACCCGATTCAAACACGATAACCCCACCGCTTGTATCAAATACGATATTATTATTGTCTGTAAATAATTTAATATCACCATTAGTAATAATATTAGTTGATATGTCATTCATAGTAAATGTAGTAGTATTTAAACAATCAAACTTAAATCCAGTATTTGTGTAAAAATCAATTTCTCCTGAAATATCTACATCTAAATATCCAGATGAATTAAGAGCAGTTCCATTGGTATTCATTAATAACGTACCGCCAGACGAATCATGTTGTATAATTTTGGCGGTAGATAGAATATGTTCAGTAGTTTGTGTAGTTAATAATCCCCCGTCTTGGTATTTAATCATGGCATCTGGAATATTAATAGAGTTGGTAGAAACGTCATTATAAAAGAGAATATTAGAACTGGCATCATCAGCATTAACAACAATACCGCGTTGATTTATATTTTGTGCAATAATATTGCGAACCAAAACGTTTTTAGATTCAACTGTTAAAATATCAGTAATTGACCCGACAGATCCAGTAATATTAAAACAGGTTTTAGGTATAATTGTATTAATCCCAATATTGGTATCGTTACCGTATAAATAGGCATGTGTATTTTTTTGTACGTCTGTTAATGTAGGTAAATTATCTCCATTTTTCACAAATGTATTATTTCCAAAGAATAATTTATTATTGGTATAGATATCGCGATTAGAAAACACATCTACATTTGAGTAACTACTATTCCCTGAAATAATGTCTTCTGTAACTTCAAATGTACCATTCAACAATTGATATTGAGGACGAACCGATCTGGATACAAACTGGTCAGCAATAATAGTACTGGCATTAATAGTATTAAAATTATCCATTTTACTAATTCCTCCATATTGTTTCCATGAATTATTAGACATAGTATAATAGATTTGTATACAATTACTGTGTATTTTATTTAATACATTTATCGGTATAATACAATGAATACAATGAATACAATGTCATCTTATTATACTAAATTATTGAAAATGTCCTACTTATAAACTTATGAATAATTTTTTTGAGTTTTATTATGCGTATGGGCAATTTTGGATTTATTTTTAGTAAATGTTAGAATTTTTTGTTTATTTTGGTTAAATAAATCAACGATATGTTGATAAAAGTTTCTGAATTGTTTTTTTTCTTGTAGCATTTCATTAAATGAAAACCATTTAATTTCTATTTTTTCAAATAACTTGGTTTTATTTAAAACAGTTTTATCCATTCTATTCCATAAGAATTCATGATTCAAATTGTAATATTTTGGAAGATTTTCATCATATGGTAAATAAAAAATATGAACATGATATTTATTAAGTTCAAGTTTAAAGGTCCCCCCATTTTTTTTAATAAGTTTTTTTAGTGTATGATTATCGCCAAGAAATCCAGTTAATTCTTCTCCTCCTTCTCGTAATGCTGCGGTATATGGAGTTTCGCCTGCATCAACCCGTCCACCGAAGTCAGACCAGCCTTTTGCACTATTTTCCATAGGATTTTCTTTTCCAAATAAAAAAAATAGCTCATTATTATGTATTGTAACAGGTAATATACTTCCAGCAACCATATTCTAATATAGAGATTATAGAGAAATTTTTTTAGTATTATTTTGGTTATAGGATTCTTCTTTTAGTTCATATTCTGCAAATGAAACAGTATTGAAGACAGTATTGAAGACAGTATTTGTCATGTCAATGTCAGGTATATTTTTATAAAAATCATGAACAACTGGATTAGCAGCAATTCTCTGTGGTTGAAAATCGGATAAATATAATCCATGTAATGATTGAACCCGTGATAATGCAACATAGGTTTGTCCATATTCAAATATGCTTTGTCCAATATCAATTTCCGCCATATTTAAAGTAGCTCCTTGAATTTTATGTATTGTCAATGCCCATGCTAAACATAAAGGGAACTGTCCAATAGCAAGAGTGGGAAAATCTTCTGATTGCCAATAATGTGTATGAATGTGTTTTATAACTCCATTAGCAAAGCGTACAACAGGTATAATTGTATCTGTGTTCTGGTCGGGTTTAATATCAATAACAACCCCTTGTGAACCATTACAAATCCCCTTATCAATATCCAAATTTACTGTACACATAACTGCTGAACCTACTTTAAGACGTAATATGTTAACACATGGCGAATTATTGACCATTTGGTCTAATTCATAGTCAACTTCAGCTGCAGATAATCGTTTACTACGGAGTAATAATTCGGTAGAAAGTGGTTTATTGGAATCAATTTGTGTAGAACAATCGTTTTTTCGTATGGCGGTAAAAATATGTTCTGTTCCTTTAAGTTTTGAAAACATCATTGAGTTAACATAATCAGTTTTGGCTCGCAACGGAAAGAGTTTAGTTGGAACACAATTATTATGTTGTTCCGCATCATACGGACGTTTAACGTAATTTTGTAGAATAGCTGAACTTTCTTCGCTGATTTTACCAATCCTAACTTGTTGTAAAATATTGATATAGTCTTGGTCAGTTTGTCTAAAAATAGTATTCAGTACAATATGGCTGTTATTAGCAAATACTTGAGACCAAATATTAGATTCAAAGCAGAAATGGTCTGTATCAGCATCCCCATTAGTACCGATAGGTGGAAGTTGATAGAAATCACCAGTGAATATAACTTGTATACCACCAAACGGTAAATTAATTTTTGTAGTTTTTCTGGCAATTTCTTCAATTATTTCAAAAATCTTCTTAGATAACATACTAACTTCATCAAGAATTAGACATTTTGTTTTTCTCCATTGTGCAACAACCCGTTTGTTCTTTAATACAGAATCAACAACCTGTTTTTTGGTTCCTTTCGCTAATTTAATACCACTCCAAGAATGTAATGTTCGTGCATTACAATTCAACAATACTGCTGCACAACCAGTCATCGCACATATTTGAATATTACGTTGAATACTTTTTGCATAATCTAATAAATGTTTAATTAGTCGTGTTTTTCCAGTTCCACCTGGTCCAGTAATAAATAAATTAGCACCTTCTGTAAATCTATTGTAAGCATAAAGTTGTTCGGTTGATAAGTGTGATAAATCTGGTTTAAATGAATTATCACTAACAATATCCGTAGCTGTGGATAATACAATACGTTTTACTGTATTATCATTTGAATTTTCCATTGGTTTTAAATAATAATGGTAAGATATGTAGATATAATTATTATGTATATATTATCAATTTTTTATTCACAATTAGCTTCTAAACAAAATGAAAAATCATATCCGTTAAGATTCATAGGAATTCCAGTTTCATTTAATAATTGTATTTGCAACTTTTGTAAATCAACTTTTCCATTATAACAACGTTTATCAGTAGCAAGTAATCCATTATAAGCATTCGCAGGAAGAATTGAACCATAAGTATAATTGGTTTTATCAAGAGAAATACGAGCGATTATATTCTTATTGATAAGAGATGATGAAAGAGGAGATACAAATGAGTTTTGGTTGCCTTTATTGAACTCATCAATTGCTAAATATAAATAATGTGGTCCAGTTAAATCTAATATGCATTCAGATGTAGTATCCGTACCATTAACAACACTATATGTTGTTTTACGGAATCCTAATAACCATCCAAGTTTGTGTTTAAAATTAAATTTATCACTATTTCCATTTTTGTCTACGTTAAAATCAATAGTAATATTAGGTGTTGTAGAAATAGCTGTTTTGCCCATATTATTAATAGTAAATGATAATTCTTGTCCGTGTATAGATGCAGTAAGTTTTGCATTAATTTCAGCCTGTAATGAGGTTGCATCATAATTATTGTCATCAATTTTAATTATTGCAGTATTAGCACCATTTGTTATTTTAAAGTAAGTATTACCAAGATTTTCGGAAAAATTATAAAAAGTCATAGGTATTTCCATGTTTGTTACACTAATAGAATGAACATCACTCACTCTTTCTGGTAAAACAACTTGTAAATTAGCAGGTTGTGTATAATCATAATCATCACGAAACTTGGTATCAATACTTATATGTTTTATTTTTGTAGATTTGTGTACATTGGTCATAACCATATGATTTCCATATTGTTGTATTTTTGGTTCCATAAATAAATCACCTTTACTGTAATAATCTGTCATAACTCTATATATAATATATAAAAGGATAAATTATATATACTTTATCTAAACAATAGTCTATTAGTCAGTTTAAAAAGAAAATGTTTTAACGGGGGTTTTCTTTGTAGATGAAGCCTCTTTCTTTTCAGGAGCAGCAGCTGCATCGGGAGTAGCAGTTGCATCAGGAGCAGCAACTGCATCAGGAGCAGCAACTGCATCAGGAGCAGCAACTGCATCAGGAGCAGCAGTTGCATCAGGAGCAGCAACTGCGTCAGGAGCAGTCTGTTCACTTTGATTTTCAAGTCCTTCAAACATACCAAATTTTGTTAAACTATCGTAGATAATGACAAGTCCAAACATGACAATAAGGAAAAGAAGCAAATATTTTGTACAATTATTCATTTATATAAATAAATCATATATTAATTGCCGCAACTTTTGCATTTTGAGGTATTTTGTATTCGTGCAAACATACCTATAGTTTTTATCTTATTGTACGAATTACCGCGGGGTTTAGTTGTTTGTTGTATATTTTGTAC
>Ga0209044_1001599_pt1 | contig 13579 bp, 17 predicted proteins | sample SaaInlV_130m_DNA_FD_184655 | JGI IMG/M metagenome (GOLD analysis project Ga0209044, IMG submission 184655) | Marine microbial communities from expanding oxygen minimum zones in the Saanich Inlet - SI037_S4LV_130m_DNA (SPAdes) (version 2) | ecosystem: Environmental > Aquatic > Marine > Intertidal... | reverse complement strand
TCTTCCGAGGAATACGGAGAAAATCGCATCTGGCTACCAATAACTGTCAACTGCGATGGGTAATAAGGTGCAAGAATATTGTCCAGCCAGACATCCATTATTTTGAGATTTTCCATGTACTGGTCGATCTCATAAAATTCCTGACTACGTTGCGAAGCCACAGCGGAATCAATCTGATCCTTTAAGGCCATGACAATCTCTTCCGCTTCCCGGAGTTTGTTAAATTTTTCTGCTTCCGGCTGCGTGAGTCGGGGACGAGAGCTTAACTCGTTTAACTCACGGATGATTCGTTCGTAGAGCGGTTTGGTCTTTTCCCAGGTGCACAGGTCATTGAGCAGTTCAATAGCCAGATCACGCTGAACAACATCGTGCACCCCATGCATATTGAGGAACGCCTTCAGACTGGGCAAGCTCAAATAGGGTTGTGATGGATGCCAGGATGTCGGGAAAACCAGATAAATCATTTTAATGGACGTCTAATAATTCAAAATTAAATATGGGCAACTCCCCCTTTAGCAAGGGAGGCAAATAGCAAAAGCTTATTAGGCCGAGACAACACATTGCTCGCCAAATAAAGCTACGGCACATTGGCCCCGCGCCTAGCGGGGTTTGGGTGCCATAAAAACCAATAGGACTAGTTTGTCATCGGTGTGATTCACAAGACCGTGATCTTCACCAGATGGAGCCAAAGTGATTTCGTTTTGCGAAAGCACTTTTTCTTCCGTCCCAACGGTCACCTTGCCCTGCCCTTCCAGTACGTAATAAACCTTGTCCGACCCCTCATGGGAGTGAACCTTTTGAAACTGACCGGGCTCGAGACAGTATATATCACAAAAGAAATTATCCGTATCAAACAGGCTGATTTTTTTCATCTTTTCAGGATTGAACTCAAAAGCATCCCGAACATTGACCACTTTCATTCCCATATCGCAAGTTTCCGTTAAATAGATTGTTGGACCCTCATTCGTCCGTTTATTTCTGGCTGTTTTCTGCTTAAAGAGCCAAGAGGCCATTTATGGATTACAGACAAAAACTCTCAAACTTTCATAGAGTTAGAGATAATAACATAGAAGGAAGATCAGGCCAAAAAAAACAGGTTTCGCAGTCCAAATTCTGACCTATTTTATTGACATCCCTAGTGCGATCCTCTATTTTGAAAGACACTTCAAATCCGCACATTCTATGCAAGACAGATTACACATCCAGATTTACAATCAAAGAAAATTAACGGGACGTAGCGCAGCCTGGTTAGCGCACTTGACTGGGGGTCAAGGGGTCGGAGGTTCAAATCCTCTCGTCCCGATATTTCTTTCAATTTAATAGGGGTTATTCGTGGGATTGGATACAATAATTACATAAGATATTAAAAAATCAAAGGTTTATCATATCTTCCAGGCTTTAATAATATTTCGCTTGTCCAGGCTAAATAAAGCGGAAATTCTTAACAGCAGTCACGTTAATAAGCTTTTTACTGGTTTCACAAAATGCAGGGGCGCAAATAGTGATACCAACCATAGATGGGGTGCCCATTGGTGCTACTACTCCGAGTACGGGAGAATTCACCAACCTCACACTTGGGACAGAGACCATCACTAACTTTAGTGATATTGATGACGACAAGGTTAAAGCTTCTTCAGGAGACACGGCACCGGGATTTCTCGATAGCAAAATTGTTGCCGGGACAGGAATCACCGTAACACCAGGAACCAATCAGGTCACCATCTCTTCAACCGGAGGCGGTGGAGGTAGCGTTGAAGACAGTGCCGATGGGGTGGAAATCACTTTTGCCGAAGAGCTGGAAATTAGTCCAGGAGTTTCTGGTATCTTTATCCGCGGCACAGGTTTGTTTGCGGACCCTGCTACAATTATATCAACGGTCAAAGCTGGCAAAGAAACGTACACCATAGATGCTCAAGCTGTTCTCACTGGCGAACAACAGGTCATCGTCACTCCTCCAACCGGAATCGGTCGTACCGCAGGACACCATAGAGTGAAACTGGTAAACGCCCAGGGGTTTTCGGAAGGGTTTATTTCTCTGAGTGAAATTATTGCCCCTCCTCCAGCCCAGGGAGATGCATTCACCAAGCTATTGCTTCATGGAGATGGTACGGGTAATTCTTTTCTCGACTCTTCGGCATCCAACCATCCGCTCACTATAGGTGGGAACGTGACTCAAAGTGTAGCTCAGAGTGGCGGAGTAGACGTATTTCCAAGTGGTTCAAGTGCTTTCGCCACTGTGTGGAGTATATCAGGTTGGAGGGTCACTTTCTCAGGAGGCAAGGAATTTTTCCACCACCGCTTTTGCACCTTTTAAAATGGATACGCCATCTCCCACTAACAAAGTTTCAAATTCATAACTCATTAGATTTTGCAAACCGGCTTTTGCTCTAATAGGGTCCTTGAATTTTTCTGGTGGTAACATGTTTACCTCACCGGGAACTTTGCCAATCAGGGCATCTCCTACGAGCATGACTTTTTGGTCCTTCAAATAAAAAGCGGTTTCTCCTAGTGATTTTTGATCCTCCAATTGAATTGCTTGAATACCGCAAAACAATATATCTCCTCCCAAAAAGGTATTGTCTGCTGAAACTTCTAGTCCTTCCTTATCCTGCTCATTCACCCATACCGGGACAGAAAACCGTTTCTTTAATAAATTACTAGCTCTTTCATGATGAACATTTGTCAACAAAACTCCTTTTAACGGGCAGGAAGAATGTCTAGCCATAATATTCCTTAACTCTTCTTCATCATTGCTTTCTAAACTAGGGGGATCAATAAAAACCGATTCGTCTTTTCCAATTACCAAGTAACCATTAAAATTCAGGTTTTTTTCTTCACAATATTCGCTCCAACTATATATATTATGCAGGATTTCTTTAATCATAAAATTATCACCTTATAAGTTTTACAAATATCAATAGTCCAAAAAAAACAACCAGAGCCCCTTTCGAGGCCCCGGCTAGAAATAGCATTGTTATCGCATTTGATGAATGCTTTGATGGGCGAACCATATACCGAAACAAAAAATAGCTAACAGAAGCCAGAACCACCATTTGATCTTAGCTTGTCTAGATTGCTTCGGTTTCCAATCATTCATTTATCTATTCTTTTTAAAGAAACCAGGAGCCGGAAGGCTCAGACTTTAAACTGTATGGAGCACAACAAGTTGGCGTTTAACTCAATCTATCCTTCCCGCTAAATCCACATTACTGCGGTATCAGGTTTAGCATGAGGTCACTTTCAATTTTGCTCTTGGTTGAAATCAGCAGTTCTTGCAGGGCATTAAATATGGGAATATAATTTTCCAAGCCCACTTGTTTGGTTTTTCCAAATCCGTTTAGGCTCATTAGCGAAGGATAAGCAATCGTCTTGATGGTGTCCTGTATTCTCATAATATTAAATACAACGACCCTTTCAGGTATGGTGCCAAAATGAGTACCGACCATTTCCTGGGCTTTGTCTGCCTCTTCCCCTGCCTTAACTTGCCGGGCAAAAGTCAGGTTATGTTCAGAATTATCTATTAGAAAATAATTCCATTCTTCCTCCCCCATGTTTGAGGTCAACAAAGATCTAACAACATCCATGTTGGTAGTTTTTATAATTATTTCCGGCCGGCCTGATTCTGTTTCTATAATTCTTTTGGGTTGGCTAGCACAGCCAAATAAAACGACCCCAATAATAATAAAAATTATATTTTTCACTTTACTCATTCTCTTCATTAGAACCGACTCCATCAAACAGAATAGCCTCACCTTTGGAAATAATTTTTCTGGTACTTCTTTGTTTTATATTTACCAGACGAATTTATATATAAGACTACTTATTATTAAATTCTCGCATCCATTCTCTGGCCAGGGCATACGCTTCGTTTATTTGGCCGGAAGCCATTTGTTTCTGAAGCATATCCCTGCCGATAATTGCAATTTCAACTCCATTTGCCCCTGAAATGGCTGACCACTTAAGGGCTTCCACGTAGTCACGAGCAACTCCCATACCTCTGGCATATAATCCAGACAACAGCCATTGAGCTTGTGGGTTTCCCTGTTCCGCCAAAGAATTAAATTTCTCAAAGGCAATTCTATAATCGCCGCGCCTATAGGCATTCTGCCCATCCTGAAAATCATCCGCATAAACAGGTGCCGACGCCAGTATCAGGAAAAGAAAAACCAACCCTTTCAGTTTTATCATCACTCAAACCCTTTGTGAGGTTTATTGCCACTCTTCATTCTATTGCACCACATTTAAACAGAAAGTAGTGAAAAAAATTTTTCCCAAGAAACAGATGGCACCGCCAACAAAGAAATAATTGTGGTGATTTCAAACTCAACCTATAACTGCTCAACACAAACCGTTACAGAATAAATTTATTTTTAAGCCAGGTTAATATGGGGAATAGTAACAATGCCAAAATACCTACAGGGAACTTGTACTTGGTAAAAAACCCCTCCGCCACGCGAACTCCCAACAGGGAATAAAAAATGTCAGGCAAGTAATCTGCCGTTGAGTAGATAATGGCGTAAGATAATATCAGCGATACAATTATGACAATATTTCGACTAGTAAATTTCATTTTTGTGATCCCTGAAAATTCTTTTCGAAACTACGACTTTTCATTTCAACCATAATCAAACCTGTGCAGGAATCAACCCATTGCAAGCTTGTATCACCTTGGGATGACCGCAGCTCATTCAAATCCTTTAAAACCTGACTTAACTGGGAATCGGGTATATTTTGAGGTACATATTTATACTTATCACACGAGTTCTTCAGTTTTTCATTGTCCATATATTTAATTCCGGTGTAAGAAAACCAGACAACAGTCAAAACCAGAGACCATAACAGAACCCCCATTAAATTTACTTTTGTATCCATTTACTTAAAACACGAGATGCGTTCAGGAGATATTAAATCTTTCAAATATGAATTCAAAAAGATCGCCCATACTAAAAGGGCTAATGGTAAAAGGTGAATGCTGTAACGAGGTTCATAAACCCAATTCCAAATAAAAACATAGGGGAGTAGTAGACCAAATAAAATAATCCCTAAACTTAAGGGGAAGTTCACTAATGGCTTAGGGCGCCAGACCATTGCCAGCAAACCCATAATCGTCCCTATAGTCACAATAAACCCTGCAATATTGGGAAAAGTGGGCCATACATTTCCAGTAAGGATGATATAAAAGCTTCCTGGAAATGGGGAAGACGAGGTTGCAGCAAAATTTGGATGGTTCAACTGGGTAAAATAAAAATCTCCCCCCAGCAACCAGTTCCGACACCAAACCAAGAGAACGCTGATAATTCCACCTCCCCAATACAAGGTCAGTGGTTTCCATCGTTGTTTCAACCGATTCCAATATCCTTTCCAACCGTCGGTAGGGCCCTCGGCAGGTTCAAGAACTAAAAGAGCCAATCCTGCAATAGCACCTAAATGATCCTGCCGTAGCCAATAACCCAATATACCCAAAAGAGTTGCCAGAAGAACTTTTCTGGTCCCGCCCTTGCGAGCTAAAAACATAAACCAGGCCGCCAGCATCATAAAAATCATTGCATGATTTTCAATCAAACCTTCGCCAATACGGTACCTGAAAGTCCCAATAAAATTGATCATCAGATATGCAACACTGATGAGAAAACCGATGATAGTCATCATTCTAAGGTTCACGATCAAGCTTGAAATAAGAAGAGTTGCTCCAAGGATGCACCACACATCTGCCAGACGCTGGACAAATGCACTCTGCCCAAACAACCAATGATAGATTCCTACAAAATATCGATAGAGAGGCTGCATCAAAAAAACACCTTCCCCAGCTTTAAGCCACTCGCCATCTACAATAATTTTTCGGGCAAATATTTGATAAGAAGTCCAATCATCTCCCTGGGACCACAAGGCCCAATGTCCGATTTGAGGAAACCATTTATAGGAAAAAAAGATGAGTATTGCTGGGCCATAAAGCAAAAATACTGTTAGCCCAATCCGCTCTGAAGAAAAGTTTTGGAAATCTTTTTTCCAGAACATCCAGAAAAGAAAACCCGCACTAACAATAACAATCGAAAACCCAAGATGATAAATTTTATTAATATCACCCATTTGGACAAGATCAGAACCTAAAAGAATATTTCTGAGGTCACTGACCATTCCGACAACATGATCCAGAAGCGGTCCCAAAACAAAAGAGAAAACAATTACCAGAAGGCTGGTTACACCTAACGACAGTGAGAGAATCTTCTTTTGAGTCAGGAATCGTGCAGTCCAACCGCCCCAGAAAGCGAAAAACAGGGTAATACCAATATCAATAACCCAGTTTGAATAATGGTAAAATGACTTTGCTGCTGAAGACATTGATAGTGCAGACGGGCCCTGCCAAAGGGCCCATCGACCTAAATCCGAACTCACGGTGCCATCCACGTCAACCAGGACAGGAACAATGGACCAGTCCGTACCCTGGAACTGTAATTTTCCGTTGACAGACCAGCCCCCACCTTTCGGGCCATGCACCGCTAATTCACTCGCCTCCTTAAAATCCTTAGCTACAGGTATTGCAAGTTTTTCTCCAGTTGTGGAAACGGATTCCAAAGTACCCGCAACTATACCCTGAGCAACTACAACCAGTCTAGAATCCTTGGGCAAATAAGCAGCTCCATTGATATGCATCCAAGGATTAATTGCATCGAATTGTTCTAATAATTTATTTGGGACTACGCTATGAGGCAGGAACCAATCCATAGGAAACTGCTTTTTATCAGTCCAGGGAGCTTGCAGTATTCCCGAAGCATTTTCATTCCAACTGGTCGCATAAGTTTTAACCCATTCTCCAGATGTAATCGCCTCAAACATTCCTGGATGCCATCCGTTTTGCTTTACTTCATCTAATGTCATGCCAGGAAAAACCTTGACCAACCATCCACTGGCTGGAGCACCGACAAACATGACTAATTTCAAAACGAGTAGTACTGAAAGGAAAATTACTGGCCGCCGTAAAGAAAGAAACCGGCGACCCAAAATTATTAAAAAGGGCGAGAGAACAAAGGTTGCTAAAGTTTCAACAGGACCAACCCAGGGAAGACCATCAAACCACCCGGTGACTCGGGTAGGAATAGCCATTACCGCTACAAGAAAAATAGCACCCAAGACGGCGATCAAAAAAGTGTTGGAGGACTTGGGTTTATCAGAAAAACTTGAAAACAAACCTGAGTTCTGAAAAGTAATTTTAATTAACCTGGGTTTAATTGTTATTGGATCAAGTAATAAAATTTAAGAGTATGAGATTGAAGGATTCCTTACGAAGCATCATTTTTTTCCGGGATCACTGCGTAGTAGCAAAAGGTTTTTTCTCGCCAATTCATTTTCAGGGTCAATCACCACCGCCGCAGAGAATTCCGACTCAGCATTATCCAACAATCCCAACTGCAAATAAACTTCACCAAGGTGATTATGAGGCATCGCCCAGTGAGCATTGAACCGAATCGACTTCTTGTAAACTTCCACTGCCTCGCGCATTCGTCCTTGAGTCCGATACAGGTTTCCCAGATTTAAGTGAAGGCCGGAAAATTCAAAGTCGATATTCAAGCCTGCCATGTAATGAGCTTCTGCTTCCTTCAATCGTCCCTGCCGGTAATAAAGAAGACCCAGGTTGTTATGAACTTCTACACTATCCCGTTTCCGCGCCAAAGATTTTAAATATTGAGTCTCCGCTTCGACAAATCGCTCTAGAGAGTATAAAACTAAACCGAGATTAATTCTGGCTTCAGTAAATTGGGAATCCAGAGCCAGGGCCTTCTTAAAATTAATTTCTGCCGATTGCAAATGCCCATGTTTATATTCTACCAAGCCCAGGCCGTTATACGCTTCAGCAAATTCGAAATCCAAAGTCAGGGCTTTCTTAAAATTCTTATCTGCAGACAGCAATCGTCCTCGCCTGTATTCCACCACACCTAGCCCGCTATAGGCCTTAGCGTATAAGGGATGCATCTTAAGAGCCTCGTGAAATTCTAATTCGGAAGCTTCCAGCGCATTGCCTTCTAAATAGGCCCAACCCAGAAAGAGCCTTGCCCTTGGTAAACGGTCAGGGAAAACCTGCACCGTATGCCGCCAAAGGGTTTCATCGTCAACCCAAACCTTGACCTGCTTTTGTGTCAAACCTGTTAGCCCCACTATTAAAACGGTTCCGCACACCATCATCAGATATCGAGACTTATCCAAAACCCGAACCCAATAAACCAGACCCAAACCGGACAAAAAGAAAAAGCTTATCATTGGTAAATAGGTGTATCTATCTGCAGCGGCCTGTCCTCCCACCTGAACAATACCCAATACTGGAACGAGTGAAACCAGGTAATATAGCCAGGCCACCAACCAAAATGATTTTCCTTTGTTAAACTGAAAATAACAAAATAGGGTAACTCCCAAAATCAGCAACAACGATCCGGAAAACCAAATGCTTAAAGGGGTAAGTTTGCTGGGAAAGGGATACAACGCAGTGAGGTTTACTGGCCAAAGAGTTTTTAAAGGATAAAAAGCGATACTCCTAATTGCGTTTAGTCCCCGGTCAACGAGATCCAGCTTGTCCACAGACACCACTGCTCCCGCCTGCCCCTGTGCTTTCAAAGTCACTACAGAGATTCCCATGCTGATTATAAATAAGGGAATCTTTTCCAGTACTGCTGTACGGCTAAAGCGACGTAACGGATAAACATCCAACAACAAAAGAATAATAGGGACCGTCACGGCCATGGGCTTGGACGCCAGGGCACAAAGAAATAACAACAACACCCCAATGTACCAGCGCCGAGAAGATTTTTGTTCGGAAGCATTGGCGTAAGACAGATAGACCCAATAACAGGTCAAAACAAAAAAAGCACAAAGCAAATCTTTACGCTGTGATATCCATACCACCGATTCCACCCGAAGAGGATGAAGGCCGAATAAAAGTGCCGCCGCAACCCCTCCCCAAAAAATATTAGCGGAAGAAAAATCATTTTTAGCCAAGGACAACAAGCGCTGAAAAAGAAGAAACACCAAAAACGCATTCACACCATGTATCAAAATACTTGTTAGATGATGCCCAAAAGGATTGGAACCAAACAGTGCATAATCAACTGCGTGAGAAATCCATGTGAGGGGATACCAATTGCCCGTATGAAAACTTGTTGTCATTTGGAACAGGCGCTCGGTATCGATGGACTGGATCATCGGATTGTTATAAACAAAGTCCGCGTCATCCCAGCTCAAAAATTTATTATTTAAGGCGCCTCCAAAAGCGATGATCACAAACAAAAATATAATGAAGAATGCAGTCAGGAAAGAGAACGTGGGGGGCGATTGTAATAAGGGAACTCGTTTCATTTGGTTTAGGAGAGCCGCAGATCAAAGGGTGAGCACCAAGACGGACCCATTATCGGAATTCCCGTTTAGATTGTCTACGAGAATTTGGAAGAAAAACCCATGTAAGAAATATAAATAGTATCTGCCCTTAGTTCATTTGGCTTATGTTAAGATTGCTCCAAAAACATGCGAAAACATAACTATTAGACAAGCAGAGGAAATCCATGAAAGTCAAAGAGTTGATGTCAAAGGACGTGACCACCGTCAGTCCTAACGATAAGTTGGACCGGGTATTCTTTTTATACAATTTCGAGAATTTTCGTCACTTGCCAGTGGTGGAGAATAACAAGCTGGTCGGTATTCTTTCAGATCGGGATTTAAAGAAAGTTCTCGGACCCAAGAAAACTATCATAGAGAACCCAGACGGTACTACCGTTCAAATTTCAACTCGCATGGTTAAAAACATCATGCGGCGGGGAGTGATAACCGTAGAGCCCGAGCAGAGGGCAGCGGATGCGGCGGCGATTATGGCCAAGAGGAAAATTGGTGCTTTGCCCGTGATCCATAAAAACAAGCTGGTCGGAATTATTACAGCAACTGATATCCTTAAAGCTTTCGTAAAACTGAGAAACGATCTGGATAAAATCTGAAAACAAAAAACCCCGGCCGCTCAAGCGAACCGGGGTTTTTAATTTCAACTACAGTGCGAAAAGAAGGTCTAATACATACCGTGGTTTTCATCCACACCCATCTTTTTCAATTGTTCTTTGGTCAGTCCTTTAGAACTTCCAGAATCACTGGCTGTTTGAACTCCTGCACAACCCGTAACAACAAACATCAACAAAACCGCACACAAAAACATTTTCACTTTCATTTTTCCTCCAAGGCTCTAAGTCAACTGTTATTACTTCTATTAAACTCACTTATATTAAAATAAAACCAGGTTCTCTATGGCAAAATACGCGTCCCCTATTCCCACCCAGTTCTATAACTGTATAATTTTCAGTCATTATGCTATTCTAATTGCTCAATATTATAACAGAAAATTCCTGATTCGTCTTTAGCGTTCCATAATATAGGGTTAAATTCATGAAAAACTGGTTCATGCTTTCTTTAATAGGACTCGATCAGCCCAGCATCGTCGCTCGCCTGAGCGCAGGGCTCTGCAAAAATGGCTGCAACCTGGGCGACTCTTCCATGGTTCGCTTGGGGAAATATTTTACTATCATGCTAATGATCGAGCATGAAAGAGGAAAGGATTCACTGGAAACCATCATCGCCTCCATTTGCGAACCTCTAAAGCTCAATGCCCATTTGGTAGAATTGGAAGACGGGGCCCAGCACCATTGTGAGCCGGATGTAAGAATCAGCCTGTTCGCAGATGATCGCATGGGTGTAGTAGAAGACGCCACTACCCCACTGGCTCAGGCCGGACTTAATATTCTGCTGCTAGAATCTAATGTGGGGGAAGCGGAAGAATCAGGAACCTATTACATCCATCTCGAAGGCACCGTTTTGGGCGGATTGGATGCCATCTACAAAAGCCTGGAAAAATTGGAAAAGGAAAAGGGGATCAAATCCCACTTGATCCCCATCAATGCACAGGTAGCCTGATATCGGGTAGAAAAATAAATTCCCTCGAACACGTTAAACCAGCGTATCGGCACCACCACCGATAACAAGCTTTCCATCTTCTTCAAGTTTCTTACAAACCGCAATAACCTTCTGCTGAGCTTTTTCGACTTCACTGATTTTTGTTGGCCCGAGAGACTCAAGATCTTCCTTCATCATCAATGCGGCACGTTCCGACATATTCGTGAACAGTTTTTCTTTCAGTTCATCGGTAGCCGTTTTCAAACCAATCAACAGATCTTCCTGATTGATCTCTTTCATGATCATCTGGATGCCGTTATCATCAATTTTAAGAATATCTTCGAAGGTGAAGCGCAGGTTACGAATTTCATTGGCCAGATCAGGGTCCACCTCATCCATGGAGGTCAATATAGACGTTTCAGTCGTCCGATCCAGAGAACCCATCACTTCTGCCGCGACTTCCACACCACCCAGTTTATTACCCGAAACCGCACCCGAAGTCCGGAACTCAGACTGTAAAGCCTCATCAAGTTCACGGATAACACTGGGCGCAACACGTTCCAACGTTGCCAGACGATGAATAATTTCCATCCGATGCTCTTCCGGCAATTCGCGAATGGTTAAGCTGGCGACCGGAGGGTCGAGATGAGCTAATATAATCGCCGCAGTTTGCGGATGTTCGTTAACGATAAATGATGAAATAATTTTGGGGTCCAGCAAGCGAACAGTTTCCAGTCCACCGCCCATTTCCTCGCCCGGCGTGGTGATATTGTTCAAAATTTCTGTAGCCTTAGCGGGATCCAACGCCTGCATGAGAGCAGTTTTTAGAAAATCCATTCCGGCAATGCCCAAGCCACCCGTGCCCGACTCCACCATTTCATAAAACTCTTTATTGATGCCGTCCATAACACTCATGTCAACATCACCCAGGGCAGACATATAGTTACCAATATTCTGGATTTCCCGGTCATCGAGATTCGCCAGAACTTTGGCTGCAATTTCTTCACCCAAATTTATCAACAGCACTGCGGCCCTTTCGGGGCCGGATAGAGTTCTCGACATAACTTATTGATTTTTAAAGAGATTAATAAATAAAGTCCCTAATAATATGATCCTATAGGGCCCTCTTGTCAACCCCAAAATCCATTTTTTTGACGCTTGCAATAGTATGTGCACGGTTTGTGCCAAACCCATTAATTTCTTGGTCATTGCCTCTACAGGGGAGACTCATGTACTATCGTCCTATTTTTGAAACAAAATATTAAATATGAACTTAAAAGTTGCAGATTTTTTCATCGGTACTTTCGCCGGGGGAACCGTGGCCATGGTCGTGCACCTGACCCTCTCCTCCCAGTCCAATATGTTGCTCACCATGGTTCTGGGCGGATTGATAGGGATGGCTCTGCTTTTGCCACTAAAAATCCTTTTAATGCCCTTTTTCGGAGCGTTTGAAGTGATGATTCCACTAGGAATCATAGGAATGGGAGTAGGAATGACCGCAGGGATGCTCTCCACACTTCCCAACATCTCCGGCTATGCCGTGATCGCCTGGGGCGATCTGGCAGGATTTATCATCGCCGGGATCATTTATTTTTCCAACCAACGATATACCGAGCAATGAGCAATAACAAAAAATCTTATGATGGCGTAGCCAAAGTATTCGACTATTTTCGCGCCGGAGATATGCGCCGATGGGGTCCCGACCAACTTGCCCTGTTCAAAAATCTGCATGGAAAAGTTCTCTATATAGGTATAGGAACCGGACAAGAAATCGTCAATTTTCCACCGGGACTCGATATCACCGCCGTTGACATGAGCTATGAAATGCTCAAACGTTCCCAGACGCGTGCGCAAAACTATCATGGCAAAATCCATCGCTGCCAAATGGATGCCCAGACGACCGGATTTCGAGATAACACCTTCGATACCGTGGTAACCGTTTGCGTCCTGTGTAGCGTGAACGAACCTATAAATTGTCTGCAAGAATTAAAACGTGTGCTAAAACCCGATGGCGAACTGGTCATGTTCGAACATGTACTGAGCAAGAATCCGGTTTATGGGCTCATCCTGAAATCCATGTCACACATTACCGAATTTATGGAAGGAACTTATCTGGATAGAAACACCGTAGAAAATGCCGAGGCGGCAGGCTTCAATATCCACTCGCATAAAAACGTTTATCTCGATATTGTCAAGGCCCTGGTTGCAAAGCCGAATATTGGATAATCTGTCATTGCGAGAAGCACACAGCAACGAAGCCATCCAGAAGACTGGATAGCCGCGCTCCTTTTCGTCGCTCGCGATGACCCACAACTTTTAAAGCACAATGATACTCGGACTCGAAGACATACCCGGAGGGACCCCTATCGCCTCCTTCATAATTTGGCTGGTTTTATCGGGGCTGTTTTATCTGGTCTGCTTTGTGGCCGTGCTCAATGTGCTGGATGACCTGACCCGCAACAGCCTGCTAAAAATCCCTGCCATGCTTGGCGCGGCCATCCCGTCAGCCGGACTAATGGCCGTGTTCCAATACAAACCGTTTGTACTGGGAACATTAATACTCATCACGAATTTTTATCGTGTGCGAGAAAAAATTAAAAACACCCCTGAAAAATGGGGCGACCTCAAACTAAACCCCGCCCTCTTCTACTTTTCCAGCTACGCA
>Ga0209044_1001593_pt1 | contig 13600 bp, 10 predicted proteins | sample SaaInlV_130m_DNA_FD_184655 | JGI IMG/M metagenome (GOLD analysis project Ga0209044, IMG submission 184655) | Marine microbial communities from expanding oxygen minimum zones in the Saanich Inlet - SI037_S4LV_130m_DNA (SPAdes) (version 2) | ecosystem: Environmental > Aquatic > Marine > Intertidal... | reverse complement strand
TTTATGCCACCCATGTAAATAACCAAAGACGTCGCAGCCAGGCGGGACCGAAGTAAAGGCTGGTGTATTTTTTCTAATATACGAATATGCTTGTTAGCGACAAGGTGCGCAGGATTTAACGACAATACTAAGAATACAAGTATAACAAAAAGGTCTATTGCTGCTCACGGGCCTGATACGCCTCGATCCTTTGATGAGGGTCTCGGGAGACGCTTCCGCGATCATCCGGAACCTGGTACTGCAGCGCCAGCTTCTCCAGTTCCTTCTCCAGTTTCTCGCGTGTCGCTGCGTGGGCCGGGTCATCGGCGATGTTCTTCATCTCCTGTGGGTCTTCCTGCAGGTCGTACATCTCCCACTCACCCAGATTGTAGAAGTGGATCAACTTGTAGCGCTCGGTGCAAACACCGCGGTGACGTCGCACCATGTGAGCGGTGCGCTGGTTCTCCAGGTACTCGTAATACTGGTAGTAGAGACTCTCTCGCCAGTCATCCGGCTTATTACCGAGCAGCAGCGGCACCAGGCTTACCCCTTGCATCTCTTGCACCGATGAGTCCTTCGCTGAAACCCCCGCAAGATCGAGAAAGGTCTGGGCATAGTCGAGATTACTGACCAGGCTTTCCTCGACGGAGCCGGCATCGACGACACCGGGCCAGCGCACAATCAGTGGCGTCTTGTAACACTCTTCATACATGAAGCGCTTGTCGAACCAGCCATGTTCACCGAGGAAGAATCCCTGGTCCGACGAGTAGATCACTACAGTTTCCCGGCTCAGGTCCAGTTCATCGAGGGTCGAAAGCATGCGGCCGATGTTGTCGTCGACCGCCTGGATACAGCGCAGGTAATCCTTGAGATAGCGCTGGTACTTCCACCGGACCAGATCGTCGCCAGTCAACTTGAGTTGCTTCAGTTCGGCATTCTTCGGCTGGTAGGCAGCATTCCAGATCGCCGTCTGCGCCTCGTCGAGACCACGCTGTGGGACCAATTTGAGGTCGTTCTTGGTCAGGGTGGTGGCGATCTCCATATCCTGGATCCGTGCGGCGGTACCCCTGCCACTGTAATCATCGAAGAGGTTGTCCGGTTCTGCGATGTCGATGTTGTCGAACCGATCGAGGTAGCGTGGGGGAGGCTGCCAGTGACGGTGGGGGGCCTTGTGCTGGACCATCATCATGAAGGGTTGATCGCCATTGCGCCCCTCTTTGAGCCAGTCGAGGGCCAGGTCGGTGATGATATCGGTGGTGTAACCGGAATGTTTGCGGTCGGCATGGCCCTCCTCGTTGTCGGATGGACTACGCATCATCGGATTGTAATAGGGGCCCTGACCGAGCAGGCGTTCGTAATGATCGAACCCGGTCGGTTCGGTTTTCAGGTGCCACTTGCCAAAGATGGCGGTCTGGTAGCCGGCCCTTTGTAGCAGTTTTGGGAAAGTCATCTGCGAGCCATCGAACAGTTCTGCGTTGGTCAGTACGCCGTTGAGGTGACTGTGCTTTCCGGTCAGGATCACCGCCCGGCTCGGTGCACAGATGGAGTTGGTGACGCCACAACGACGAAACATCATGCCGTCTGCAGCGAGTTGGTCGAGGTTGGGAGTGATGTCTGCGGGAAAGCGGCTGCCATAGGCACCGATGGCATGGGAAGCATGGTCATCGGTGAAGATGAAGAGGATGTTGGGGGCCTTGGCAGGTCGCTCTGGATTGCTGGACGCTGGATCGCTGTGTCGATCGATTCCCGCCCCCGCACAGCCAGCCAGCAACAGCGATAGCCAGCTCACCAGAACCCCAAGAGTGGACAGAGATGGGCAAGTATTAGTCATCGTGGTTCCCTTCAGTAACAGGAGGGTCAGCATATCCTCACGCGGGTACGGTCGCACCTGAGGAGTCGAACCACCGCTAGAATTAATGAGTTCCTCTCCGAGCCTACGGGTTCGTTTTCATGCGTCGATCGGACCTGGTGTCGGGGATATACTGAGGAGGCTCGATTCTGAGTTCAGATCGAAGGCATGACGAGGAAGGTTGGGTTCACAGATGTTGAAATTCCACAGGATCATCGCATTGGCACTGCTCCTTTTACTGGGGCTGCCACTCGCGACGCTGCTTCCGCTCGAAACGCGGCTTCAGCTCCTTGCGGACGAGCCGCTCGATACTCCCGCGGGCGGCAAAAAGGAAGTCCAGTTCGTGCTGCTGGAAGAGGAACGCTCCCGCATCCTGGATCTGTTCCAGGCGACTGGCGAAAAGATCAGTCCCAACGGCACACTCGAACTGATCTACGACTTTACCTCGAAGAATGAGATCCTCGGTGAGGACTGGTCGCCGATTCCGACCAACCCGTTTGGACGCATCGGTCAGCCGGTTCGCTGGACCCGTGGTGGCGAGGGAGGAGTGGTAGGAGTTGCCGGAGGCATTTATATGGCGGACAAGGGGCAGTGGTTTCATCGGGCTGTCTGGAAACCACAGGTCAAGGTGGAATCGACCTTTTACTCCTTCTGTGGTGGCAGCGTGGGGGACATGGTTGCTGCGACCTATGGATGGACCAAGGGTTTGCGGCGGCGAGTCGGCAGCAACCTCGGCAGCCAGGTGATGAGGATTTCTGGTGTCAAACCGGCGGGCGGGATCGGCAAGCCTTCAGAGATCATCTTTCGTGAGCCGGTGAATTTCGGGTTCGAACTGAAAGATGGCCAGTTCAGTGCTCAGCGAGGGGGACGCACCCAGCAACAATCGAGCAGCAGCAAGTTTCTCAAGAAGCTCGACAGCGGACAGGTGGGATTTGTCTGGAATGGCAATATTCGCTGCTGCATCACCAAGGTGACCCTCCGTGGCCAGCTCGATCTGGACTGGGCCGCAAAGTCGATCCCCGACCTCAAGACCCGTCTCAAGGAGCATCGGGCGACTAAAGGATCTCGCTGATCAATCCTCTTCGAGTGGTTTTTCCGTAGTTCCTCCGAGCCGGAAGGGGACCGTCTGGACCGCCACTGGCTCCTTTTCTCCCTCTTCGATGATGTAGGTGCCATCAAGGGAGAAGCCGAGGTAGCGAGCGTGGCCAGAGACAGGCCAGCGCACCGTCACCGCAATCACTTCAGTCGCAGCACCGAGTCCCACCTCCAGTTGTGAACTGGATGCGCCGAAACTTCCTCCGGTGCCGATCACCCGGTGGATGGTGCGTGGTCCCGACTTCGTCTTCACCTCGATCTGTACCCTGGCATGACGTGCATCGCGGCTCGATCGGGTGCCGACCAGTCTCAGCGTCAACCAGTGGTGTCCATGGCCTGGATTTTCGAACAGAATATTGGCATACCCATCTCCTTCGTAGGCTCCTCCCATGGTGGCGAAGATGTCTTGATCGCCGTCGTGGTCGATGTCGCCGAAGGCGATTCCGTGGCCCTTCTGCAGGTGCCCGAAGCCACCGCTGGTGGTGACATCCTCGAAGCGTTTTCCTGCGGCATTGCGAAACATCCGGTTGGGAACCAGGGTGGAGAGGCCCGGCTGACCGGTCCCGAAGTAGGCATCGAGCCAACCGTCACCATCGAGATCGCCGAAGTTTGCGCCCATCGGGAGCACCGTGTGACGGATGCCGGTCTTCTCCGAGACCTCCTCGAACTGCCCGTCTCCGAGATTGCGATACAGGCGAATCCCCTCGTCGGCAGTTGGCATCCCGAGATAGTCCGCCACGACCCCCTCGAGCATGCTCTCCTCGAAACTACCGTAGGAGCCGGCGAGGATGTCGAGGCGACCGTCATGGTCGTAGTCCCAGAACCAGGTGGGGAAGCTGAGTTGGGGCGATTCAACGGCGGCTCGGGCAGTGATGTCCTTGAATCGAGGTCGTTCTCCTTCAGCCGCAGGGCCGAGGTTTTCGTACAGTGCGTTGGAACTCGCCATCGTTGAGAGGTACAGATCGAGATCCCCATCGTCGTCGATGTCTCCCCACGCCACACCCTTCACATAGGCGATGTGGTGTAGACCTACCTCTTGGCTGACCTCGACAAAGGTGCCATCTCCGCGGTTTTCAAACAGCTCGCACGGATGGACTTCACTGCTGGTCGATTCGTTGCCGATGAAGAGATCGAGATCTCCATCGAGATCGTAGTCGCCCCAATCCGCAGTCTGGGTCGGATGATAGGACACCAGCCCCGAGGCGACGGTGACATCGGTGAACTTCACCCGGTCATTGCGTAGTAATGTGTTGGGATGATGGCCGGCGCTTCCGAGCCATGCTCCACGAAGAATCAGCAGGTCCGCGTCGCCATCATTATCGTAGTCGGCATGAGTGATGTTGAGTCCGCCGGTGATGGAGGAGAGGCCCATCGATTCGGTTCTATCCTTGAACTGTCCCTCGCCGTCACTCTCGAAGTAGTGGACTGGATCCGTCGGTCCCCAGGAACTGACGAATAGATCGAGATGCCCATCCCCATTGAAATCCTCGAGACTGGCCCCTCCCGCCAGTCCCACCGTGGCGATCCCGACCTGGGGAGCGACATCGCGAAAGCGACCCACATCATGGGAGGAGGCGAACAGTTCCCGCGACAGGCGTAGCGGCTCCGGCACTCCATCTGGCCAGTTGCCGAGGGCCATCGAAGCGAGGTTTCGTAACCACCGAAGATCGAGTCGATCGGGAGAACGAGCCAGCGACCAGTCGAGGTTCTCTATCGCCAGCTGCATCCCCTCCGGTTGCTGGTGCACACCACTGCCGCCGATGGGGAAGAGGCAGGAATCGAGACCATGCATCGCCACGCAGTTCTGCTGCTCTCCCAGGCGCAAGCCGCCGATCATCTGGCTCCATCGAAGGGCTTCCTCGACATCGACGATTTGATCTCTTCCTTCGGTCGGCAATGCCGACAGCAAGGAATCGAGGCGAAGCAGTCCCTTGGAGATGTCCCCCGCCTTGATCCACTCGTCGGCGGATTGATGGAACAGTCGAAACTTGTCGCTATTGGTGGTGGCGGTGCGGTAGCGAAGCCCAAAGAACTCGGCACGTTGCCGGTTGAGGAACTTGTTGCTCCTGGCATCGGCCTGGTGGAGTACCTCGAGGTAGTTGTCGGCTGGATCCTCTGACCGGACCCATTCGCTGAAGAAGTGGCCAGAAGAAAGGATCAGTAGTGCCAGGAATGCAGTGGCGGGCAGCCACCGGGTCTGGGATCGGAATCTCGTAGACAAGGGAGTTACGCACCTTTCCGCCGATTTGGCTGCACCGTAGCAGCGGAGATCGGATCGACAAGCGGCTTGTCATCAGGCCATGAAGAGCATTCTGCAGCAGGTCTGCTCGCCTCTATTACTTTCGACGGTCCGAGTTCTCAGTACTTCCGGATGCTCTCGATAGATCGATGACCCTGAAGGGAGGTTCTCATGACCATCATGTTGCAGATACCCACTCTCGTGCTGTTGTGTGCCATGCAAGGTGCAGATGGTAGCGGCAAGCCCGAGATTCCTGCCTTCCAGTTGAACGCTGCTGAACAGGAGCGAATCCTCGATCTGTTCCAGGCGACCGAAGAAAAAATATCCGCCGATGGCACCGTTGAACTGACCTACGATTTCGAGCGGGAAGATCGAAGCCTCGGTGATGACTGGTTCCCCTCTCCTGGGTCGGAGATTTCGGGCAAGGTGCGCTGGAGACGCGACTGGGAGGGCCACTCCAGAGGGGTCTCCGGTGGTGTGATCATCGCCGATGAGGGGCAGTGGTTTCATGCGGCGGTGTGGCAACCGGATGTGCGAATGGAACTGACCTACGTCTCCTTCCTCGGAGGTCGCCGTGGTGACATGGTGGCAGCCGTCTTCGCCTGGTCGAAAAGGCTACGGCAGCGGGTAGGCAGTAATCTCGGAACGCAACTGGTTCGCATCGCCGGCACTCGGGCGGTGGGGGGGGTGGGCAAAGCTCCCACCATCGCTTACGAGGAGCATCACAAGTTCGGCTTCGAGTTGAAGGAGGGTCGCTTCAGTTCCCTGCTCAACGGACGTGCCAAGGAGCAGACGGACAGCAAGAAGATCCTCAAGAAACTCGGTAGTGGCCAGGTGGGTTTGGTTTGGCGCGGAACCATCAGTGGCATCGTTCCTCAGATGAAGATCCGCGGTAAACTCGATCTCGACTGGGCCGCCGACCAGATCGCACCGCTGCGGGAGCGACTCGATCAACACCGTCAGGAGATGGTCTCGGCAGCGGAGTGAATCCTCATCGGTTTCATTGCGTTGTCTGCCCATCCTTCCAGTTCCACCAGTTGAGGGATTCGGGATCGTGAGTGCGATGGCTTGCAAAATAAGTCGCACAGCGGAAGACGTACAAGACGCAGCGATCGATGTGGCCACCGCGCAACTGACAAAGCGCCTCGTACAACTGCTGGGCGTCCTTTCCTGCCAGATCTTCGACGCACTGCAGGCCCAGGTCGCGAAGATCCTGGCCAATACTCGGCCCAATGCCGGGAATCGTCTCGAGCTCACCCGAAGGTAGTTGGTTTGCACTCATCGGTTTGCACTCATCGGTTTGCACTCATCGGTTTGTGCCTCATCGGTTTGTGCCTCATTCGATGTCAAGATTGACTATACGGACGTCAGAAAGTTCGAAGAACTGGTGCGTGCAATCACTCTGACATCTTTTGTGCGACGCTTAAAATCTTATTGAGCTTTTCGTTAATTTCCTTCGTTTCTTTGTAGGTTCTCCATGCCCATTTCTGAGCAGCATATGCCGAAAAAGGAAGAACAATTGTGAGTACGAATAACAAGACACAGAAAACAAAAACCCCAAAGGCCCCTAGACCTAGTAAACCGTCCATTGCGCACCTCTTTCACTATTTATTCGATGGTTATTGCCGGAACGGAGCACTTCGTCCGCTCTTCTTGAAACCTTCCAGCTGCTCCTTCATCGACTCGACGATCTCGGGATGTTTGCTGTACAGGTTGTGAGTCTCGCCAGGATCGGTCGCAAGATCGTAGAGCTGTCCAGGGGCGGAGGGGTCGGTGTTCTTCAGGGCGTAGGGCTTCATCCCCCAGGCCCCGTCTCGCTGGTAGTTGTTGCCGCCTGATCCCTTGTGATCAAGGTACTTCCACTGGCCGTCACGAATCGACATCGCCAGTGACATCGTCTGCTGCAGCAGGGTACGCCGCACCGGTTTGTCGCCCTGAGTTCCAAGCAGCACCGGCAGCATGTTGTAACTGTCTTCTGCTGCATCATCGGGCAAGCGGGCATTGGTGATCTCGGCCAGGGTCGCCATCACATCGGTGAGGCTCAGCATTTGATCGCTGGTGCTGCCCGCCTCGATCTTGCCGGGCCAGCGCACGATGAAGGGGGTGCGGTGGCCCCCTTCCCACTGATCGCGCTTGACGCCGCGCCACGGCCGGGCGCCGTCGTGCTGGTGGGTTTTTCGCATGTCGAGCACCGTGGGCACTTCCGGTCCGTTGTCGCTGGCGAAGATCACCACGGTGCTGTCGGAGATGCCTGACTTTTTGAGGGTCTTTAGCAGTTCGCCGACGATGAAATCCATTTCGAAGATGAAATCTCCGTGGGGTCCTGCTCCCGTCTTGCCCTTGAACTGGTCAGCGGCGAAGGACGGCAGATGGACCGCCTGCATCGAATGGAACAGAAAGAACGGCTTGCCGGGGTTCGACTGGACGTGCTCTTCGATGAACTTCTGGCTCTTCTCGAGGAAGACCAGGTCGACCTCTTCATGGTGGAAGTTGTCTGCGACCTTTCCCCCTCGACAGTCGTTGCCGTAGGGATGCTTTGGTAGTGAACTCTTGTCGATCAGCTTTGTCGGGGGAACCGGGATGCGGTCGCCATCGATATAGGCGTAGAGCCAGTCGGTGGTGGGGCAGCAGGCGGTGCCATAGAAGTGATCGAAACCGCGATGGATCGGTGCGTCGGGAATCGCACGCGAGTAATCGATCTGCTCGACTCCCTTGATCCCTCCGACCTGGATGCGATTTCCATCCTTGTCTAGAAAAGTCATTCCGATGTGCCACTTGCCGAAACAGGCGGTGGTGTAGCCCTGGTTTTGTAACATCTGCGGAAGCGTCAGGCGTTCCTTCTCGATGAGACAGGGGCCACCGACTCCGGTGAAAACACCGCGATAGCCGGTGCGGAACGCCATCCGTCCCGTCATCACGCTGTAGCGCGTCGGGGTACAAACGGTCGCCGGGCTGTGAGCATCGGTGAATCTCATCCCCTCACTGGCAAACTGGTCGAGGTACGGAGTGGGGACCTTCGATTCAGGGTTGTAGCCACCGACATCTCCGTAACCGAGGTCGTCGGCGAGGATGAAGAGGATGTTGGGCAGGGGGACATCTCGAATTGTGTCGGGAGATGAAAATGCGACAAAGGCCAGCGCAGCAATGATCAGGCCGAGAATCATGAGTTGGTGCTTTTGCATCGCTGCCTCACTCCGATCTGGAAATGGAGTCACTCGTCGGTAAACAACTGCGGGTTCGCTTCACGGAAATCGTTGGCCATGCTGGCGGTGATCTCGGCTGCCGTCGATCGGCCCTGCTGGATCAGTGGGTCTCGGGTTGCGCTGAGTTGTCTGTAGTTGCTGAAGTCCTCGTCCTGGGTTCCTGCTGGAGGATCCTGCGCCATGCGGCTGATGGTCAGTTGCAGATCCTCAGCGTTGGAGGCGAGCATCGACTTCTGAAGTACTTTCACCGCCTGTTGCAGCGTCTTCCTGTTGAGTTTGTTCGAGATCACAGAGATGGCGGCATCGATGGCTCGTTGTTGCTTGGTGGCGGAGGACACCAGCGACTTGAGGCTCTTTCGCCACGATGTAGATCTGCTAAACGATGTGTTGGCGATGCGAAAGTGCGCCATCCAGGGCTGGAAGGAGCCCTTCTTCGCCGACTTGCTCTCTTTTTGTGCCTGCTGGATGGTGGAAGCGTGGGCAGATTGCACCTCTTCGAGGAAATCGACCACCGTCTCGATGGTGGCGCGAAGTGCTTTACCCTCATCGCCTTTTTCTCTTCTGGCGAGGCTTTTTGCCTTGTAGGCGGATGAGGAGACGATGGTCAGGTCGGGGGAGTCCTTGGCCAGTTCACTGAGGGCGACGCTCAATGCCAGTTGCGGGCTGTCTGCATTGACCTGGTCGAGCCAGTCGAACATCTCGGCGACCTGTGTTGGCAGTGGCCAGTGTCCGGAGCGTTCGGTCAATCCCTCGACGATGTTCATCTTGATCTTCTTGTAGCCCTGTTGCTTGTAGATCTTTTCGGTGCGATGGGCGCATTTGACCGAGACCACCGCATCTGCTTTTCCATGGAGGATGCCGATGGCGACCTTGTCCTTGGCCAGTTTGTTGTGGTTGACCGTGAGCACGTTGCCGGCGTGGGCGACGATGCCATCGACCAGTTCCGTGTATGCGCCGGCGAACCAGTAGCAGAAGAACGCCCCCTGGCTGTGGCCGTAGACGTATACCTTGTCGATGGGGAACTTGCTCTTGAAGTGACGGATGAGCCCGGCGATGTGATCGCCATCGGGTTTGCTCTGGGTGAAGTTGAAGGTGTCACCGCCACCTGGGGTCATCCCTTCCGGTGCGATGACGATATCGTTTCCGCGAAAGCCGCCGTTACTGATCGGGTAGTTCCAGAACGCCCAGCCCCAGGTCAAGCCGGTGCCATGGAGCATCAACACCAGGTTTGGCGGTTTCTTTGGATTGATCTGGTGCGGCAGTCGGTACCAGTACGACTTCCCCTCAGCGGATGTCCATTCCAGCGTCTGGCCTTGCGGCGCATTCGGCGATGGCGCCACCTTGTCGACCTCGCCGTACTTCTGCGCCGAAGCCTCGGCGCAGAACAGAAGGACAACGAGGAGCCCGGCCAACAGAACCCGGCACTGGAAGGGGATGTTCATCGGTATTCTCCCTGGTTTCGATCGATTGTATTGACTCCAACATCGTCAGTATCTTCCTCCACCGGTTGGCCGACAAGTCTCGAGTGGAGCCACACGGTGGCCGGGCATCTACGGAGGCCGCACCCGAACTCGGGGAAGTGAAGCGCCTCGAGAACCTCCAAAGGGTCATGGCCAGGGTCCTACCCACAACAGGACAGTCTTCCGTGATGGGGCACCTGGTCCGAGACCGAGATTCAAATAATCCACTCGCTTCCGACAACTACTTTGCTGAGACTACGACAATTGTGCCATCCCTGCTCGGGATCTTCGGACCAGACTCCGATGCATTCACCGACTGCTTCTCGAAGGAGAGTGTCCATGCAAAATTACACCAGTTGTGTTTCTATTCTGGTGCTACTGCTATGTATCGTTTGCTCGCCAGCGGTAGTTGGGCAACTCCCTCCGGTACCTTTCCCCGCCGAGAATCCACCGACGGAGGAGAAGCGTGTGCTCGGCAAGATCCTGTTCTGGGATGAACAGCTCTCGAGCGACGACACCGTCGCCTGTGGTACTTGTCATCGGGGGAGCGCCGGTGGTGCCGATCCCAGGCTCGGCTCACACCCCGGTTCGGACGGATTGTTCGGGACCAGTGACGACACCATCGGCTCACCGGGGGTCGCCCGTGCCGATCTCGCTGGGATTCCGCTGCTGGACTCGCTGTTCGACTTCGATGTTCAGGTGACGGGCCGTTCTGCTCAGCCGGTCATCGGGTCGCAATGGGCTCCGGAGATGTTCTGGGACGGGCGCGCCAGCGGCACATTCATCGATCCACAGACGGGACTGGTGAGTATAGCCAGCGGAGGGGCTCTGGAGAGCCAGGCGGTCGGACCGCTCCTCAGCGATGTGGAGATGGCCTTCGAAGGTCGTACCTGGGATGATCTGGTGACGAAGATGGAGATGGTGTTGCCGCTGGCACTCGGCACCGACTTGCCTGCGGATGTAGCGGCGATCCTGGTCGGGGGCACCGACTATCCCTCACTGTTCGACGCTGCCTTCGGATCGCCGGAGATCACCGCCGAGCGAATCGCTTTTGCCATCGCTACCTACGAGCGGACGCTGGTCCCCGACCAGACCCCCTTCGACCTCGGTACGTTGACACCGCAGCAAGAAGCGGGATTCAATTTTTTCAACAGCAACGTCATGGTTTGCAGAAATTGTCACGTTCCGCCGCTCTTCACCGACAACCAGTTCTACAACATCGGTCTACGCCCATCGGATGAAGATCTCGGAAGATACAATGTCACCGGTGATGTTGGACATCGAGGTCGCTTCAAGACGCCGACTCTCAGGAATGTGGGTCTGCGACCGGCCCAGATGCATGTCGGCTGGGTGATGGATGTGCAGGACGCGATCGATTACTACAACGCGCCGGCTTGGCCCGCTGTCGATCTTGTGACAGGTCATACCCAGTTCACCGCAGAGCAGAATCAGATCCCCATTCCCGGAACTCCGCCGGGGGCAGCCCCCATCTATAACGACATCTTCGTGCCCACCCAGTCCCAACCGGTGGTGATCGATTTCCTCACCAATGGGCTGACCGACCCACGGGTGGCAAACGAAACCTTCCCCTTTGATCGACCAACGCTGCAGAGCGAATTGCCCGCCCTGGTTCAGTTCGTACGGGGCGACTGCAATACGGACGGAGTCCATGATCTCTCCGATGCCATATCAGTACTGATCGTACTGTTCCCCACGCCAGTACCCCCTACGATGGATTGCGAGGACGCCTGCGATGGAAATGACGATGGGGCGATCGATCTCGCAGACGTCATCGGGGTGCTCTCGTGGATTTTTGAATCCCCGGCGATTCCTCTGCCCGCTCCCACGAACTGTGGACCGGACCCGACGACGGCAGAGTCGCTGGAGTGTTCGGTTTACCCCAACTGCCCTTGAACACCGGTCCCCGCCGTTGACTTGCACTGGAAGGAAGCACCGGAAGAAAGTTGCGGCGCACGCCACCCTCGCCGGGATTCAGTGCAGAAGCTTCCACACGGACAATTCAGAGCGGCAACACTATCGAAGCCAACCAGCAGAAGTGAGTGATTCGATTCGAGCCCACTGCATCTTCGTGCACGGCGATTATTGCTGTGGTTTTTCTTTCAACAACATCTCTGCCAGGGCATAGCCGACCAGTGAGTAGTTGGAGGCGGAACCGTTGTAGTGGCAGTACCAGTGACCGCCCCGGCTCTCGAACTCCTGGTTCAGTGCCGGAGTCGGCAGGTGATTCTGCTCGGTGTCCTCGATGCCCTTTTCGCGCTTTTCATTCCACCAGTCATCGCTGATACGCCGTAGTTCTTGCAGACGAACATCCCAGTAATCACTGGTGGGGACAAAATAGACCCGTTCCAGCGCAGGGTCATCGGCCACCGCTTGTTGTGCCTTGCGGAAGTTCATCATCGCCATCGCTTCGCCGTCGTCTGGGTTCTTCTTGGCCCGGGCCGCCATCTCGTGCCCTCCGACCCCCATCTCGCCGATGGCGATGGGTAGATCCGGAGCCTTCAGATCCTTGCGCACATCTTGAAACATCGCCGCCAGGTTCTTCGAGTAGTTGGCGATCAACTGATCACCGATCCGTTCACCATCGACCTGGACATGCCACTGGCAGAAGTCGTTCCAACCCTGGAACCAGGCCATCCCCGCCAGCTCGTAGCCCTGACCCTGATAACCCGGCACCACATCATCGATATTGGCGAGGCACTGTTCGATCTCCGAGATCATCTGTCTATAGAAGTGACCCACCTTGCGCTCCTGACCGTCCGCGGCCTGACGTTCCAGCATCGCAGCGTCGGCATCGGTCGGTTTTCCAGCAGCGGGGGAGCGGAAATCACAGTACACATCCTTACCGCCCCATGCGGTCTTGATCAGCAACACCGGCTCGTCGAAGTGTTCCCCGACGATGGCACCAAACAACAACTCGGGACCGATCTCTTGGTCGCCATAACCCCAACCCACCGTCAACGGGCCGTGCTTCTTGTTCTTCGCTTGCCAGGAGATGGTCACATCGTCGCGGGTCTTCCACGATCCATCATCCGCTTTGAGCAAGGAGAGCAACTTCCCATGCTTCGGATCCTTGCCGAGCATGTCGAGGCTGCGAATCTGACCATGCCCCTCCATGTTCGACTGCCCCGCCAGGATGAAAACTTTCACCTTGGGCAAGGCTGGAGCAATGGAATCGTCTGGTGGAAACGCAGAGCTGGAGGATGAACTGACCATCAGGAACAGCAGAAAGAGAAAAGTGATTTGAGTCATGGACGGTTGCATTGGGCTCCATTCCGAGAAAGTTTCCGCTGCAAAATTCCGAAGAAAGTTGCTGACGAAGGATGCCGAACAATAGCATTGCCGCATCGTGTTCACAGCGTGCGGCTCAACATGAAGTGAGAAATCTCAGTTTTCGAAGTAGAGATGGAAATTCTCCCGAGTTTTTTTTCATTCGCTCGGCCGGATGAAAACAGGGAATTCGAGACCCGTTGGACGGGTGATTCTGTTCATGCGCGGTAGCAAGTCGGAGGAGTGCCCTATCGTAGTGGATGTGCGAAAAATAGCGTCCTGTGGTGGGATAACAGTGTATTTAGCAACTATGAAGCATCCGAATTTCGGTCTTCATCCAGTTTCGATGTACAGGAGATGGGTTTGCTTTCATCAGTTGTGATTCGTTGTGGGTGCCACCTTTCGTTACAGGATGAAATGATGTGATGCTTGCAGTTCGTTTTAAAACCCTTCACCATGAAAGTGCATCAGGATCGAGGGGGCTGGG
>Ga0209044_1001580_pt1 | contig 13672 bp, 6 predicted proteins | sample SaaInlV_130m_DNA_FD_184655 | JGI IMG/M metagenome (GOLD analysis project Ga0209044, IMG submission 184655) | Marine microbial communities from expanding oxygen minimum zones in the Saanich Inlet - SI037_S4LV_130m_DNA (SPAdes) (version 2) | ecosystem: Environmental > Aquatic > Marine > Intertidal... | reverse complement strand
TTAACTACTATAATAAACCTCATTTCACGTTAATAAAACAATTTTAGAGAGATACTCGCTTTATTCATTATAGATATAATACTATAACGTTAAAATTTAATTATTCTCCTTTATTTGAGCCAGAGGCGTTTCATACAGGAACTTACACAGAAATCACCCACCAATGTGGGTGTCTCTTTTATAAACAAAAAAGCCCGCTACTGCGGGGCTTGATTCAAATAACTCAATTATTTATATATTTAATTACTAATATACCATCCGTCTTCTTCTAATATGATTTCTTCACTTGCTATAGGAATTAAGATACCATACACAGCACCACTAAATGCACCTAAACCACCCCACCCAACACTACCCAACACTACCCAATGGGGTCCGTATTTAATTCCTTCTGGCAATCCCAAAACAGCACCTATTAATACACCATATTTAGTACATTTTATTATATTTGAAGTAAATGACCTTCGTGATTTTTCATAATATTTAAATGACACGACTGAATCAAAACTTAAGGTATCTTGTATTTGAGAATTATGTTTATTTACTAAAACATATTGTTTTGAGTAATCAGTTTTAACTAGGGTGTATTTATTATCATTTATTTGAAGTTTCTCACCTGTTTCAATTTTGATAGTTTCATTATTATTATTCTTAAAGTGTAGAGCTTGCCCCCAAGCCAACCCAATAAATAGCGTGAGTGTTAGTATGCGTTTCATACAGGAAATTACAAATAATCACCCACCAATGTGGGTGTCTCTTTTATAAACAAAAAAGCCCCCGTGAGGAGGCTATTTGAGTCAGAAGCATTTTATTTAAAATAATTATTGATTATTTTCTGACATTTCAGGAATTGGTGAACTCATATCAGGACGGAGCTTTTGCAATTCTCTTATACGCTTCTTTATAGTACTTCTATATAATTCATTAAACTTTTCAGCCCCTTTTTTACCAAGCACTTTTTCAAAATCAGACAATGTATTTCCACCGCCTCCTGTGCTCATACTCAATTCTTCCATCGAATTAATAGGATATTCCCATAACCACATATCAGGATTAACCCCACTTACTAATTGATAAATATTGTGATGGTTTTTGCTATTTGTTGCTTCTTTGACTTTTTTGCTTAAGGTTGCAATCTCTCTGTATTGCCCTCCAGTGCCAGGATGAATAATATTCCATGATAAATGATAATAATTAGTCCACGCACCAGGACCATAACCGATATCTTTCTTCCTAGAAAGAAACATGATTCCATCTCCGTTAGAATTGTCAACAAAAGGTGCTACATATCTATTCCAGTGATCAAAATCAGCTTTGCTACGATCTCTTTCATCAAAATCTTTCCATGTGTGTGGACCAGACCAACCCGCAAATGATCCAGAATTTGGTCCACTAAGTACTTCAAAATAATATTCTGGCCATTTACCTTCTCCATGAAACTTTTTTACATGATCCTTTAAACCTTTTTCAAGCTGCACCGATTGTCCTTGTACAGGATTCATGTACCATGTTCTAAAGATAGTCTTTTCTTCATCTTGAGCGATTAGTAGACAAAACGACATTGAGTAAATTAATGTTAAAAGTAACTGCTTCATTTGTACTCCATTTTATTGTTAATGCATAGTATTTAAATATACATTATAAAATTATTAAATAACAAATAGGGATTTTAAATTCCCTTATTTGACCCAGAGGCGTTTCATTTATTTTGTTTTTTCCCTATAATCATCCCTGCCATCATCAAAAATACACCGACCCAAAATATAGGGTCAAGAATATGTTCAATTTGTGGAATACTATAAATCACTGTAAAGAACATCCCTATAACTGCAAGAGTAAATCCTATCAAACCTAAATATTTCCTAATCCAATCTATTGATTGCTTCATTAATTATCTCTTATTTGAGCCAGAGGCGTTTCATAAAGGAAATTACACAGAAATTACCCAACAATATGGGTGTCTCTTTTATAAACAGAAAAGCCCCCGTGAGGAGGCTATTTGAGCCAGAGGCGTTTCATTTAATTAAATGTGACCTTTTCTGATAAGAAATAATAATATTCCCCCAGTGAGTAAACTTGATATAAATGCATAAAGCCATATGGATAATCCCGGCTGTAGAAACATAAATAATATATAGATGAGGTTAACGACAAATCCACCCAATAACATTCTTTTAACCCATATCATCTTTATTCTCCTTTATTTGAGCCAGAGGCATTTCATACAGGAAATTACACAAAAATTTTAAGTGCCGATATGTAAAAAGGTGTGAGCCTGTTCTTGGTATAAACAAAAAAGCCCCACGCTTGGTGAGGCTTTTATTTAAAAAGTTAAATTAATTTTCTTCTTCAGAATCTGGTAGATCTTTTGAAAATTGAGTAATTGCACTGATTTTACCATCTAAATCAAAGAAATAAGTTTCAGAGACTTCGGCTTTCCAAGAATTTCCGTTTTTACCTACAACTTCAGCAGTAGAATAAACTATAACACCAGAAGCTGGATCAGTATTACTAATCTTTATAGGGAGCATTGCCCATGGCTTCCATTCTTGAGATTCTCTTGATGCAAAAAGCTGTTTAACGTCTGTCATTGAAAGTTCTTGACCATTGAAAGTGAAAGGATCAGTCATGAACTTCATAAACCCCTCAACATCTAAATTATTGGCAGCTTCGAAGAATTGTTCGATTACTTCAATTTCACCTCTATTTGAGAAAACAAAAGATTTTCCAGAGTTTTCATTGTCTTCATCTTTGCCAATAAACTTTCCTCCACTAGCTAGCCCGTGATCTGTAAAGTCAGGATTTGAAGCCTTTCTAGTCCACTGATTCCATCCCATTAATTTATCTTCATCGTTTATATTATAAATTTCAAAAAGATTAACTCTTTCCTTAGATCCATTTTTCCACTTTCTATTCTCAGTAGACCAGGTGAGAACCATTTTCTTGTCATCGCCTTTTAGTTGAATGGGGATCATTGCAAAAATATTCATATCCAATGATTCCATTTCTTCAAAATATTTAGGCATAGCTTCATCATAACCTTCTACAAACTTATCATTATAAAGAGCTTTCATTGCCTCCCAATCTTTTGCATTATAAGCATCAGTTGACGCTTGAACTAAATCCATATATTTGTCATTCGCTAAAACATATGCATTCCCATTTAGTTCGTTATCTTCTCCTGGTATAAATTTTCCAGAAGATTCAACACTTTCATAATTACCTGTTGAAGCACATGACATAACCATCAATGCTGTAAACATAGTCGATAGTAATAGTTTTTTATTCATATTTTATCTCTCTCTTCCCTTTTTTATTTGTTATCGTTACTTCTTATTTTAATTAAAAAATATTAGAATTGCATAAGGAAATATATATAAAATAACGTAATAATGTGCGTGTCTCTTTTATAAACAAAAAAGCCCCCGTGAGGAGGCTTATTTTTAAAATTAAAGGGTTTATTAATTTGGAATTCCACTACCGCTATACAACGGTGTATAGTGGCCAGCTTTGACTTTCCAATTGCCTTTTTCTTTGACGAAAATCTGACTTACTCTAGTTCGATAATCATTCTTTTGCACACCGTTAATAGTATATGAACCTACTAAATAGTAATATGCGACAGCTACCTTACCTTTTTCAAGTACATCTACTTCAATATATCTTGGTGCAACATTCCATTCGTCATCAGAAGACTGACCTTCTGTAACCGCTGCTACGGTGGCATCACGCAAATACCAGAAAGAACCATTTGAATCACCATTCATGGTGCCTCCTGAATGCATAGTCCCTACATATTTCTTCCAGTCTTTTGTTTGTTGATATTCCCAGTGTTTATTTACTACATCTACCACTTCAGATTTATCGTTGGCAAACAACAAATTGGTAGTAATTAATAACGCTAAAAATAACATTATCATTTTTTTCATTTTAGTATCCCTTAATTTTGTCCTTTGATTATTAAAGTTAGACGATTAAAGGACATTCAAACATCGGCTAACCTCTTTTATTTGAGCCAGAGGCGTTTCATTTTAGAAGCACCATCTTTCGGGTCTTAACAAAGTCTTTGGTCTGTAATTGATATAGGTAAACTCCTGCACCTACAGGGTCACCATAGTCATTGGTAGCATTCCATTTTACGGAATGATAACCAGCGGATGTATTCTGGTAATTAAAGGTTCTCACCTTTTGTCCCAGCATATTGTAGATAGTCAAGGTTATGTCACTTACCTCTGGCAGGTCAAAGCGTAGTGTCGTAGTTGGGTTAAATGGGTTCGGGTAGTTTTCATGCAGGGCAAACTCTACAGGTACGCCTTCACCTTCAGTTGAGAGATATTCATAACGATTGACATAGATAACTCTATTATCTCCAGTTACATCTACCGTATCAATACCATCAGTAGCTTTTACATTGAATCTTACGGTTGCGCCATTAACAGGACGCCCCTCAAACACACCCTCTAATATTTCTTGATAGGTTATCGGGACCGATAGGCTGGTTGTATCAGATATTTCTTCCGCTGGATAAACACCAATTTGAGCATAGAGAAGATAATTAATAGAGTCACCATCCACATCCGTACTGGCGCTCCATTGAAGCGTATAAGTGTCAGCAAGATTTGATTGAGTGATATTAATAGTATCTAAAGCAGTGCTAACCCAATCGAAAGAAGTAGGTCTATAGCAACCTATACCTCTTGCACCCATATTCGAACCATTTTCGCCTGTACCTACACATGGAGAAGTATCTCGAATTAGATAATTAATTGTATCACAAAAAATAGGATTAGCATCAATATTACCAGTACCCGTGAAGCCGCCTTCAACATCTGAATATGTTACTTCAATTGTAGCACCACCACCACCAATTTTGTCCTTCCATATAATGGAATTTTTAATAGTCAATTTGCTATCACCAACATTCAAATCATTATTATTTGTTTCGTTGTTATAAATAGTTGAATTAGTAATTGATACTGATGCACCACAACATAATTCAATAAAGCTTCCATTTCCACTAGCTTCATTGCCTGTAGCAAAAACACTATCCATATTCATATCTATTGGTTCGAATGCAGCAATTGCACCACCCCAATTACCACTGTTATTTTCGAATGTTGTATTCTTTATTTCACAATAAAGAGGACTATCCGTATCTCCTTTAACAGTCATTGCGCCGCCATTACCATCTGTGGACTCATTCCCATTGAAAGTGCTGTTGTCAATGAAAAGAGAATCGGTGTTCCAGCTATAAATAGCACCGCCATCATTTACAGATTTATTAGAAATAAATTTTGAATTAAATATTTCGACCTTATCATTATCCCATAGGTTTATAGCCCCTGCACCATCCGCCGAGTAATTATTTTCCATAACATTGCCATCAAGATGATAATACTTTCCTCCACCTAGCTCTACTGCACCACCGCCCTGTGAGGAATCTGCAATAAATGTAGAATTATATAAAAACAGCGAGTCTACTTCATTTACATGTATACCACCACCACCGTTTACTGAACGGTTGGCAATGAAAGATGAATTTTTTATATTAACTTTTTTTACTTGATAAAAAACCATTCCTCCATGAGCACCGGAATAAGAACTATCGATTATAGTATTTGAAACATCTATTGAATTGCACGACGATGCGCTTAATCCTGCGCTACCTTCTTGGGCAGTTATATTTGAAATTTTACCATTATCTAAAGTAAATATAGAATTATCTACACTAATGGAATGGGATTTCCAATTGCAATTATTTATATCAAGTGTATCAATATTTACTATACTTGCTGTGGGATTACTTGTAATAAATAATCCAGCATGGTCTGTGGTTGTACAATTAGACATTTTTAAGTTATTAAAGTCAATTTTCGAACCTTGCTCAATTTTTACAATCGCCCAGCGGCTTGTATCTCGTTCAATAGTCAGTCCCGATACAGTTCCCTTTGAACCAATAAATAGGAGGGAATGACCGTTATCTCTAATATCTTTTAAGGATAAATTTTCAATATTCACATAAGAATTATAAAAACTACCTAAGCTCGACTCCGTTCTAATGTTACTGAAAGATAAATTTTTCACCGTCAAAGAACAGTCACTAATTGACACCATTTGTTCAATAGTTGAATCTCTTTGATTAATTACTTCTACATTTTCGATGTCAATAATAGGTCTAAAATCCAATGTGTCATCCGTACCAATAGACATTGCCCCTGTATACTTAGCAGAATTATTTTCTAAAATAGTATCCTTTATTTTTATGCTTGCCCGCCAAACATCAATACCTCCACCACCATCTTCAGCATAATTTTCCTTTATAGTACACCCTTCAACCAAAGGGTTGCCATTATTATTAACATGAATACCCCCGCCAGACCATTTTTCTCTTCTATTCCCCGTGATAATTAAATTTCGCAAAGTAGGAGAACCGCCCCAGACATTTATTCCACCTGCACCATCATCTGAATCGCCATTGGCATTACCACCATTTGTAACAGTAAACCCATCCAATACACAATCTCGAGTTGTTGAACTGCTAATTGCGATAACATGCGTTATTTTACCGCCATCGATAATTGTTTTTTCAGCCCCGTTTTCACTGATAATCGTTATGTCTTTATCGATAATTAAGTTTTCGGTGTAGGTGCCATCGGCGACCAGTACCGTGTCCCCAGTTGTGGCTGCGTCAATCGCAGCTTGGATTGTAGAATATGCTGAAGGGACTTTAAGCGTTTTACCATTAAGTTTGATTAACCAAATATCATCACTTCCATTTCCATAAGATGATGTAGTCCCTACTATTATGTAACCGCCATCAGAGGTTTGTTGAACCGATCTACCCTTGTCATATTCACTGCCGCCAAAAGTCTTATTCCACAACTCTGTACCATTGGAATCCGTTTTGATTAGCCACAAATTAATTCTACCATTACCAAAAGACCAGGTACTTCCAACAATTATATACCCTAGGTCGATTGTTTGTTGAACCGCATAAGCATAGTCACTTTTACTACCGCCAAAAGTTTTACTCCACAACTCTATTCCACTAGCATCCGTCTTGATTAACCACACATCATTCGCGTCCTTATTTACCAAATTTTGACCATTTCCAAAAGATCTGGTTAAACCTGAAATAATGAAGCCACCATCTGTAGTTTGTTGAACCGCAAAAGTATAGTCCCTTTCACTACCGCCAAAAGTCTTACTCCATAACTCCGCTCCATTGGAATCTGTCTTGATTAACAAAGCATCATATTTATTATTTTCTGAATATTGTATAGCTCCTGTAATAATATAGCCACCATCTGTAGTTTGCTGAAAGGCATGGCCAATTTCGTCATCAGTACCACCAAGAGTCTTATTCCACAACTCCGTTCCACTAGCATCTGTCTTAATTAACCACACATCTTGGCCCCCACTACCATAAGATCGAGTTGCGCCTACTAGTGCATAACCTCCATCAGCGGTTTGTTGAACTGAGGGAAGTTCGTCATTATCAGTACCACCAAAAGTTTTATTCCATTCCTCATTCCCTTCAGAATCTGTTTTAATTAACCAATAATCTAATTTGCCATTTCCATAAGAATCTGTAGTTGCTACAATAACGTAGCCACCATCAGATGTTTGCTTAACAGACCTACCAGTTTCATAACTTGTACCACCAAAAGTTTTGTTCCACGACTCCGTTCCACTAGCATCCGTCTTAATTAACCACACATCTGTGCCTCCACTACCAAAATTTGATGTTGCACCTGTAATAATATATCCACCATCAGAGGTTTGTTGAACAGAATAACCCCTATCCATTTCGATTCCTCCAAAGGTCTTTGTCCAAGTTGTATCAGGTTGTGACAACACTATTTCTGAACCCAGTAAAATTATTAGTATCGGAATTAATGATTGTAAGCGATAGCGTTTGTAATTCATAATGAACTCCTAAGTTTGAGAATTACTCAAATTACCCAATAATAGCAAGCATTTCTATAAAAAAATGGGCTGCATATATGCTACTTAGTTGGTAGAGCAGAAGAATCGCATTGCGATTCGAAAATCCGAATATGAATCGGGATACAAAAAAAGAATCAAAGAAGGAAGGTTTAAAACAAATATAACAACAACATGTAGTTTAATGGCAGTTACTGGAATTAGTTTAGGAATGGCAATGGGAACTCTCTAGGGTTCATATTAGGGCACGGTACTGATACCCCAACAAGAGATTCTTGATGAGTTGAAGGCTTTTTGAGCTAGAGGCGTTTCATTTTAGAAGCACCATCTTCCTTGTCTTAACAAAGTCTTTAGCCTGTAATTGGTACAGGTAAACTCCTGCACCTACCTGCTGATTCAAATCATTGGTCGCATCCCAAGTAATGGAATGGTAGCCTGCGGGTGTGCTTTGCATATTGAAAGTTTTCACTCTCTGCCCAAGCATATTATATACAATCAAAGTCATATCACTTAACTCTGGCAAGTCAAATCGGAGTGTGGTGGTGGGATTAAATGGATTGGGATAGTTTTCATGCAAGGCAAACTCTGTTGGTATTCCATCACTCACCGTTGACAGGTATGCATAACGATTGACAAACAACACGCGGTTATCACCTGTTATTTCCACCGTATCAATGCCATCCGTCGCTTTCATACTAAACTGAACCGTTACTCTGGGTAACATGGGAAAAGGTTCAAATACATTCTCAACAAATTCCTGATAGGTTATCGGAATTGATGTACTGGTTGTGTCATATATCAGTTCTGGTGGGTTAACGCCTATTTTCACATATAACAAATAATCAATAGTCTCACCATCCACATCTTTACTCTCTAACCATTTCAGTTCGTAGATATCTGCCAGATTAGATTGAGAAATATCAATCGTATCTGATGCCGTGCTTACCCAGTCAAAGGCGTAAGGTGCATCTTGAACATTTAATACAGTAAAAGAGAAGGTGGTAGAATCGTTTATCACACCGTCATTTGCGAAGGCTGTTACTTTCGATGTACCAAAATAATCAGCTACTGGTTTCAATCGTATAGTATCATTTGAGACTGTTACAGTAAGTCCTGTAGTATCAGAAAATGCGGAATAGGTTAAGGCATCACCATCAATATCTGAAGCACTTAATTTAAGCGCCTTGCCGTCAGAGCCTTCGGAAGTGGTATCATTGGCAACAGCTGTTATTACAGGCGCATCATTGACATTAATTACTTTAAAATCAAATTTGCTTGTATCGGTGAGCGCATTATCTGAAACGATTACCGTAATTACAGAAGTTCCTATATAGTTAAGGGCAGGCGTCAGCTTCAATGTATTAGTACTAACGGTTGTAGTCACAGCGCTAGTATCAGAACTGGCACTGTAGGTTAAGACATCACCATCTACATCCGAGGCACTTAATACAATTGATTTTTCTGTCTCTTCATTTGTTTTAATCTCACCGCCTTGACTCCAAGTTGCACCTGAAATTATACCAGTATTACTATTACCACTTGCATCTGCAACTGTGGTACCTGTTCCTTCATTAAATTTCCAATAAGCCTGTAAATTTGAAGAAGAATTATAATCTCCTGCATCAGATGATGCATCAAGTCCTGAGCCCGAGTTGTATATAGCAGTTATCTCAGATAAAGATAATGCACTATTCCAAACCGCTACTTCATCTAATAAACCATCAAATTTGTTACCCCCAATTTGCCATTCATTAAAGGACCCTTTTACAAAGGTATCTGTAACATTATGCTCAAAATCAAGTACGCCATTTATATAGAAACGGACTGCTGAACCATCATAAGTCATACATACGTGACCCCATTGATTAATGCTCAAAGCACTACTGCCAATATTCCCTCCTCCTTGCTCAAAATCACCATCACCAGCATGGAAATAAAGTTTATTTTCAGAGAGATTTAATGAATATTGATATTTCCCACCAACAATTGTATAAAGCAGTGGTGCAGAATATTGATCAGGCACACCTAAAACGTCCCTAGGATTTACCCAAGCAGAAAAAGTAAGTAAATCAGTAGTTGAAACATCCAATGATGTAGAGGAATTCTGTGAATCATTTTTAACAAAATCTTCTAAACCATCAAAACTCAGACTCTTTCTAACACCAAGGATATCGGAAATTATAGGAGCATCATTAACGTTTGTCACAGTTAAACTAAAGTTCTTGCTATCATTCACTATACCGTCCGATGCATAAACCGTAATAATAGCAGTCCCGTTCCAGTCAGTAATAGGAGCTAGCTTTAATGTATCTGAACTGACAGTTAGCACTACAGCACTGGTATCAGAGCTTGCAGTATATGTTATTGCATCCCCTTCCGCATCGGTTGCACTAACAATTACATTTTGTTTCATATCTTCATTCATTGTCACATTGGCAATATCCGCTAATACTGGTGTAGAGTTTCCTTCTACCACTAAAGCTTTATTCGCGCCCAATGAATTGGCTTCCCCAGGACTGGCCAGTGTTAAGGTTGCTGCATTGCCTGCGGCATCCTTGATTGTGCCGCTGTTTAGTGTCAAAGCAGATGTACTGGAATAGTCCAGGTCACTACTTGAGTGTCCACTGGCAACAGTATAATTAAAAGTAAGGGTCGCCGTTCCTGTACCCGAGGCATAATTGACCTGTGTATTGCCACCGCCTGGACCATCGGTAACCCAACTGGCTCCAGAAATGGTCAGATCGTTATTGTTGCTACTCGCATCATCCACTGTTGTACCTGTCCCCTCACTCATATTCCAAAGTGCTTTCGTATTATTATCAGTGGTAAATGATTTAGCTGGTGTAAATGCTGATGTATATCTGGCAACATCCGATACACGCACAACATTCACAATCCCTGCATTGTATCGAGTAGACGCTATGATTCTTTGCATTCCTCCACTCACATGAAACTCATTAGAAGAGTTGCCAAAATCAGATGCAGTTGAGATTGTTCCTTCTGCTTGTTTGGCACCATCAATAAATAGATAAGTTTTCATGCCAGTCCTATCATATACACTGGCAATATGGTGCCAAGCACCATTATTGACTGTCGATGTTGATGTAAGGCCTAACGCTTTAATTTTACCTGCATCTGACCCATCGTTGGAACCAGCCAGTAATACACTAGTAGTACCGGTAGTTCCTCCACCACTGGATTGTCGATCATAATTACCAATGATTTCAGCTTCGTCACTATGTACCGTAGATGTTTTATACCACAATTCTAGTGTATGGGATGCGCCAGCGGTAAACAGAGCGCTGGATGCAGCTGTTGTTTCTGCATAATCATCTGTGCCATCAAAACTTAGGCTGTTGTTGCTACCGCCGCCAGTGTTTAGTTCAAGTTGAGGTGTGCCCGTTACAGTCATACTTTCATTAAAAGTAGTTGTTACTGCAATAACATCCCCCACATCGTATGTTCCATCTGCAGTTGTGGAAGAAACCGAAGAAACAGTAGGAATAAGCCCGTCTACAACAAAAGCCTTGTTTGCACCTAAGGAACCAGAAGCACCTGGACTGGCCAGTGTTAAGGTTGCTGCATTTCCGTATGCACCTTTTATTGTTCCACCATTCAGTGCAAGGGCAGATGTATTGGTATAGCCCAGGTTACTACTGGTATGCCCACTGGCAACAGTATAATTGAACGTAAGAGTGGCCCCTCCTGTACCCGAAGCATAATTAACCTTTGTTACTCCAGGTGAATCAGTACTCCAAGTGGCACCCGAGATGGTACCTGTATTACTGTTACTGCTTGCATCTGCAACTGAGGTACCTGTTCCTTCATCCATTTTCCAATAGCCCTGCAGATTTGTAGACGATGTATAATCTCCTGAATTAGATGCAGCGTATCCAATTCCAGAATTATAAAGTTCCGTTACTTCCGCTTGAGTTAATGCGTCGTTCCAAAGCGCTACTTCATCAATATAACCATCTAAAAAGGCTGAGCTTTTTGATCTATCTGTCCCAAAATAGAAATCACCAGCGTTCGACAAATCAAATGAGCCATGATTTGCATAGGTAGAATATTGACTACCATCGAAATAAAAATAAGCTTTATCCTCGCTCTGTGCATAAACAATCGTTACGTTGTGCCATTTATCATCATTGTATGATGAACTTTTGGGACCATAAAGATAAGAACCGCCATTTTCATTACCTTGGTTAGCAACAAATAATAAAGGATTATCCGATTCAGGGGTAATAAATATTTGCCAACCATTCATTGAACCGCTGTTAGTGTTCTTTGCTTTAGCCAACAAACCCTGTGCTGATGACAAGCTTCCTGAAAAATTGGTTTTAAACCAAAAATTTATTGAATAGTCTTGTCCTGAACTAAAATCTAAAGCATCATTATCAGGGATGGAAACATAATCGTTACTACCATCGAAATTTAAGCTGCTTCCACCAGTGTTTAGTTCAAGTTGAGGCGTTCCTGTTACTGTGACTGCCTCACTAAAGGTTGATGTCACCGCGATAACATCCCCCAAACCATATGTGCCATCTGCAGTTGTAGAAGAAACTGAAGAAATTGTGGGCGCGGTTCCATCATATGTCCAGTTAAACTGAGTAGCAGCTATATTATTAGTGCCTGAACTATTAGTGAAGGTGTTTGCAGCTACATCAATAGTAGTTGCACCATTAGCTGATGGAGTAAAAGTTGCCGTATAAACCGTACTAGAGGTAGCAGAGAAACTACTCAACGCGCCACCAGATACGCTTATATCACCTACAGCAAAGTTCGAGGTGGCTACATTAGAAGTAAAAGTAAGAGTTAAAGTTTGATCATTGGTAGTAGCGCCATCGCTGACAGCACTACTCCCATCAGTAGCTGTAATCGCCATACTGGGAACAGTTGAATCGTATGTCCACGTAAAAATATCTGATGGAATTTTAAACATGAAGTCATCATTGGTGGTATCACTACAGCAATAATATCCATAACCTCCACTGTATGGATTATTATCTGCGAAGGAAATCCATCCAGTGGTTTGCGAGCCGCTAAAATATATTTGCCAAGTATAAACTTGGCCAGCAGTTAATGAAATATTCTGTCCTGTAAAATAATATGTATTATATGAAGCGCTCGTGCTAGTGGTACCTGTATTTCCATTATTACTGGTGCCCAGCAATGAGCCATCTGTGCCAGTACCTTGATATAACTTTACATAAACGGTTCGTTCTTCAGCGTGAGGAAAGCCGTGATTTACTTGTATATAATCAATAATATTTGATTCCATCGCTGTAAATGTTTGGTAATGACTACTGCCTCCTCCGCCAGCATTAGAGGTAGTTTGAGAAATAGAAAGATTTGAATTCGTATTGCCGGCTGCATCTGCAAAGCTTCCACTTGTCACCCCAATTGTATAGGTTGCATCACCAGAAGGAGTAAAAGTTGCAGTGTAGACGGTAGAACTAGATGCAGAAAAATTACTCATAGCTCCCCCCGAAACCGAAATGTCTCCCACCGCAAAATTGCTCGTAGCTTCAGAAGATGTGAAAGTCATCGTAAGGGTACCATCATTACTAGTCGCTCCATCGTTCACCGCACTACTACCATCAGTGGCTGTGATGATCATGGTGGGTCCTGTAATATCTTTGGCGGTGTTGGTATAAGAACTGCTTTTCTTTCCTGTTGCCCAGGCAGCACCACTGATGGTACCATTATTCCCATAACCTGAAAG
>Ga0209044_1001510_pt1 | contig 14200 bp, 17 predicted proteins | sample SaaInlV_130m_DNA_FD_184655 | JGI IMG/M metagenome (GOLD analysis project Ga0209044, IMG submission 184655) | Marine microbial communities from expanding oxygen minimum zones in the Saanich Inlet - SI037_S4LV_130m_DNA (SPAdes) (version 2) | ecosystem: Environmental > Aquatic > Marine > Intertidal... | reverse complement strand
ACCTTATACATTGACGAATCCTACAGATGTTAGATTCACAGGCAGACAGGTAAGAATTAAGATTGAAGGTAACGGATATCATAATTGGCGTTCAGGCATTATGCGAATTGATGCTAAAGCAGGTGGCACTAGATGAGCGCACCAGTACCGCCACCGCCACTAGGACCTAATTGGAATACGTGGGGTGAGAAGTTAAACTCGTTCCTTGTTAGAACAAGAGACGCTTTAAGATTTAAACAGAACGGTGATTCTGCAGCAGAAAACGGCATCCTTATGTGGGATGAATCAGACAAGAATCCTGTAGTGTCTATTGATGGAGAATGGATTCCACTAGGTTTAGGCGGTGGAACTAATAGTGGCTCTCATGCTTACGTTTATAGTACAACAAGTCAAACTGCAAGTGCTGTGGATACTGCTTATGGCATTACTTGGAATAATATAGGCGTTAATAACAATATCTCTATTAATGGTAGCGACTCAACAAGAATTGATTTTGCTAAAGGCGGAACATTTTATATAAACTTTCACGCTACATTAGCATCTTCAAATGCTTCTACAAAGACAGTGTATTTCTTCCCTAAGATAAACGGTACAACTCAAGACCATTCAACTATTATTACTACACTTCACGAGAATGGTCAGAAGAAAATTGCATCAAGAAACGGATTATTTACAGTAAGCGCAGGTGATTATTTACAAGCAATGTGGGCGACTGATGATGTGGCAGCATGGTTAGAGAATAATACCGCAACATCATTTGCACCATCTACACCGAGCGTTACTCTATCAATAGTTGAGGTAACAACGTGAATATTAAAGAAGAGTTAATACGTTGTAGAGAGTGGATTCAGTCTGCTTTAGACAAAGGTGGTGACACACATTCCTTTATTGACGTTGTAGATGGTGTTGTTGGTGGGAAAATGCAATTATGGTCAGGTAAAAAAGGATGTGCTGTAACAGAGATAGTAGTGTATCCTAACAAGAAAGTCCTACATGTCTTTTTGGCAGGTGGGAAACTAGAACAGATTACCGATATGCACAAAGATGCGGTACAATGGGCTAAAGCCCAAGGGTGTGACGGAATGACCCTATCAGGAAGAAAGGGTTGGTTAAAAATATTAAATAAAGACGGTTGGAAAGAACAACAAATCGTTATGGCAAAGGAGTTTTGATATGAGCGGTGGAAAAGGCGGTAGCCAAACACAAGTAACAGAAATACCTAAGTGGATTGAAGAACCTTCAGTCAGAAACTTAGCAAGAGCAGAAACAGCACAAAAAGTTGGATATATGCCTTGGTATGGTCCTGATGTGGCATCATTTAGTCCTGCCACTCAAGAGGCTTGGAGACAGAATATTGGAGCATCAGAGGCTTTTGGATTATCAGCCCCAGGCTCATTAACCCCTATGGGGGGATTACCAGCACCTACTACTTATTCAAGCGGTGTTACAGGTTACAGTGGTCAGCCTTTATATGACCAAGCACTAGCAGAATTAAAAACTAACAAACCTGCGGATGTTGCACAATATAACAAATTATTTGTTTAGGAGAATAATATGGCAGGTGGACCTCAAACAGGCGGAATAGCACAAAACCCAAACATTAATCAGATGGCTGCTCAAGGAATTAAAGGAGCAGGAATTAACTCAGCAGTAGGAATGGGTTATCAGCCAGGTCAGTTAGCAACAACTAGCATGACTCCTTACATGAATCCTTATACTACTGAAGTTATTAAGGCTAATGAGGCTGACATATTACGAGGCGCTGACAAAGGATTAGATATGTTAGGCGCACAGGCACAGGCTGCTAAAGCATTTGGTGGTTCTCGTCATGGTGTTGCTATGGGTGAGATGGGTAGAGATGTGGCTACACAACTTGCACAATCATCAGCAGGTCTGAGACAACAAGGATTCCAACAAGCGCAACAAGCAGCGCAACAAGATATTCAGAGTGGGCTACAAGGCGCACAACAAAGATTAGGTGCAGCAAGTCAGTTAGCAAACATATCTAACCTAGGTTTCGGCATGGGTCAGACTGTTACGCAGAACTTAGCACAACAAGGCTCACAGCAAGAAGCAATGCAACAAGCGCTTATTGATTCTGCTAAACAAAGATTCCAAGGTTATACAAATCAACCTTCTACATCTATTGGTTATGTTACTCAGGCTCTTGGTGCTACACCAGTTCCACAGACACAAACAACAGCAAAACAACCAGGTCTATTCGATTACTTAACATTAGCAATGTCATAGGAGATAGTTATGGGATTCTTGATGGACACAATAAGTAATTGGAACAAGAAGAATGACGAAGAAGATAAACTAAAGGGTCTTTTAGAGAAAAACGATTTTGATAGTAATGAAGACGCAGTAAGTACCGCTAGACAATACGAAGGTTTAAAGGCTCAAACACAAGATGGTTTTCTTTCACACGCAGGTGATGATTGGTTGGGTCGTATGGGTCAACGTACAGGAATGGGTAATTTAGGAATTGGAACAGAGCAAAGTTTTATGCCTGAATATCAAATGAACGGTCAGACTTTACCTGCTATCAATAGTGGAATACAACAGGGTAATATTGATTCATTAAGAGGTGGGTATGACCCACAAGCGCCTTATTATTCTTATGAAACACAAGGAACTCCTGGTGGAATACTTGACTTGTTTGATTCTAAAGATATTAGTGGAGCGTTAAATTACACAAAAGACACAGGCGCTAGAAGCAGACAAGAAGAGATTTTCAAGATGTTTATGAGCATGATGGGTTAATTAGGAGAAAATTATGAGTCCTTTGTTAGAAATGATTTTAAGTGGTCTTGCGACTAAAGCGTTTAATAAGACTGAAACAGGGCAACAATCAGATGAAGGTGTTAATTCATTATTAGACTATCTAAAGAACAATATATTAGGTGGTGATTCAGAACCACAAGAAGGATTACTGTCAACAAACCAGTCTTTTATCCCTCAAGAACAACAAGATTTAGGTGGCTTCACAAGAACAGCAGATGGAACTACAAACGTTATTCCTGCTATGCCTATGGTAACTGAGCGCAAGGTAGTAGATTATAACGCTCCTACAACACAGAGTCCTGTTATGAATCTTTCTAATCAAGACTCTATGACACCTGAACAAGTAAACAAATATTCTAATATGTCTGACACTGTAGGAAACTACGATACGACTCTTGAAGATATTATGAATAAAAACCTAAACAGCACAAGTCCTGCTGCTGACGCATTCAGTAGAGGTTCACAAGAAATGAATCTTGCTAAAGAAGAGCCTAGTTTTATTGATACTGCTATGGATAAAGTTTCTGATGCAAGTTCAGATATGTGGGGTTCTACGTTTGGTGATGAGTCTTGGAGATTGAGAAAGGCTCTTGCGCTTAACTCAATGAGACTTAACCCTGACCAAGGGTTGGCTAAGTCAATGGAGACTAGGTTAGAGGGTCTTCGTAAGAATAAACAAGCAAACAAGACAGCGCAAGCGCTTAGAGCGATGGGTCGTGAAGATTTAGCCAAGATGGTTGAGTCAGGACAGATTGATGCTAAGACAGCAATTACTATTGCTTATAAGAAAGGTTCAGCATTCGAAGAGAAGTTAGAATTTATTGAAGGTAAGACACCTGAAGAGTTGGCACGCTACAAAGACCTTGGTATTCTAGGCGGTGGAACTACTATCAACATGGGTAATGACAAGTATTACGATGCTATTGGAAAAGATATTGCTACTATGCAATCTACTCACAGAGAGCGTGGCGAGTTGGCTACAAGTTCTTTAAATGCTCTAAACGAGTTAAATACAGCAATAGTTAATTTTGGCGAGACAGGTCCTGATGAGTACACTAAGCAGAAATTAAGAGTTATGGCATCTAAGTATGGCATGGGAAGTCTTATTGATGAGAGTAAGATGTCTAATGGACAGTACGTTGAGGCTATTAAAAACCGAATGGTTGCTGAAGAGTTGAGACGAAACAAAGGTCCACAAACAGATTTTGATGCTAAGTTTGCAGGAACATATATTCCTGGACTAGGAACTTCAACAGAAGCTAATAAAGCGCTGATGAACTACTCTAAGTCAATTTCATTGCAACAAAAAATCTTCTCTAATATGTCTGCTAGTATTAGACTTAGTGATTTTGACAACGCCCAAAATACTATACGAGAAATCGACCAACTATCCTTAATGTCTCCTGGTGCTATGGAAAGAAATGACGGAACTTGGATTACATTCAATGAGTTCTTTAACTCTGACCTAGAGCAAATTAAGAGTATGTCTGCTCAAGAGAGATTACAAGAGTGGTCTAATAGATATAAGCAAAGAATGGGGTTTAAATAATGGCTGATGAAATTGATGATTTGTTATGGGGTGGAAACACAACGACACAACCTGTAGTAACGTCTCAAGGCGGTGTTGTGGGTACAACACAGACAATAGATGATGTATTTAAGGGTAGCAATGTGCAAGCAACAGAAAAACAGTTTGAGGAAAGCCTTGAGCCAATTCTGAGAGGACTTCCCGATAATGGTATAATACTGAGAGATAATAAAACAGGCACTCTTGTTTTTCGTTCAAATAGTTACTCAACTAGCAACCAAGATGAAATAAAGAGAATTATTGATGAAGGCAAACAGGGAGAGGTTGTTGACCTTGGCGCTGAAGCAGAATCTAAGTTCACAAAGGACATCTTAGGGCAAATACCTGAATCGGGTTTATTATCTCAACAGTTTATGAGAGGAGCACTTGGTGGTGGCTCTTGGATGGATGAGGTTATGACAAGCGACCCTGCCGAACAGTGGAAGTATGAAAAGGCAAGAACAGCATACGAGCAAGAATATCCTGAAAGAGCATACCCTGCTCAAATTGCAGGTTTAGGTGCAAGTACCTACCTAACAGGTGGATTGGCACAAGGCATTGGCAAGATTGATAAAGTGGGAAAAGCGGTTAATGTTGTTAAAAATTGGTACAGTAAACTAGCACCTCTTGCACAGAAAACAGCACAAGTTAGTGGAGTATCTGCCTTATCAGGCGCTGAGGGATTGTTATATGGCGCAGGTGACGGTAACACACTTGATGAGCGCACAGTTAATGCACTTCAAACAGGCGCATTAAACACTGCTATTACAGCTCCTATTGCAGTAGCGTTTCCTATTGTTGCAAGCATGATTGATAGATTTAAAATTGATAAGGCTAAGATTGGCGCTATTGCGACAGAGTTTGGTATATCAGTAGAAGCATCTCGTTTCATTAAAGATGCGTTTGATAGTGGTGCTACTCTAGCGGAAATGATGGAGAAAGTGTCTCGCTCAGGTAATGAGCGCATGATTGCTGATGCTAATACAGCGTTCACTAAATTGTTAGACGCTGCTGCTACAGTCTCACCACAAGCAGGTGGTGATATTCAGAAGATTGTTGGAGACCGTGTAACAGGGTCATCAACTAAGTTGGCAAGTGATTTAGACACAAGTTTAGGTGTTCAGCCACAAGGCGAGAAGACTATCTATGATGTGATTAGTGAAGAGACTAAAGTAGGACGTAGTGACGCATATACAAAAGCGTTCTCACAGCCTGTTGATTACACATCTCCACAAGGTCAACAGATAATAAGAACTCTACAAGTTTTGCCACAAAAAACGGTTGATGGCATCAATACATTGTTAGCGATTCGTGGAAAGTCACAACGATTAAAGTATAAGGGTGTTGACAAAAACGGAAACATCCAATACACAGAACTACCTGACGTAGAGACTCTTGATTTAATAAAGAGAGAGTTAGACAACATTGCTGAAGGAGCAAGAGACCCACTTACACAGAACATTAGTGGCATTAGCAACATGGTTGCAGATGAGGCAAGAAAAGCAATTAGAGACAACCTAAAGGCTATTAATCCTGCATACGCAGATGCCTTGTCACAAGGTCAAGGAAAGATTCTAACGCAACAGGCTGTGAGGCTTGGTACAAAACTAATGAAAGATGGCACGCCATTAGATGAAGTTAAGATTTTCATGCGTAATGCTAGTAAGGAAGAGGTTAAAGGTGTAAGACAAGGTTTGCGTGAGCAGATTGAGAGCATTATGTCTAATGCTAAGACCGCATCCACTACAGGGCGACCTGAAGATGTATCTGAGGCTATGAAGTTAATTACCACTATGTCGTCAAGAAGTGTACGCCTAAAAGTAGAGCAAATCTTAGGTAAGAAGACATCAGACGCTATGTTCAAGAGATTAGATGAGACTCGTTCTGCTATCGAATTACAAGCAGGTACACGTACAGGCTCGGCAACAGCGTCAAGACAAGAAATAATGGGAACTGCTGAAAGAATGATTGAGCGTGGTCCTATCGGAACTTTGTTTGAAGGTCAACCTATTAAAGCGGTACAAAAACTAAGAGACTTCTTCACAGGAACAGGTGATGACTACTTACAATCACGTAAAGAAGAGATATTTAAAGAGGTGGCAGACTTACTCACTAAAACAGGAAAGGGTGGAAAAGATGTTGATATGGCACTTAGATACTTAGACGCTGTTAAGAGTGGTCAAAAACTAAGCAATCCACAAGCATCATATTTAACATTGTTAATCAAAAATGGTTTACAATCTACCTCAGCACCGATTGCTACAGGTGTGGGCGCACAGCGTTTCTTAACAGAAGAAAAATAGGAATAAACATGGCAGAACTAAAGCAAATGAGTGAAGATGACATCCAAGGCATTGTTAGTGATGCTGTAACTGATGCTATTGACTTTATGGAAAGTGAAATAACAGAAGGTCGAATTAAGGCACAACGTTATTTTGACGGTGAAGTGGATATTGGCGAAGAAGATGGTCGTTCTAAGATTGTTGCAACCAAAGTAAGAGACACTATTAGAGCAATCAAACCAAGCCTAATGAGAGTGTTCTTATCGTCTGAGAACCCTGTTGAGTATGTTCCTACAGGTCAAGAAGACGTGTCTAACGCAGATTCAGCAACTAAGTTTGCTCATTATAGATTCAACGAACTAAACGGATTTACCCTTCTTAACGATGCTATTCATGATGCTTTAGTTAAGAAAACAGGCGTATTAAAAGCATATTGGGAAGACTACTCAGAGGCTAAGATTCACACTTACTCAAACCTTACTGAAGAAGAAATGTCAGTTATTGTTAATGATGATGATGTAACAGTTATCGAGCAATCAACTGAACTTGAAATGTCTATGGACGAGTTTGGTATGGAAGTAGAATTGCCTAAATACACACTAAAAATTAGTCATCAGAAAGATTCAGGTAAGTTATGTATTGAAAGCGTACCACCTGAAGAGTTCCTTGTAGATAGAAACGCTATAAGTATTGAAGATGCTTATATTGTCGCCCACAGAACAGAGATGAGAGTGGGTGAATTAGTTTCAATGGGATATGACTTCGAGGTTGTATCAGAATTGTCAGGCATAGCATCAGACGACACCTTCACTGACGCAGAGATATACGAGAGAAACAGTTATCAAGACAGTGACGAAGAAGAAATTAAAGACCCTTCTATGAAACAAGTAGCAGTAACAGAAGCGTACATGAAGATGGACGTATATGGCACAGGTCAAGCCACCATGCACAGATTTATACTTGCAGGTGGTGAGAGTAAACTTTTAGACTTTGAGCCTTGGGGTGATGTTCCATTTGCTGTCTTTGAGATAGACCCTGAGCCTCATACGTTCTTCGGACGCTCTATTGCTGATTTGATTATGAACGACCAAGACTCATCTACTGCTATGTTACGTGGCATGATGGATAACGTAGCATTAACTAATATGCCACGAGTAGGTGCTGTAGAAGGTCAAGTAAACATAGATGACTTAATGAACAATGAAATTGGTGGCATTGTAAGAATGAAATCACCAACAGCATTAGTTGATATTGCTACTCCTTTTGTAGCAGGACAGGTATTAGGCGCTATGCAATACCTTGATGATGAGATTCAAGTTAAAACAGGTGTTACTAAAGCAAGTATGGGATTAGACCCTGATGCCTTACAGAACACCACTGCAACAGCAGCACAATTAACTGCTCAAGCAGGAGCAGGTCAGGTTGAGGTTATGGCTCGAAATCTTGCCGAGGGTGGCATGAAACGACTGTTTAAGTTAATCCTTAAACTTATGGTAGAAAACTCTTGTGAAGAGACTATGATGCGTCTAAACGGTAATTATGTACCGATTGACCCTCGTTCATGGAACACATCTATGGATGTGACTGTAAACGTAGGTTTAGGAACAGGTCAAGAAGAGCAAAAACAAGCAGCGCTTAATCAAGCATTCCAAACACAAATGCAGATTTGGTCAACATACGGACCTACCAACGGTCTTGTAACTATGACAGGAATGCGTAACACATTGTCAGATATGTTGGTATTATCAGGAGTTAGAAACGTTGATAGATACTTCAACCCTATGACACCTGAACAAGAGCAACAGTTAATTCAACAACAGCAACAGGCTCAAGCACAACAGCAACCTGCCACTTCACCTGAAGCACAGGCAATCGTACAGGCTGAGACTATTAAGGCACAAGCCAAGTCACAGACAGATATGCTTAAATTAGAGATTGAAGCGCAGAAGGCTATAGCAGAAGATGACCGTAAGAGAGATGAATTAGACCAAAAACTTGTAACAGACGCGGCTAAGATTTATGGTGATTATGGCTCTAAATTAGACATTGCTAGAGTTAAGCAGATGCAAGAAGCACCTAGATACCCACAACAACAACCAACTCAAGCAGTAACAGGCGGTAGATTTTAATGAACTTAGGTGAAAAATCTGCTAAGATAAAGACATTGATGAATGATGACACCTTTAAGGATATTATTTCAGAAATCGTGGAGAGGCAAGTTGCTATCTTCATGGACGCTTATTCGGAAACGAACGAGCGCGACAGGGCGCATGACATTGTTTGTGCGATAAATGAGATTACTAATTATATGGAAAGTGTAGTAGCAGACGATAAGATTAGTAAACGTAAACGTAAAAAATAGGAGAACAGCACCGTGGAAACGACTGAAACCCAAATTGATGGTAGTATTGAATCTGCCATTGAGAGCATAATTGCTCCGATAGAAGAAGAAAAAGTAGAAGCAACTGAAGAAGAAACTCAGACAACAGAGGATGCTACAGATGTAGAGGAAACTGCTGAGGCTGAAGAAGTGGAAACTGATTCTGAAGAAGACTATGACACCGAAGCAGAATATGATTCTGAAGAAGTATCAGAGTTGGACGAAGATAACGACCAAGTAGAGGATGCCGTTCAAAATGCGCCTTCTAACATTAAAGTCAAGATTGACGGTAATGAAGTAGAAGTAACGCTTGATGAACTAAAGCAAGGCTATAGCGGACAGAAATACGTCCAAAAGGGGATGCAAGAGGCAGCAACGCAACGTAAAGAAGCAGAGCAAGTCTATGAATCTCTATTAAACGAACGAAAGCAGATGGCACAACTTTTCCAAGAACTTCAACAGGGAAACATTGCATCACCACCTACTCCACCGTCTCGCGAGTTATTTGAAAGTGACCCAATAGGGTACATGGAACAAAAACTTAACTATGATGAGAGTAAAGTGACTTATGATAATCAAATGGCACAACTTCAGCAAGTGAGTAATAAAAACTCAAATGCAGAAAAAGTTGCTAAACAGACTTATCTAAAGCAAGAAATGCAAGTTTTACAACAGAAGATTCCTGAATTTGCTGACTCTAATAAAGCAGGTAAAATCAAGGAAAGACTGGTACAAGTAGGACGTGAGCATTATGGTTATTCAGCCGATGAAATCGGACAAGTGATGGACCATAGAGCAATACAGGTTTTACATGATGCTATGAAATACCGTGACATTATGAGTGGTAAGGCTAAGGCAGTCGCTAAGACTAAGAAAGCAAGACCTATCGTAAAGGCAGGGGCGAAGAGAGTTGATGATTCAAAAACTAAAGTTCGTAAACGCCAAAAGGCACAACTCAGAAAGTCAGGTGGCATTGAAGATGCTATCGGCTTAATTTTACAAACCTAATAATAGGAGAACGACAATGGCACAACCATCAAACACATTTGATAGTTATGACGCAAAAGGTATTCGTGAAGACTTGGAAAACGTAATCTACGACATTTCCCCTGAAGAAACACCTTTTTATTCATCATTAAAAAAAGTAAGCGCATCTAACACTTTCCATGAGTGGCAGACTGACGCATTACGTTCATCAGCATCAAACGCTCACATTGAAGGTGACGACACTACTGCTAACGCAATGACTGCAACTACTCGTATGGGTAACTACACGCAAATCTTTAAGAATGCTGTGATTATTCCTGATACTGATGCAGGTCTTGACAAAGCAGGTAGAGCAACTGAAATGGCTTACCAAACTTTGAAGATTGCTAAAGAGCAGAAGCTAGACATCGAGAAGGCATTGTTTGACAACAACGCACACGTTGCAGGAAGCGCATCAGTGGCTCGTGAGTTAGCAGGTGTACCAACGTTTATCAATAGTAATATTGGTAATATCGGTACTTCAGGTGTAAACCCTGAATCAGTATCTGGTTGGACAGTACCTGGCTCTAAGCCACGTACAGACGGTACTGCAACTGTGTTTGCTCAAGCAGACTTTGATAGCACTATGCAATCTATCTGGGAAGCAGGTGGACGTCCGGACACTGTTTACTTATCAGCGTTCCAGATGAACAAAGCGTTAGGCTTCACTGGTAATAACAACCAACGTTCAACTGTTAAAGCAGAAAGCGAAGGCGTTATTAATCACATGGATGTTTATGTAACTCCGTGGGGTACTGTTGAGTTCACTCCAACTCGTGAGAATCGTGGTCGTGATGTTTTCATCATGCAAAACGATATGTGGGCTTGTGGCGTATTACGTCCAACCAAGAACACTGCTCTTGCGAAGACAGGTGATAATACTAAACGCCAAGTTCTTACTGAACTTACGCTTATCTCTAAGAATGAGAAAGCATCAGGCGCAGTAATCGACTGTACTACTTCTTAATATAAGAAGTTAATAAGAGGGTGGGAAACCGCCCTTTTTACATAAGGAATTTAAAATGAAAATAGGTGAAAAAATACACGTTGACCACAAGAACGATAAAGTAATCGTTCAAAAGATTCACACCGCTAACCCTGCCTTAAAAAGAGCAGAGCAGTTAAGAAGCCATAAATTAGATGGCATGGGTGAGAGTAAATTAGTTGGCACAATCCCTATTTTCCTTATTAAACAATGGTGTGACGAACTTGGAATCAAGTGGGGCGACATTGAAGCACGAAAAGAAGTGGTAAAAAAGAAAATACTCAGTGGTGAATTTGATAAACTACGAGTGTGGAAAGGAACTTATTAATATAGGACAATAAAATGGCAGATACTACTACTACAACTTATAGTTTGACTAAACCTGAAGTAGGAGCGTCAGCAGACACATGGGGTGGTAAGATTAATACCAACCTAGACACTCTTGATGATTTATTCGATGGCACTACAGCCGTTGCACCCAACCTAGTAGGTTTTAAAGTTGGTGGAACATCAGTAACTTCAACCGCAGCAGAACTCAACATATTAGATGGCGTTACTTCTACAGCAACAGAATTGAATATATTAGACGGTGTTACTGCTACTACAGCAGAGTTAAATATCTTAGACGGTGTAACTTCAACAGCAGCAGAGTTAAATGCCTTAGATGGTATAACATCTACAGTAACAGAATTAAATTATACTGATGGAGTTACGTCTGCCATTCAAACTCAGTTAGACGCAAAACAAACAACGCTAACAAGTACATCTAATGGCTACGGTACTAAAACTGTATCAACATCAGCACCTAGTGGTGGCTCTGATGGAGACATTTGGTATAAGGTAAGCTAATGACACTCCACGTCAAACAATCAGGCACATGGAAACAGGCACAAGAAGTTCACATAAAAGACGCAGGAACATGGAAGCCATGTAATGACGTATTAATTAAAGACGCAGGTGCTTGGAAATCAGTTCTTTATACGTCAGGTTCTCAAGATTGGTATTCAGGTAGCGGTTCTTGGACTGTACCTGCTGGTGTTTATACTGTTACTGTTAATATGGTTGCTGGTGGTGGCGGTGGTGGCGGTGGTTCAGATTACGGTTCTGCTGGTGGTGGCTCAGGTGGTCAATATGTAAGTTATTCTTATTCTACTACTCCAGGCGCTTCATTATCTTATTCGATAGGAGCATTAGGAGCAGGTGGTGGTACAGGTGTTGCAGGTAGTAGTTCTACATTCGGTACATTAACTTGTACTGGTGGTGGCGGTGGTGGAAGAGACCCCTCTTCCCCAGGAGCAGGTGGAACACCAAGCGGTACTACAGGTGAAACTGGTAACAGAGGTACTTGTGGTTCAGCAGGTGATGGTGGTGACGGTGGTGCTTCTGCCTTCGGAACTGGTGGTTTAGGTTGTTGTGGCGGTGGTCCAGGCTCATCAGGTCCAGCAGGGGGAGCAGCATCAGGTTACGGAGCAGGTGGTGGCGGTGGTTGTAATAATGCACAAGGCGCTAATGGCTCTGCTGGTAAAGTAAGCATTAGTTGGTAAGATTAATATAGGATTAAATTATGGCAGATACTACAACTACAACTTATAGTTTGACTAAACCTGAAGTAGACGGCTCAGACGATACGTGGGGAACTAAACTAAATACAAATCTTGATACTATTGATGATTTGCTAGACGGAACTACTGCTATTAAGCCAAACTTAACAGCAGGTCAATTCAAAGTAAGTGGAACGGTAGTTAGCACGACTGCTGCTGAACTTAATGTTGTTGATATGTCTGCTTCAGGCTCAACATCAGGTCAATTACTAACATCAACAGGAACTACAACAGTGCCTACTTGGCAGGACGCTCCTGTGTCTTTACCTAGTCAAACAGGCGAGGACGGTAAGTATCTAACAACAAATGGTACAGAGGCTTCTTGGGCAACAGTATCAAGTAACTCAACAGACCAAGGTCTGTATGAACATGCTCATACTATAAGTACAGCAATTACAATTACAACTAATTACAACGCTATGTCAGCAGGACCTGTAACTATTGATGCTAGTGGCTCAGTTACCGTTCCAACTGGTTCAGTTTGGACAATCCTTTAGGAGAATAGAATATGAGCAAATTAAAAGTAAGTGGTAACGCAAGTGGTACTGGTGTCATTACCCTAGAAGCACCTAATACCAATACCGACAGAGCAATTACTTTGCCTGATTCTGCTGGTGAGTTAATCAATATAGCACCTTCTACAAGTGGTAATGTCTTAACCAGTGATGGTACTGATTGGACAAGTGCTGCGGCTGGTGGTAAGGTGTTGCAGGTAGTATCAACTACTGTTACAGATAGAAACAGTACCACTAACACAGATACAAGTGGAGTTGGCACAGATGTTGGTCTTAATGTTACTTTAACCTCACAATCTTCGACAAGTCGTTATTTAATTATGTTAAATATGGGGATAATTTCGGGTTCTGGTGGTGAAAGTGTTGGAATAATATTATCAAAAGGTGGCTCAAAATTAGCAAACGGTGTAGATGTTAGTAGTAGAAATGGAGTATGGGCGAGGTCGCCAGCATATACTGGTAATGGTAATCACGCTTCATCTTTAAGTGCCAGTTATTTAGATACTACATCAACTACTTCTGGAAGTTCGGTTACATATAAAGCAGGTTTAGTAATGCAGACTGGTACTGGGTATATAAATAAGGCTGCTGTAGATACCAATACTTCAAGTGTTTATGGTTCATACACATCATCAACAATAACAGTTATGGAGATAGAAGCATAATGGAACATCAAGCAATATATAACACACACTCAAGTGTAAAGGTAATTCGTTCTGAAGTGGCTTATGACTCAGATAATAACGAAGTAATATTAGACCAGTCATTAGTTGATGCAGAACTAACTAGACTACAAGCAGAACAAGATTCAACACAATACCAAAGAGATAGAGCAACAGAATACCCAGCAATAGCAGACCAACTAGATGACATATTCCATAATGGTATTGATGGATGGAAAGCAACAATACAATTAACTAAAGACAAATATCCTAAGGAGGTTATATAATGAGTATTAATATAAGTGGTTCGGGAATAGTAGAGGCTAACTTAGCAGATAATGCGGTAACCCTCGCTAAGATGGCACACGGCACAGACGGTGAACTCATTACTTATG
>Ga0209044_1001494_pt1 | contig 14272 bp, 7 predicted proteins | sample SaaInlV_130m_DNA_FD_184655 | JGI IMG/M metagenome (GOLD analysis project Ga0209044, IMG submission 184655) | Marine microbial communities from expanding oxygen minimum zones in the Saanich Inlet - SI037_S4LV_130m_DNA (SPAdes) (version 2) | ecosystem: Environmental > Aquatic > Marine > Intertidal... | reverse complement strand
TGTCAGGCCTTTGTCACGAGTGATGATCTTTGGCGCTGGAGAGGCAGGTCGGCAGTTAGCACATGCTTTGTGGTTTAGTGAAGAGTTTCATCTTTGTGGTTTTGTTGATGACAATAAAAAATTACAAGGTTTGGAATTAATGGGTGTGCCCATTCTTGCAATGGCTAAATTAGCTAAATTTGTTGATCAGCAACAGGTTTCTGAAATTTTATTGGCTATACCTTCAGCCTCGAGGAATGAGCGAAATGAAATTATACGGCGATTACGGCATGTAAGAGTTCGTATTAGAACCTTGCCAGGGTTAAGTGTTTTGGTAAGAGATCACGTTGGGATTGCTGACTTACATGAGTTGGAAATTGAGGACTTGCTGGTGCGGGAGTTAGCGGTACCTGATGAAAGTTTATTGCAAAAACAAGTTCGAGGGGGTGTCGTTTTAGTGACTGGCGCCGGCGGTAGTATTGGTAGTGAACTTTGTAGTCAGATACTGAAGCGCGCACCTAAAATTTTGCTGATATTAGAATTAAATGAATTTGCTTTGTATTCCGTTCAACGTGAATTATTAAGTCAATTAAAATGTGAAGTTGACAACGAGAATGATTCCAGTAAGTCTGTTCGCTTACTACCACGTGTTATTCCGCTATTAGGTTCGGTTCAGGATGAAGGGCGATTGAATATACTGGTTCAAGCTTGGAAGCCCCAAGTCATTTTTCATGCAGCGGCTTATAAGCATGTACCGATCGTTGAACACAACCCAGCAGAAGGTCTAAAGAATAACGTATTTGGGACCTTGGCTGTAGCCAAGGTGGCTATTAACAATGAGGTTCCTAACTTTATCTTGGTTAGTACAGATAAAGCAGTACACCCAACTAATATCATGGGGGCGAGTAAACGTTTGTCTGAGATGATTTTGCAGGCACTGGGCGCTGAACATAGTATAACTTTTAAATCGATGGATAGCTCTGTAACGACTATACGGAGAACACACCTATCCATGGTTAGGTTTGGTAATGTTTTAAATTCATCAGGATCAGTAATACCGTTATTCAGGAAACAAATTAATGAAGGGGGCCCGGTAACGTTAACGCATAAAGAAGTAACACGTTATTTTATGACTATTCCTGAGGCTGCACAATTAGTGATGCAAGCCGGTGCAATGTCTGGAAAAGAGGAGGGTGCAGAAGTCTTTGTTCTGGATATGGGTGGGGCTGTAAAGATTCTTGATTTAGCTCGACGAATGATAGAAATGTCAGGATTTAGAGTCAAAGATATGGACTGCCCTGACGGTGACATTGCTATAGATGTGACAGGTTTGCGTCCGGGTGAAAAGTTATTTGAAGAATTATTGATGGGTGACAATGTTCAGTTAACAGAGCACCCTAGAATCATCAAGGCACATGAAGAATTTATTGAATGGAAATATTTAGAGACTTATCTGGATGCTCTTCGGCTTACTATTGAGAGTAATGATATTGAGGGAATGCAACTTATATTGCAAAAGATAGTGAAGGGCTACCGACCTCATAAGGAGGTCATGGATTGGGTTGATATGGAAAGAACAAGGTATATACCCAGCAAACAAAAAAAATGATCGGTTTTTCTCTCACTGTTCGTTGATCAGAGCGTCTGATTTCAGAGCAGTGGGGCGTTAATTGCAGATTTAACGCGCTTATTAAATCTTTTAGGCCGTTTAGATAAGACCTCTATCGAGCCGTTGGGTCAGTTATAGCATCCTTTTATTGGTCAAAGGATGTGGTTATGTCTCCGTGTTTAGTCGAGTTAACAAAATTTAGTGTCAATGCGATGTTGGCGATGCGCATTAGTTTAATGAATGAGATGGCTATTTCAATGTTTTTTAAATTAACGGTTTATGGGCAATCGTTGCCCGCAGCAGTCACGGCAGCTTGTTTGGCCGATAACGGCAATCAGGTGTTATGGGTTATCGAGGGCTTTGACGGCGGCGTTGACGATTTAGTGTTGGTTTGCCCTTGGCTGGAAGCAGAGCCGAGCTTAGTGGCGCTGGTGGAGACTAATATTTTATCGGGTCGGTTGGTGGTTACCGGTGACATTGAACAAGGGGTTACCAGTGGCTCCTTGCAATATTTGGTTTTGAATTCGGATGAGTACCCCTTGGCTGAGAAAATAGCCACCACTTTGGGCAATTTGATGGAAGCCGATAAAACGTTGGTCAATCGCTCGATCTTTCCGGTAGGCACCTCTGAAATTTTACAAACTAAGGTCTTAGCACAATTACAGAGCAGGGGTGTTGTTTTACATTGTGCGTTGGTCGTCGAACCTGATTTTCGAGTAGAAGGGCGGTTAATTGCCGACTTTACCCGGCCTGATCGGATTATTTTAGGCAGTACTGATCAAGTCGCCATTACCCAGTTACGTGATTTGTACAGTCCTTTTAATCGGCAACGCAATGTGGTGATGGTCATGTCGCCGCGATCAGCCGAACTCACTAAATATAGTGTTAATGCCATGCTGGCCACACGCATTAGTTTTATGAACGAGGTCGCTGAAGTGGCAGAATACTTTGGCGCCGATATTGAAGAGGTGCGTTTAGGAATGGGGTCAGATTCTCGCATCGGCTATGAATACCTTTATCCCGGTACCGGGTTTGGCGGGCCAAATTTTGCTGATGATGTAGTGACTTTTTCCAAAATGGTTCAAGAGGTAGGCTGTGAGGGGCGGCTGTTAGAGTCGGTGCTGGATATTAATACCAGTCAACGGGAAGTTCTTTTCAGAAAAGCCTGGCGTCATTTTGAAATGAACTTGAAAGGGCGTACCTTTGCGGTTTGGGGGCTGTCTTATAAACCTAATTCGGGAGGGATCAGAAATGCCCCCAGTATTCACCTGATTACCTTGTTATTAGACCAAGGTTGTGTGGTTCAGGTGTTTGACCCTGCTGCAATGACGAAAGCCAAAGAATACTTTGGAGAGCGTGCTGGCTTAGATTTTTGTGAAAACCCAGAGGCTTGTCTTAAAGGGGCGGATGCCTTGGTCGTGATGACCGAATGGAAAACCTTTTGGACCCCGAATTTTGATTTAATCAAGACCGAGCTCAAACAACCGGTGATATTTGATGGCCGAAATTTGTACGACCCGGTATTAATGGAACGCTTAGGGATTACCTATTACGGGATTGGTCGCGGTGCCCCAGTCCCGTAATAGTTTCTTTTAAAATTAATTAACGATTGTTTAAAGTGGTCTATCTTAAAAGGCAAGAGATTAAAAAAGCACATAAAAGATGGGGCTAACACGTGGATAAAATGAATAAAGAACAGGTCATCAGTATTGCAGTGGTGATGGAAAAAAGCGGTGTTAATTTTGGTACCAGCGGTGTTCGGGGGCGGGTGGTAGATCTGAGCGATGAAGTCTGTTGGGCTTATGCAGTAGGCTTTATCCAGTATTTACAGGAAACAAAGCAATTAAAACTCGGGGCTACCGTGGGTATTGCCGGGGATTACCGTACCAGTACTGATCGTATGATGGGGGTATTATCACAGGCCATTGTCGATCAAGGCTATGTGCCGGTGAACCTAGGGAAAATCCCCTCCCCGGCACTCGCTCTGTATGGGCTAAAACATAACATGCCGACGATGATGGTGACCGGTAGCCATATCCCAGAAGACCGTAATGGGATAAAGTTTAATACGGCATTGGGTGAAATTCTAAAACCCGATGAGCAAGGAATTAGGGCGCAGGTTATAACCATTCCAGATAGAAAGTTTACCCTTGATGGCACATTGGTACGAGAGCCGACCCTACCGGTTCTTGATGGGACAGCAAAGGCTGAGTATGTAAAACGCTATCTTAACTTTTTCCCTAAAAATGCTTTGAGCGGTTTATCTCTTGGTTTGTATGAACATTCTTCTGTCTCACGAGAATGCTTATATGAAATTTTAATCGGTTTAGGGGCGAAAGTGATGTGCCTTGGCCGAAGTGATGTGTTTATTTCGGTGGATACCGAAGCGATTCGCCCCGAAGATATCGTATTAGCGGCTCAGTGGTCCAATGAACATCATTTTGACTGTATTATTTCCACCGACGGGGACGGCGATAGGCCTTTGCTGAGCGATGAAAAAGGCGTTTGGCTTCGAGGCGATGTGGCAGGGATTTTATGTGCACAGTACCTTGATGCCGATGCGGTCATTACGCCGGTAAATGGAAATTCGGCCTTGGAGTTATCGGGCTTGTTTAGCTATACTCAAAGAACACAAATCGGCTCACCCTATGTGATAGCCGGTATGTTGGAGGCAGAACCTGAGTATCATAATGTTATCGGCTATGAGGCTAATGGCGGTGTCTTAGTCGGTTCTGAAATCACTAAAGGTGGGCGAAAATTAGCTGCTTTACCCACGCGCGATGCGGCGATTGTGCCACTAGCGATTTTAATGCTGGCCAAAGAGCGGGGAGTTACGATTAGCGCGCTGCTTAAAACCTTGCCGGAGCGCTATACCGTGAGTAATCGTTTAAAAAACTTTCCAACCGACTTGAGCCAAGCTATTTTGAGCCCGTTGTTGGCGTTGCCGCTTGGTGAGGCGCTCAAAGCTGGTGAAAAATTAGTCGGGGAACTCGCTGGGCGTCCGGTAGCACTTAATAGCACCGATGGCCTGCGCTTAACGTTTGAATCCGGCGATATTATTCATTTTCGACCCTCCGGTAATGCACCGGAACTACGTTGTTATACCGAATCAGCTTCTGAGGCTAGGGCTGTTGCATTAAACGCTGCGTGTATACAGCTAATGGAAACCTGGCGTTTGGCTTAGGCATTGAGTTGTGGTCATTAAAAGCGATATTGCTACCCGAAGGCTTTATGCCACCGATGCTTCTGTCTATGAACAGTTGCCGCTATCAGTGGCTTTTCCTAAAAACACCGAAGAGTGTATAGCCTTAGTGCAGGCGGCATCAGAAAATAAAATACCGCTTATTTTTCGAGCAGCCGGTACCAGTATTGCCGGGCAATGTGTGGGTGGTGGGCAAGTAGTCGATGTTTCAAGGTTTTTGACCTGTATTTTCGGCGAGCCATCCGAGAACCAAATTCGCGTACAACCGGGCGTCATTCACAGCGATTTAGACTTGTTTTTAAAACCGTTTAATCTCAAGTTTGCCCCGGAAATTTCGACCTCTAACCGCTGTATGATCGGCGGCATGATCGGCAATAATGCCGCCGGCAGTCATTCGGTGATTTACGGGACCACACGAGAGCATGTGGTCGCCATCGAGGCGCTACTAACCGATGGCACGGTGGTCGAATTTGGGCCATTGACTGATGAGCAATTAGAAGCTAAATGTACGCTGCCTACACTGGAGGGGGAGATTTATCGAACCGTTACCGGACTTATTAATCAACACCGGCCAGAAATTCTAAAGCGCTATCCTAAACCTGAAATTATTCGCCGCAATACTGGCTACCCGCTGGATGTTTTAGCCCAAGGCCAACCTTGGGTTAAGAGCGGTTCGCTGTTTAATTTAGCGCCTTTTTTATGCGGCACCGAAGGCACGCTGGCCTTAACGCTTTCGGCCACGCTTAATCTGATTAAAATCCCTAAAGCCAAAGGGCTTAGCTGTATTCATTTTACATCGCTTGAACAAGCAATGGTGGCAACACCGGTGATTTTAAAGCATCAGCCGGCGGCGATTGAGTTGATGGATAAAAGGCTATTAGCGTTAACAGAAAATCATATTGCACATCGGCGCAATAGGCAATGGATTGTTGGCACGCCAGAGGCGGTTTTGGTGGTTGAATTTTTTGGCGATTCAGATGCTAATATTGGCGCGTGTTTTAAACAATTAATAGCCGATCTTAAACAACGTCAATTAGGCTATGCCTACCCTGTTATTTCAACGGCTGATGCCGCTAAAGTCTGGGGCATTCGAAAGGCCGGCTTAGGCTTGTTGATGGGGGTTAACCAGCGAAAAAAACCGGTTGCCGTGATAGAAGATAGCGCTGTTGCACCGAGTGACCTACTCAGCTATACGAAAGCGATTAGCGGCATTATGGCGCGCGAAAAGATTAACTGTGTCTACTACGGGCATGCCTCGGTGGGATTGCTGCATTTGCGCCCCGAATTAGATTTAACAAAAGCTGAAGATCGCCTGTTGTTTACTGCCGTGGCAGAAGAAGTCGCTGATTTAGTGAAGCGTTTTAACGGTTCTTTATCTGGCGAGCATGGCGATGGGCGACTTCGAGGGCCTTTTTTAAAAAAGATGGTTGGGGCTGAACTTTACAACGGTCATGTAGAAATCAAAAAAGCCTTTGACCCGGATACTATTTTTAATCCCGGTAAAATTTTAACGCAGAAGCCGATAGATACCCCCCTTCGGGTTGCAAAATCTGACAGGCAGTGGCAAGGTGAAACCGGCTTTGATTGGGGTGCTGAGTTCGGGTTGCCGGCAGTGGTCGATAAGTGCAATGGGGCTGCGGTCTGCCGGAAAAGCGCCGGTGATGGGGCGCTTTGCCCTTCCTACCACGCCACAGGGGAAGAACTTTATAATACCCGCGGTCGCTCAAATCTGCTCCGTTTTTTACTGCGCTCAGGCCGTGATTTTAAACAAGAGTTGTTAAATCCCGCTTTAGTACAATCGATGAACTTTTGTCTGTCGTGTAGAGCCTGCCAGTCAGAATGCCCTGCCAGCGTCGATATGGCACGACTTAAAGCAGAATATTTATACCAACGGCGCCTTGCCCATGGCTGGTCTTTTAAAGACCGTGGTGTTTTGATGTACCCCTACTATTTGCGATTGGCTTCGAAGTTGCCTGCGTTGGCCAACCGGCTGCAGGCGACGACCTTGTTTAAAAAAATAGCTGGCGTTTCTCCACAGCGCCAATTACCTGCCTTTGCTCTGGTGCCTTTTGCAAAGGGGGTAAAGAAGGCGGTAAAGGCCGAGAGCAGTGGGCAAAATGTTATTTTACTGGTTGATATTTTTACCCAATACCAAAGCCCTCAGATAGCAGAAGATGTGGTAACGGTATTAAAAGCAGCATCTTTGACGGTACATTCGGTTTTAATGAAAACGTCCCCTCGGCAATTAATCAGTCAAGGGCTGTTACCCGAGGCAAAGAAAGCCTTGCAGCAATTGTTGGCACAAATCAATAGTGTATCAGGTCATTATGATATTTTAGGGCTTGAGCCCTCAGAGTTATTGGTTTTAAGAGATGAATGGGCTGATTTAGTTGAGGATAATGAAAAAGGTCAGGCTCAACAGGTTAAGGGCCGCGCGCTCTTGTTAGAAGAATTTTTAGCCCAAAGGGTTGTTGATAACAAGGCTTGGCTGACATCCTTTAAAACTAGGCTGAAAAAAGAGCCGGTCACAGTGGCGATTCACAATCACTGCCATCAGCAATCTCTGGTTGGCCTTGAGCCGACAAAAACGTTGTTTGAAGCGGTGCCTGGGGTTAAGTTCACGTTCTTAAAAACAGGCTGCTGTGGTATGGCGGGTCAGTTCGGTTATGAAAATCCGGAGTTCTCAGAAAAAGTCGCGAAAACCAGTTTTTTACCAGCAATTACAACGCTGGAAAAAGACAGTATTTTAATTGCAGCAGGGTGTAGCTGCAGGGCGCAGGCAGCGTTATTAGCCGGCGTACAAGCAGTGCACCCGGCAACCTTTTTGGTTAACCGATTAGTATGTTAATTATGAGTGAGTAGGGGCTAGGCTCTGTTTTTTTGTTACAGTACACATTTTATTTTTTTGCATTTTTGGATCAATGAAAGACGGTTATAAAAGAAGAAAACCAATTGCCGATTTATAGGGCTGAGCCGGGCGATGAAATAGATCTTAGGGATATTATTTTGCCTATCTGGAAAGTAAAATGCCGGATTTTTTAGTGAGTCTTTTTTTTTGCGTTTAAATTAATCGTGTAGGTTAGTCTGATGTTGGTTTACTAAACCGGCCGTAGTGCAGCAAGAGTGTGGGTAGAAGCAGTAGGTTTAACACCGTTGATGATACCAAACCGCCAATAATAATCGCCGCCATCGGCCCCATGATTTCACGGCCGGCATTATCGCTGTTAATCGCTAACGGTAACATGGCTAAAATAGTCACTAAAGCCGTCATTAAGATCGAGGGCAGGCGCTGCTGAGCACCTAATAACACCGTGTCAAAATTCCATTGATGGTCTTCTTGTTGTACTAACTGTTGGTAGTGAGAAACCAGCATAATACTGTTTCTAACGGTAATACCAAACAGGGTGATGAAACCGACGACCGAGCCAATCGATAAGGTTGCACCGGTGATTAAAACCGCCACTACACCGCCCACCAGCGAAAAAGGAATATTGGCTAAGGTCAGGAAGGTATGGCGGGCACTGCCCAGCGCTAAATAAATAAGCAGTAAAATTCCAGCACCGGCCAGTAGTGAATATAATATAAGTTCCTCCCGGGCCTTGTTTTGGGCAACAGCTGCGCCGGTAAATTCAGGGTGGTTCGTGCTATCAAATGCAATCTCTTGAAAGATTTTATTTTTAAGCTTGTTAATAAAGCCGCCGAGGTCGCCATTGTTGACATGACAGGTAACCGTTTGCAGGCGCTGTGCGCCTTGGTGCAAAATATTGTAACGTCCGGTGGTGGTGGTAATGGTGGCCAGGTCCCCTAGTGGGACCAGTGCACCGCTGGCGCTTCGAATAGGGATCTGGGCGATTGAACGGGGTTGTTCTTTGAGTCTAGGGTGCAGGTTGACCACAATGTCATAGGTTTGATAGCCTGATAACCCTTGCCCGACCCGTGTGCCGCTGTAGGCGGTGCTGATCGTTTGGGAAACTTGTTGCGGGCTGATTCCCCAACGGCTTAGTTGATCAAGATTCAGTTGAATGGCTAAAATTGGCGCTGCGGCGGTTGAGCGCAGTTGAATATCGCTGGCTTCTGGAAAGCTGGCCATAATATCGGCAATTTGTTGGGCTTTTAAATCCAAGGTATTTAAATCGTTACCATAGAGGTTAACAACCACCGGAGCGGTATAACCTGAGATGGTTTCATCCACCCGTTCAATTAAAAAGGTATTGGCTTCAAATAAAATCCCGGGAAAGGCGGAGAGGATTTGACGAAGTTGGTTTAAGATTGCTTGTTGCTCGGTGCCCGATAGGGGTTTGAGGCGCACTTCAAATTCACTGTAATGGCTCCCATACGTATCAGCACCGCGCTCGGCGCGACCGGCCCATTGAGAGACCGACTCAACCCCTTCAATCGTTAAAAATTGTTGGGTTAAGGCACTGCCTATTCGAATCGACTCGGTCAGCGAGGTGCCGGGAATGCTGCTGGTGTGAACAATGTAGTGGCCTTCACGAAGTTCGGGTAAGAACTTCGTTCCTAAATTTAACAAGACTAATGAGCCTGCAAGGCATGCTGCAATCGAAAAGATTACAATGCGCTGAGCGTGAAGGCTGATGCGGCTCAATAAACGGTGGTAGTGGGGTTGTATAAAAAGCATTACCGGTGATTTTTTTTCAGTTGGCTCCGTGTTTCTCAGTAGCCAGTAACAAAGTGCTGGTGTCAGTGTTAAGGCGACCAGTAGCGACATTAAAATAGCGCTGATGTAGGCTATGCCTAAGGGGGCGAAAAGCCTGCCGGCAACACCGTCTAAGCTCAGTAGTGGCACAAAGGCCAAGGCGACAATAAAGCTGGCATAGACAACCGAACTTCGTACCTCCATCGAGGCGTTATAAATAACAGTGAAAGGTGATTGCGGGTTATTTGATAGTTTGTTTTCTTTAAGTCTTCTAAAGATATTTTCGGTATCAATAATCGCATCATCAACGACTTCCCCTAAGGCAATTGCCAATCCGCCCAACACCATAATATTGAGATTAACACCGGCCTCGAGTAAAATCACCGCCGCCATAATAAGTGACAGCGGTAAGGCAATAGCTGCAATCAGCGCGGTCCGGCGGTTGTAAAGAAAAAGATATAACACCAATACCACAAAGAAACTGCCCAGTAACAAGTGACCGGTAATATTGCTGAGTGAGGTTTCAATATAATCTGCCGGGCGAAAAAGCGGGTTGTGAAAATCAATGTTTTGTTGGGCGAATAAGGGCTTAAATTCGAGTAATGCTTTTTCAACCGCTTTTGAAACCGACAAGGTATTGGCCCCGTATTGGCCGATCACCATCAGGACAATGCCTTCTTTTCCACCGATTTGCGCTGCACCAATTGCCGGCGCCGGTGCGTAGGTCACGGTAGCAACTTCGCCGAGTAAAAGAGGTTGCCCTTCAATCGTTTTAATCACGATTTTTTTGAGTTGTTCAGGGCGTTGGGGTAGGCCGTTAATGTTCAGCGTAAAGCGTTGGTTGGTGTTTTCAATAAACCCCGCCTGAGCGGTGTGGACAGCTTGTCTGGCGGCCTCGGTAATGTCATTGACGCTTAAACCATAGCGGTGTAATGGTTCGGGGTGAATTTGAATTTGCAGTTGTTTTAATGCACCACCAAAAACATTCACATCGGCAACGCCTGGAACCGTCAGTATTTTAGGAACCACGGTCCAGTCAACCAAGGTTCTTAAGGCCATTAAATTTTGTTGCGCTGAGCTTAGCCCCAGTGTTACCACGGTCGCAGAGGATGAGGATAGCGGTACCGGTACCGGCATTTGAACGGAGGCAGGGAGTCTGCCTTTAAGACTGGCTAAACGTTCGGTGACTTGTTGGCGGTTGCGGTAAATGTCACTGTTTTCGTTAAATAAGGCGGTGACGATAGAGAGTCCCTGTATTGACTCTGAACGGGACGTGGTTAAGCCCATGAGGCCAGAAAGAGCCGTTTCAATCGGTGTGCTCACTTGAATTTCAACTTGGGCTGCTGAAAAACCCGGTGCTTCGGTTTGAATGACGACTTGTTTCGGGGCGAACTCCGGAAAGATATCAAGCCCAGCTGTTGACAATCGGTAACTCCCATAAGCCAATAGAACAATGCTTAACGCAATGATGACACTGTAAAAGCGGATTGAGCTGCGGACCAGGAAAGCAAGCATCAGCAATTAGTCGTCGTCATTGTCATTTTCTTCTGGAATACCGGCTTTAAATTCTTCTGAAAAGAGCATTTGTGCACCGCGAGTAACCACGCCGTAAGGGCTGGTTAAGGGGGTAGTGACTAAAATGCCCCCGGGAACGGGATGGTTTACTGAGATTTGTTGTCGGTTAAAAGTCGTTTCATCTTTTTTAAGGTAAATAAAGTGTTGGCCAAGGTGTTGTATGATCGCCGTTTCAGGAATTACGATACCGCTGATGGCTTGTTCAGTTAAAGGGATAAAGGCGACCAGGGGTTGTCCGGGTAAAAAGGAGGGTGTCGCTGTTTGGTAAAAAAAACGAAGACCTGAGTGTGCGGGGGGCGTGGTAGGTTTGTGATCAATTAAGGTGGCCGTTACCGCTTGGCTGCGATGAGCACTGTGAGCAATAGCAATGGTGGCAGGTATCGGCCGTTTCTCAGTCACAGGGCAGTCCACGTATAACAGTGTCTGGGAACGGCCTGAGAAGTCAATGGTTGAGGGTGGCTCTATTTCAGTCAGGGCGCTAACAATTTTTTTGCCCCACTGCAATTCTGCAGCGCTGCGAATAGTGTTTAAGGTGATGCTTTCAGCCAGCCACTGGGCATTGTCTGCCTCGGCTTGAAGGCGGCTGTGTTGAGTTTTGGCTAACTGCTTTTGGCGGTAGGCTTTTGTTAACCGGGCTTGTTGTTGGAAGTAGTCGCTTTTAAATTGCAATAGGGGTTCTTGGGGTACAGTACGACCATAGCGGATGACTTCCGGTTGGTGGCGGGTGATGACAAGGGGGTGTATTTTAATACCGGCACTTTTTTGTAGCGCTGGGCTGAGTGACAGACTTAGAAACGGGTCGCGCATTGGCTGGAGAGGGCCGTCTCTATCATTGTTTACCGCTGCCTGAACGCTGTTCAAGGACAGGTTTAACCATAAAAGTCCCAAGACTAATGTCGTTTGAAACAGCAACGGTTTAAGGGTCAGGGTTTTGAGCATAAGTCATTTAAAAGCGAGCATGAACGCTGCAGTATAAGTTATCAACCGTTATCACGCACATTAAGGATTTAAAATTTTAATTCAAACGGGGCTAAAAGGGCAGTGCGTTAACGGCTTTTGGGTCAATTGTCTGTATAATAACTCTTTTTAATTTTATCTATAGACAAGGGCTTATGAGCGATTTTCCCGAAAATTTAAGATATGCAAAATCTCATGAATGGTCAGCGTTAGAAGATGGCAATATGGTTCGTGTGGGTATTACCGACTTTGCCCAAGAAGAACTCGGTGACTTGGTTTTTGTTGAACTGCCTGAAGCTGGCAAAAAGGTCGCGGCAGGGGAAGTGTGCGCCGTGGTGGAATCTGTAAAGGCGGCCTCAGATCTTTATAGTCCGGTGACCGGTGAGGTTATTGAAAGTAATCAAGCGGTGACTGATGAGCCTGAATTAGTGAATGATGATGCTTTCGGCACCTGGCTTTTTTGCATTAAAGCTGATGATCCCAGCCAATTAGAAGCATTAATGAGCGCGAGTGAATACGAGCAAATGATTAACGATTAATTTCTTTTCGTTATTGTGTTTTTTTTACATTACGGCGTTCGTTATTTATGTTGTGCTGTTTAGTCTTAAATTTTTTACAAACCGGAGTTTTAAACGATGAGTGCATTGATCTGTGGATCCATGGCTTTTGATACCATCATGGTATTTCAAGATAAATTTAAAAATCATATTTTGCCTGATAAAGTCCATATGTTAAGCGTCGCTTTTTTGGTGCCAGAACTGCGCCGTGAATTTGGCGGCTGTGCCGGTAATATTGCTTATAATCTTAAAATGCTGGGCGAAGAGCCGCTCATGATGGCGACCGTGGGTCAGGATTTTGGCCCTTACCAACAGTGGTTAGACAAATTTGCGATCCGGACGGATTATTTAACCGTTTTAGAGGATCAGTACACCGCACAAGCCTACATCACTACTGATGAAGACGATAATCAGATTACCGCTTTTCATCCGGGTGCGATGAATGAAGCACATCTTAATGTTATTGCGGCAGTTGAGGAACCCCTTCAGGTAGGCATAGTCTCGCCGGATGGGAAAGTGGGTATGCAGCAGCATGCAGAACAATTTGTGGAAGCAGGCATTGAATTTATTTTTGACCCCGGGCAAGGTTTGCCGATGTTTGATGGTGCTGAGTTAAACGCTTTTATTGATCAGGCGAGTTGGGTGACTGTCAATGACTATGAAGCCCAATTAATGCAAGAGCGTACCGGTTTAACCTTAGAGGCAATAGCTGAACAGGTGAAAGCCTTAATTGTCACTCAAGGCGGGGAAGGTTCAACCATCTATACTGACGGCGATGTAATTACTATACCAGCGGCACCGGTTGGTGAGCTCCAAGATCCAACCGGGTGCGGCGATGCCTATCGGGCCGGATTGTTGTATGGCTTAATGAATGATTTAGACTGGGCCATCACAGGGCGTATTGCCTCGTTGCTGGGGGCGATAAAAATAGAGCAAAAAGGCACCCAAAATCATCGTTTTACGCTCGCTGAATTTAAAGCCCGCTATGAGGACAGTTTTGGACATTCCTTTTGAGTCTACGCCAGACTGAAAAACTGTTATCGATTATGGCGCAATTGCGCAACCCTGAAACCGGTTGTGCCTGGGATCGACAACAAGATTTTGAGAGTTTAATTCCTTATACTTTGGAAGAGGCCTATGAGGTTGCCGATGCCATTGAACGGGGGGATAACGAAGATTTAAAAAGTGAGTTGGGTGATTTGTTGTTACAAGTGATTTTTTACGCCCAGATTGCTAAAGAGCAGAAACTATTTGATTTTGAACAGGTGGCAATGACCATCGCCGACAAATTAACACGGCGCCACCCCCATGTTTTTTCCAATGTCGTATTTGAAGATGATGGGGCCCGTAAGCAGGCTTGGGAAGAGGCTAAGGCTCTTGAGCGTAAAGAAAAACAAGGCACAGGGTCAACCCGTATTTTATCCGGTCTGACCAAAAACCTACCCGCTCTTATGGCGTGTGAAAAAGTACAAGAGCGTGCTGCAGCCCAAGGCTTTGATTGGCAAGAAACCGCACCGGTATTTGATAAGGTTTTGGAAGAGTTAGCTGAAGTCAAAGAGGCCTGGATTTCAGGCGATCAGGTCCACACCGAAGAAGAAGTCGGTGACCTATTGTTGGTCGTGGTTAATCTGGCCCGCCACCTTAAAGTTAATCCTGAAATGGCATTGAGGAAAGGGACCGATAAATTTACCCGGCGCTTTAATTATGTCGAACAACAGGTGCTTAGCTCCGGCCGG